>UMLQ01011787.1_pt1 | contig 27762 bp, 25 predicted proteins | sample 1966631 | NCBI WGS metagenome assembly UMLQ01 (sample SAMEA4836206, study PRJEB28245) | human gut metagenome | biome: gut microbiome; material: fecal sample | place: Denmark | collected 2008 | reverse complement strand
AGAAGTAGGCAAAGGTCATGGTATTATGCTGATTAACCAGCGAGATATATTCGACAATATTATTGTTGGCAAAAATATATCTCGCAATGGTGTAAAATTAAATAATCTCGTCGAATACGGAGAGATTATCATTGCAGGAGTCGGAACCTTAGGGGAAGGTGAATCATTTGGAAGAACACTTTTCGCATATGAAGATTTGGTGGGACAATTGATTTCTGGTGAATTCATAAGAATGAAAACTAACGACAAAGTTCCATCGGGATATTTATATGCATGGCTTAGTTCTGATTTCGGCTTTAGGTTAATACGATCTACCCATGCAGGTTCTAAGCTTTGTCGTCCTATTCAAAAGCTTCTTTTAGAAAAACCTGTTCCTATAATTGAACATGATGTTATGATTAAAATTGACCAGATGATCAAGGAAGCTTTCACCAACCGACACATTTCTAACCTCTTGGAAAAAGAAGCAATTGGAATCGTCGAACAAGAAATTGAAAAATGGAATAACAAATAACAAGTATAATGGCAAAGATTTGCACACCTAAATTTGCAAGTGGTCCTGTCAACGCAGGAGAAGAGCGCCTCTTGAAGTTCTTGGAGGTCAAACTGCCAGACAACTACTACCTTATTCCCAATGGTGAGTACCCAAGCATGAACGCACAGGGTGCTGTCCAGTATTGGGAATACGATTGCATAGTAGTTGCCCCACATGCAATATATACCATTGAGAATAAGGACTATCGTGGCCGTCTGGAGGCTAATGATGATTCGTGGTTCTGCAATGACATCGAGAAACCCAACCCAATCAAGTCCGCAACCTTCAAGAGCAAGCTGCTGGCTGGCTACTTGAAGAAGAAAGATCATCGTTTCGGACTTGCCTGGGTTGATGCCATCGTTTCACTCAGCTCTCTCGGACAGAACAAGTCTGGCTTTGAGCAAGGCTCTTATTGTGACAACAAGACATTCCTTCTTGACGAAGAACTTGTGGACTACCTGATGGACAACGACCGTCTGCACAAGACTGCCAATGCCATTAGCCACCTGCAACATTCCATAGTTGATTATCTTCAAGGAAGCAGCCAGCCAAAGAATAAGAAAAAGACTGAGGTATGTGGTTACATCATCGAGGAAATACTTGAAGCTAACGAGGATTACGTGGAATACCTCTGTCACAGCAAGTTCCTCCAAGACAAGAAGCATAAGGTTCGCGACTATGCTTTGGACAAAGCAGGTCTCTCACCTTTGCAGCTTGAACGTCACAATAAGCTCGTGCATAATGCTGAGATGAGTGAAGAGTCATTGCCTTCGTCATCGCTAATCATCAAGAGTCACTGCCAAACCAGTGAGGATGGCAATCACTACTATGTGATAAGCGATTATATGGAGGAGCATTCTCTGCGAAGCGAAATGCAGCGCAATACCTTTACCGACAAAGATAAGGCTTGCATTCTTATCGACCTCGCAGAAGCACTGTCTCTGGCTCACGAGCATAACGTCATTCACCGTAATGTCTGCCCTGAGAATATCTACATTCAGGCTGACAGACACGCAGCTTTGGCAAACTTCGGTCTGTCGTATAACACGCTTCATGAGGCAGACAAGTTGAATGTGTCCGTTAGTATGGATGCTTTCGACCGTGATCCATATACATCGGAGGAAGTTATCACTGGCGACTACTCACCATCTTCTGACGTGTACTCATTCGGTATCATTGCTTATGAGCTCATGGTTGGTGAACTCCCATTCTCAAACTACCTTCAGTTGAAGGCAAAGGGAGGTTCACTTACAGATGATATGCTCCCAAGCAAAAAGAATGCTAACGTCGAAGAATGGGTTGACGTTCTTTGTAGCCGTACTATTGTTGAGGATGCTACCAACCGATGGTCAAACATCGAGGAGATTTGTGAATACATCAAAGAAGAGGCAATCACAAAGAAGTTCGGTCAGCAGGAAACGCATCCTTCAGCAATATCCTGGAGTGAACTGAAAAGCGGAGATCAGATTAACAGCGAAATCACGCTTTACAAAGAAGTTGGCGAAGGTGGATTCTCAAAGGTGTTCCAAGCAATACATGCACTCCAACCTGGTGCCATGTTTGCTGCCAAGATATTCAAGGAGGGCGTTGGCTCTCAGTCCGTCATTGATGAGTTCAATGCGTTGAGCGAGCTTAGCCATCCGAATATCGTAGGATTCAAATACAATGGTATTACTTATGGAGGTCAGTTCTTTACCCTCATGCAGTACATCGACGGGAAGGATATCCGCGAATACTGCTGGGGCGACAAGTACTTCCCTCTCCCATATATCTACAAGTTTGCTCATGAGATAACCGAGGCTTTGGTTTATCTCCATTCAAAAGGTTTCCGTCATCGTGACATCAAGCCTGAGAATATCATCTATGACAAGAGCGGTAAGTTTGTGCTTATCGACTTCAACATTGCCACAGATGATGATGCAGATATGAATAAGATTGGAACCTATCCATATCTTGCTCCGGACTTGATGAAGGGTAAAAAGATGCAATGGGAAGACAGCGCAGATACCTTCGCTCTTGGTATCACGCTGTATGAACTTGTGTCACATGTTTATCCTTGGCCAGGTGGTAGTCATAAGATTCCTGTCCTTGACAAGAGACCAAGCGACCTTGCAAACATCAACAATCTCGTTAGCAAGGAGTTCTCGGACTTCGTGATGAAAGCCATCGAAACTCGTCACGAGAATCGCTTTACTTCTGCCAAGGATATGCTCGATGCGTTGGAGGCTATCGGTGAAGCTGGCATCGCAAAGAAATCTGACACCACCTACATTACAAACACTGGTGAAGAAATCCAAATCGTTGACTACATCAACAGTTTGTATAGCCAAAGTGTTTGTGGTAATGCTGGTACCCGTGCAGGTTGGACTGGCAATAACATCCTTGATAAAGAGACCTACACGAAGACCAAGCTTGACACTGATCTTCTGGAGGCTATCAAGGCTGGTAAATATCGCCTGCTTATCATCACTGGTAATGCCGGCGACGGTAAGACTGCTTTCATTCGCCAAGTCGAACAAAGCAGTTCTGAGATTGCATATTTCGATGATACTCATAATGGCGCTAAGATTCTGCTGAACGGAATCACTTATCAAACGAACTATGATGGCTCTCAGGATGAAGCCAATCTGAAGAATAGCGATGTGCTCAAAGTGTTCTTCAAGCCTTTTGAAGGTCTTACAGACAACTTCAACCAGGCAGCAGAAGGTCGCATCATCGCAATCAACGAAGGTCGTTTGATGGATTTCCTCGAAAGTTCACCAGAGCACAAGCATCTCTATGCTGCCATTGATGAGTATTTCTACAAGGAAGGTGCTACCAATCTGCCCGAAGGTGTAATGGTTATCAACCTTAACCTTCGCTCAGTTACAGCCATTGATGCTAATGGCGACTCGCTGCTCCGCAAGCAGGTTAAGGCTCTTACCGCTCCACAGCTTTGGTCGAAGTGCGCCAACTGCCCAATGGCAAATCGCTGCTTCATCAATTTCAATGTGAAGTCATTGAATGATTCCGCTGTAGGAACAGAAATCATCAAGCGATTGGAGTGGATTGTCCGCACCATAGTTTACAAGCGTGAGGTTCACATAACCATGCGTGACCTTCGCTCTATGATTGCATGGATGCTTACTCGTGACTACAACTGTGCATCTATTCCTGCACTCATTCAGCGCGAAGATGAAATCAAGCAGGCTCTTGAAGAAGCTAAGGATGCTGGCAACAATGACGAATACGATAAGCTATTCTTTGAATACAGCCGTATTCGTATGGAGAACTGGATGCGTTACTACTTCAACCTGACTGCTCCAGAGAGTCCTCTGTTCCCAGATTTGCGTTCTGAGGATAGAATCGTCAAGTTGCTCCGTGAGACAGATATTGCTAACGTCGCTATTCCTGATGCAGACCGCGACTTGTACTATCGTCCGAAGGAGGAAATGAGTTACCTCGCATTTGCTTCTCGTCCGACAGCACCGCTCCTTGACGAGTTCAATACATTCCTTTCTGTGAAGCCAAGTTATGAAATGACAGCTGATGCAATCGAGTTCCTGAAATTGCGCCAGCAGACATTCATCCGCCATCAATACTTTGAGGGCAAGTTTGACTTCTTGAAGAGAATGCCTTACCAGTCTATCGATACATTCTACGATATATTGAATAAGAAAGATACTGACTGGACAAAGGTCAAGAGTCAGTTGGCTTACGCAATATCTTGTAGTGAAGGCTGCTGGAACCCAAGCATCTCTTCTCGTCATCTCCTCTTATCTTCAACCAGAGTGAGCGACCCAAGCGGTAAGAGTTACCGCCGCTTCCCTCTTGAAGATTTCGAGTTCGATAACGATGAAAAGAACAAGCGGTTGACGGAGTTCTTGGAGCATGAGAATGATAACTTTATCTTTAGGAGTAAAGCCAATCATTCTGTTCAGCTCACAGTATCGCTCGATCTTTATGAGATGCTGTATTATATACAGAATGGATTCAGCCCTTCTGTCAGCGATTTGAGAGGTCGTTTCATTGAGCTTCAGGTTTTCAAGAACCTGCTCGCCAGTGAAACATATACAGAGGTTATTGTCACCAACAATGAAAAGTCTTATTACAAGATTTCATTGCTGAAGAGAACAATGCAGCTGGTTGTTGAACCATTAGATAAGGAGGACTAAAGTATGAAAATGCCTATACTTGATAAGGAAGAGCGCGTATTCCGCGACCCTTATATTTTTACAGCTGATGCAAAGGCTATCAATTTGGACAATGTATTGGTGAACCTCTTTATGCTTATGCGTAATAATGGTGACCGCATCAAACTTATGCTGAAGGCTGGTACATTCCATGAGATTAAAACACTCAAAAAATACTTCCAAGAGCTTGAAAACCGTGGAGATATTGTTGGCGCAGGTGAAAACTCAGAGGCTATTGAAAGCTGGCTGAGAAGTAGTCTTGTCAACATGGTCTTCCGTGGCAAGGCTAAGGAAAATGTTTCTTCAATGCGTCCTCTTCATTTGGAGAGTTACCGCATCAGAAACGCAAAGTTGACTCGTGACTACTTCTCTGCGGATCAAGTGTTCATCATGTTAAGCCAGCGTCCTGAAGTGCTGAATGCTCTTAAGGATTACCTCAACATCGGATGGGATAAGACCAACAACAAGTTGGTGGACAATCCTACCCTTGATGTTGATACTGCAGGTTTGCTTCACCTGATTAAGTTGGTCAACATCGACACGAAGGTTGGTGTCTCTGTTACGCCTGTTCAGCCTGTTCTGCAGGAGCAAGCAAAGTTGTTCTGCGATGACATCATGAGACTGCTGGCATACCAGAACAATATACCTCGCTCGGTATTCATTGACTACCTTCGCATTCTTGTGGGATTCCATATTTCCCTCTACTTCCAGAAACTGATTTACCTCCTTCCTAAAATGGTGAAAGAAGGTACCATGGAAGTCGAGGATGACTGGAACCAGGTTGTCGATATGACCGACAAACTTGAAAGCAGCGTTTCTCCTATTGCATGTGCTGACATGGATAAGACCATCAACGGATTGATGGACTATATCCGTGCATCATATACTATTCGAGTTATGCGAAGATTGAAGGTGCCTAATCTTTCGGTTGCCTCCGCTCTCTATATGATAAAGAATCCTACTCCTGAGACGGATGCCATTCTCAATGTAAAGCTGCTCAACATTTTCAACAGATATTCCACAAGTGCAAGTTCTGCTGAAGAGCGTGTTGATGCTGAGCAAAATGTGGCTGACCTCCAAGAATACCTGCAGTATGAAGAGACTCCTCTCGAAAAGTATGTTCAGTGCTTGATGAAGGTCGGTGCTGCTTATCAGTTGAAATACTCTCGTGATTTCTTGGATAAAGCATCAATGAAAAATGACACCTCTGCCTTTATCATTGACGGCAGAAGCCGTAAGTATACTCGCCGTGGTGCAATTGGCTCTAAGCTGCTCGAGGTTCTTGTGCAGTTGTTGGTGCTCACTCCTAAAGACGGAGGCTTCGAGTCTAAGCCTCTCAGCATACGTCAGCTGGTTCAGGAGATTCGCGACCGCTACGGTCTCATCATTGATGGAACGGATGAGCCTCGCTTCAAAGATGCTGATATCAAGACGCATCTTGCATTCAAAGAGAATGTCGATGCCTTGAAGAATAAGCTCCGTCAGATTGGATTCTATACAGACCTGAGTGACGCTTCTTCTCTTCAGAAGATTCGTCCTCGCTATAAGTTCACCGAAAAATAAAGAATACAATGAATATAATAAATGCATATTATGACCGTATCCTCGACATATTTGTTGAGCAATATGGTAACATTATAGAAAATGCACAGCCTGGTCATTGTATGAAGGTCACTGGCTTCTCTCTCGAAGTTCTACGCGACCTCTACGAGCGCATAGGACTCCTCGATACGAAGACTCAGTTCTTTATTCTTTCGGAAGATCCTGAGCATACTGGACATGAATACATCACGCCTACGAAACTGATTGAGTTGCGTAATGACCTTACTATCTCAATCCTCGTGCTGATTCCTGTCAATAGCTCTACTTCTGCTGAGGACTCCTACGGCAATGCAACATTCCAAGAGTTGAGCATCACCGAGTTCGACCGCATCTTGTTCAACAAGCTGCAGGAACAAGTGGCATCCTACTCTTCTGTAAAAGCAATTCTTACTTATGCAGAAAAAGCTCTTAACGCCTCAATGCAGGCTAAGATTAACTACCTGCTTTATGTGACGTTAAACGGATGCTCGGATGAAGCTATTGGTAATGGAATGTATATGCTCGGAATGTTGCCTGACAGCTCTATCGTGTCTAAGAAAGAGTACATCCCACAGTACCTTTCTAAGAACGATGATTGTACTGTCGTGCTCTCTGACTACTCCCAGGCTATCGCCGACCGTATCAGCGCACTTCCAGTAAAGGCTGGCTCTATACAACCAAAGGCTGCAAAGTTCCTTCGTGACAATGTTTCTATCGTCAACCGAAATGATCTTTGCGAAAAGGTGTTCACAAGCTATCCTGAGCTGAATTTCTCTAACTGGTACGCTAACCTCGTCAATATCATTGACCTCGGTATTCTCCATGTCACAAAGGTTGAACTGAGTGGCAAGGCATTGTCTATCGAGGACGAGGACTTGATGATGAAGATGGATCCTCGTAAAGGTGCCAAGGTTAAACTGAGAATCTTCTTCTCTCCAAAGCCAAATGCTTATGAGCAGCTGAAGAAGATGAAGATTGCTATCATGAATGGCGATGGCTTCTACAAGGAAACGGACGTCATCACCAAGAAAGTTACTGAGAATGCGAAAGAATACCGAGACGTGACCTTCACGCTCGATAACTCTTTCAATTCTGGTACCTACTTCTTCCATGTCTATGCTGAAGATAATGATGGTACAGAACTTAACATAAAGGATAAGTTCCGTGACGAAGCTGTTCAGGCTGCATGGGAAGAAGAAGAAAAGAAGGACTTCGGTCTCAGCAAGGAGGATTTCCAACAGCAACAGCGTCGCCTCCTTACTTCGGACAGCGATACGTTCTTCCTGAAGGTTCTCGATGTCGATGATACTGATGAGCCAGAAGAGACTGGCACACGTATGAAGATTAGCAATGTGCTCCAGGCATATTTCCGTTATCGCATCGAGAGAAACCGTAAGGGCGAAGAACTTGTTATCCCTCAGCGTCAGGCTATCATTGACAAGTCAAATAAGTCGTCTGACGATGATTTGAAGAGCTGGCAGTATTCTACTCATATCAAGACCTTCCAGCTTAGATATGATGCGAATAACAATTACCAGATTCCTCTGTCAAGCAAACTGCTTGAACTCGAGGAGGTAATCCTTAGGAATAGCCAACAGTTTGGCTATGTTGAAGCTGTCATATCTGACAACTACACCAAAGAGACACTTAAATCCAACATTCTTAAGAAAGTGGATGATGTGCATATTCCTGAATCTCTGCTTGAAAAGCGTAAGATTCTCTTTGATGCAATACTTGCATCCGCTCCAGAGAAGTCTGGTGTGATTGAAACTTTCGAGGTGTTCAATCACATCACCGAGATTAAGGAATACCTGGCAGAATATCATGCTTGGCTGAAGGAACTGTCGGAAAGTGACATGACTCAGGCAATGGCTGTTCGCCTCCAGAGCATTGACACTGTTTCACTTCAGATTGAGATGCCTGACGACCATATCGCTCACACTAAGCTGATGACTCCGCTTCATCCGATACGACTCGGATGGCTGGTCAATATCTTTGAGCAATATGAGGATTGGGAGGCAAAGACAGCTGAGGATCCTCGCTATCGTAAGCCCGATGTGTGGTACAAGAAACTGGACAAGCTCTTCTATGGTGAGTTAGTCCAGGAGGTTGCTCCTCTCGTTATGCGCGACGCTTACAACGAGGATTACCTGCAATATGTTGGTGAACTCTGCTTCGGCTGGGGCTTCTATGCCAACCCTCAGCAGACCGGCGATGACACATTCTCTACTGGCTTCCGTCAGTTGAAGGCGTATGTGTCTCAGCTGTTGAACATCGGTGTTCAATATCGCATTGATTCCGATGTCAACAAGCAGATGGTTTATCGCCTCATGCATAAGTACATCACTCAGCATCCTTATACTAACAAGCTTATCATTAACTTGTTCAATGCTGGTGATGCTGCCGTGTTCGCAGACAACCTGGTCATGATTGAACAGCAGACAGCTAATTCACCTTTCGATATTCACTATGAGATTCGTATGTTCTGCAATGACAAACGATTCCCACAAGGTGAAGCGCTGAGAGACCTGCTCAATCCTGACACTCAGGTATCTGAAGAAGCAGAGAATTTCTCACAGGCTGATGATAATCGCTTGTTCCCAAAACTCCGCTTCTCAGTGAATAGCATTGACGAGTTCATTGATGCTCCAGAGAAATTCCCTGCGCATCTGTCATTCCTCGTGAATCCATTCCCAACACAGGCTTCATTGAAGCGTTCTAATACTCTTCAGCAGTCTTTCTACCTCAACGGCATCGTTACACGTCCTGTTATTCAGGTAGAAAAGTCTGAGAAGGGCTATATGTGGCATCGTTATATGTCGGAGGTGGCCCTGCCTAATCCTGTGTCAAGTTTCGCAAGCGAGACTCAGCAGCTGTATTCTACACTGCAGAGAATGATTGCTCACTCTATGACTACTGACCATGAGGTTTCAGTGCCTTCTCTCACGCTCAGCATCAAGGATAAGAATTCTATCATGCTTTCACTGGTGCACGATGTCAGCGACTGGGTTATCACTTTTGATAAGAATATGGGACCTGAGTTCTACGATATACCTTGCAAGCAGGGCGAAACGCCTTACTTGCTTGACTACCTGCCAAGTGCAGAGCTCAATGGTATATCTTCGTTCCTCACTTGCCGTCCTACATCGGAAATTCAGGGCTTGATGGCTCCTCATTTCAAGAGCTTTGGCATCAATGTGAACGACAAGACATCGTTCATGGAGTTGCTGGCTGATATTCGCTCGGTATCAAGTAGCATGATTATGCAGCTTGACAGCACGCGAAATAAGGTATTTGAAGTTCTCGGCACAACGCTGATGAAGCGTATGCTTCGCAAGAAGGAACTGCTGAATGATTCATTCATCATTCCTATCGATCTTCATCAAGAGCTGTTCCGTGAATTGGAGTCCCTCAGCTTCGAACGTGCTGATGACCTCTTGGTTGACTTCCATCCAGAACAGAGGGAGATTGTGTTTACTGTTATCGAAATCAAGTGCCGCCAAAACCTCAGCGATGATGAGTTGGTTGCTCTTCAGGATAAAATGCAACACCAGATTGATAACACAATCTTGGCATTGCGCAGTCATTTCGATATTGAATACAAATCTCCTGATAGATTGGACCGTGAGCTCATGACTCTTGAACTGCAGTCTCTGCTCGTATTCTATTCGCGTCGTGCTGCTCGCTATAACTACTTGAACGAAGAAACTGCCAAGGACTATGAAAAGTTCATTCTGTCCTTGAGCCAGGGTGATTATACCATTCGTTTCAAGAAGTTAGGTCTTATCTACCAGTTCAAGAGCCCTGAATATCAGAGAAAGGATTATATGAATGATACGCTCTTCTATATCATGGGTAAACCAATGATTGAGCGTATTCTTGACCGTGATCTCTCAATCAAGACTACGGACATCGCCATGCTTACAGCTGACGAGGAGTTCCGTACTTCTTTCGAGACATCTGACCGCATCAGAAGAGAACAGTCATTCCAAGAGAATCATCCTGGTTCTATTCCTTCGGTGAACATTCCTCAACCAGAGCCGGAGGATGTTACTCCTGCTCCTGAGGATGTTGTGGTGGTTACTCCTACTCCACAGCCTGAGCCTGTTGAAGTAGTCGCACCAAAGCACGAGCCTACAACCCCAGTTACTCCTGTGGAGCCTGAGCCTGTAGTGGTTGATACTCCACAACCGCAGCCTGAACCTGCTCCGGAGCCTGAACCTGAGCCTGCACCACAGCCAGAGCCACAACCAGAAGTTCCACAGCTTCCTGTTGAGCCTACTCCTGCACCTGCTCCTGCTCCAAAGCCTGTTGATCCTAACTATGTTCAGCCTGCTTATGACATCATGATTGGTAAGTCAAGCGGTAGCGAACAGTATGGTATTTTGGGCGAAAGCATCAACGGACATCGTAAGATTGCTATTGATCTGAGCGAGACAAACACAATCAGCCTATTTGGTGTTCAAGGTGGCGGTAAGAGCTACACTATCGGTACTGTAACGGAAATGACTCTGAAGCAGTTCTCTAATGTAAACCTCTTGCCTGGTCCTATGGCAAGCGTTATCTTCCATTATAGCGAGAGCCAAGACTATGCTCCAGAGTTCACATCTATGATACATGCGAATGATGAAGCTGGTCAGTTGAAGAAACTGAAGGAGGTCTATGGCGCAGAACCAGGAAACATCGAGGATGTTATCATGCTCTGCCCAATAGATAAGGTCGAAGAGCGTCAGGAGGAATATCCTTCAATCGAAATTCATCCTATCGCATTCCACTCTACTGACCTCAATGTTCAAGATTGGATGTTCTTGCTGAAGGCTGTGGGTAATGAATCTACCTACATCAACCAGCTGCGTGCCATCATGCGTGCAAACCGCAAGAACTTGAACATCGAAGGTCTGAAACAAAGCGTGGATGCTTCACCGCTCCTCTCTACATCGCAGAAGGCTCTGGCTCAACAGCGTCTGTCATTTGCAGAAGAGTATATTGATGACTCCCGCAAACTGGGTACACTGCTGAAGCCTGGTCGCCTGATTATCGTTGACCTCCGTGATGAGTTCATCGATAAGGATGATGCCCTCGGCCTCTTCGTAATCATGCTCAACATCTTCTCAGGTGTCAAGCAATACGAAGGTGTGAATTTCAATAAGTTCATCGTATTCGACGAGGCTCACAAATACATGGATAACAAAGACCTTACAGGCACCATCGTAACCGCTATCCGCGAGATGCGCCATAAGGGTGTTTCCATGATGATTGCGAGCCAGGATCCTATGAGCTTGCCAACAGAAATCATTGAATTGTCATCTATCATGTTGATGCACAAGTTCAATAGTCCTCAGTGGGTAAAGCATGTTCAGAAGTCTATTACCCAGCTTCAGACGCTTTCTTCTGCTGATATGGCAAGCCTGGTTCCGGGTGAAGCTTATCTCTGGGCTACAAAGTCCACCGATAAGGGCGTCACCACTCGTCCGATGAAAATTAGTACACGCCCACGTGTCACAAAGCACGGCGGCGATACAATTAAAGCTGTTTAATGGATATATTCAAGTATAGTAATATCGGCTCACGAGAAGTCAACCAGGACTATATTGTTTCGCAGTCATTTGGACAAGATGTGTCTCTGCATCTTGTCGCAGATGGCATAGGTGGATATGAGTGTGGCGAGATTGCTTCAAAGGTCGTTGGCGATAGTTTTGTCTATGGCATAATTCGCAATATGTCCCTTGAAGAATCTACCTCACTGGCATCTGCCAATATGATAAAAGAATGCCACAACCTCGGTGTTTCCAAAATGGGAAGCACCGTGGCGGGCATTCTCATCAACAAAAGCGAGGCTACTGTGTTCTGGGCTGGCGATTCAAGAGTTTATATCTTCCGCAACCATGAAGTCATCTACCAAACCGAAGATCATTCCTTGGTGAATGAACTTGGTAAGGTTCGTCCGCTGACTTTTGATGAGCGTAAGAAATATGGCCACGTCATCACTCGCTCCATAATGGGCAAGGCTGATGACCATGTCGATGTCTATAACACCACACTGCAGAGCGGTGATGAAATCCTTATCTGCACTGATGGCATTTATAACGACTGCCCGGTGGACTACCTCGCAGAGTCCATCCGAACAGGTTGCTTTGACATCGATAAGCAAAATGAGAATTTTGACGATAATCACTCTTTGATATTCATAACTATATAGGATGAAAATACAATGCGATAAGGTTCTGACCGTAGATGACTTTTCCGAGGAATACGCTACTTGGAAAGGTCGCTCGCTCACTATAATGGATGACCAGATAAAGGTTAGTCAGGATGGTTTGAAACCAAGGTATTATGACACTATCTATCTGTTTGAAGATAGTGGCATACTGGTGGGATTCACATATAACGATGTGATTCCCGAATGCTACATTACCACTATGGATGGTCTTGAATCAGAACCATTCGCCGATGTTGCTCCTTACATTTTTGAGGACCTTGGACGCGCCTATGCTGTCGTAAAGAAGCAATACCGCAATACAGACCTCAGAAAGCATGTTATCGGACTCAACCTCGTCGAAATTCATTCTCTGGATCCTGTATATACAAAATTTACATGGCCAATGTGGGAATGTATTGAGTCTATGCACAATGGAGCCATACTTATCAAAAAGGCTGAAGCTAACTATGCTTTATCAACCATTGACACATTCCCTTCTTGCTACATTGCAAATAATGCTGTCATGATTACCAAGGATGAAGATGAAGAAAACACTTACTGCGTGAGACCTTCGGCTCTCAGCAGCGAAGTGAAGTATATGGATATCACTAAGACTCTATCTAAAATCAATCTGAAATAATGGTATTAAACAACCAGGTAATAGAAAGGTTAAAGGAAAAATCTGGGCTCTCTCTTGATAAGGCTAAGGATTTCACGATTCTTAGTGCTTCTATCCTTGATGAGACGAAGAGATACATGGGCGTGACAACTATCAAGCGCCTTCTTGGATATATAAATGATTTCCGTAGAACCAATGAGTACACCCTTAACACAATAGCCATCTATCTTGGGTGTAAGTCTTGGAACGAGCTTTGCAATTCTCTCAGAATCGATTCCGACTGGAACTTTGAGGATGAGAAGGTGTATGTCAGTGATTTGGAAATTGGTAAAATAGTTTCCGTTATCTACTGGAACCGAGAGGTCACCTTTGAAGTCATAGATTTCAAAGGGAACAAAGCGCTGAAGGTTACAAAGGTATTGAACAGTAGCCTGCAGGTGGGCGACATCCTTCTAATTGAATGTTTGGAGGTCGGAAAGATTCTCGAAGCCAAAGAGGTTTATAGAGATAGCCTTGTTGGTAACTATCGAACCAACAACGAGCTATCAGAAATAAACATCGCATAATAAGAAAGGTGACCGTCATTCGACAGCCACCTTTTCTTATTATTATGCTTCTGCTTTTATTTTGTTGCAGTGTTCAGAAGCTTGTCAATGTTGAATGTGAATGTGTAGTCATTCTGAACATTCTCAATCATAATAGGCATCATGATTGTCATGGTCTTGCCTACCAATGATGAAGCACCTGCATTGAAAGCCTCTGGTGTCTGGTAAACACAAGGGAGAAGGTAGTTCTCACGCCATCCACCGTATTGTCCCGATACGAAGTAAACATTCTCTGTAGGAAGAAGGATGTCTGAAATGCTGGCTCCCTTTGGAACGGTTGTCGCAGGCTGTGAGTTGTTACGCTCGCTGTACTTTACACCTGAGTGCATCACGCGACCAACCTGACCCTTAGTATCTACGAAGCTGATGTCATCCCAGTTGATCTTCAGACTGTGTCCGGATTTGTTGTTCAAGGTGAAGTTGAACTGCTTCGAGCCTACATACCATACAATGTTAATGTAGTCATCCTCGTAGCGGTACTTGCTTACACCCTCCTCGTCGAAGGTTACAACTTTGGTTTCGCCAAACTGTTGTTTGGCATCTGCAGGGCTCTCAACAGATGAAAGTCCTACTGAGTAGCTGGCAATGTAATTTTTGAATGCACCACATGAGGTCAACATAAATGCCGTAAATGCTAGCAAAAATAAATTTACTTTTTTCATAAATGAACTATTTAATTAATACGTTTGAATAAATTTTTGCTGCAAAGATACTGCAAATCCCTTGTATATCAATTGATTTTAGAAAACGTGGACAAACATGGATGAACGGACATCACACCGAGTCCTTTTCTGTGCAGAAAGATTTCACAATTTGATATTATTTTTGCAGTCTGGAACTTTTATGCTGATCGTACATGAAAAAAAGCAATATTGAAATCAAGGTGCCGTTTACCTATCAGACAGATTGTTTTGATAGACTCAGACATCAATGAGAATCTGCCTATTCATTGGCAGCTTGGTTATTATCATATAACAATGGCCTTTATAGACGAGACACATTGTGTTGATGATATAAAATACATCACTTGCAAATGACCTTGCTAATGTGTCAACTTTTAGACTGCAAAAATACTAAAAACAATAGAAAAAAAATGATGAGATAATCAATTATCTTACAAGAAAAATGAGAATTTAGAGCATAAATCAACGGTTTGTCGATTAAATTTATTAATTTTGCACCCATAATTATATATTAATAATGTATATGGACAATAAACCATTGAATCGAATAAAGGTAGTAATGGCTGAGCGCATGGTTTCAAACAAGGAACTTGGCGAAATGTTAGGTAAAGACACTGCCACTATCTCAAGGTGGGTCACAAACACCTCGCAACCCACATTAGAAAGTCTTATTGAGATTGCCAAGGCATTGAAGTGCGACATTGGCGACCTTGTGCGCATGGACAATTCTACGATTCTCAGAAACAAAGATTAAATTCCTTTCCCTCCAGTTATGCCTATAAACAAAAATGCGCTTTTGCGTTATCAAATACTTGACCGTTGTTTCAGCGACCGTCATCACTACTACGATATAGATGAACTCGTAGATAAAGTGAATGAAGCGTTCCTGGATCTTTATGGTACGACTGTAAGTCTTCGTCAGATTAGAGCTGACATTACTTACATGCGTGACCGTGTAACCTATAATGCTCCTATAGTGGCATATCAGTATGATGGCAGAAAGTGCTACTATCGTTATGAGGATATGAACTTTAGTATCTTCAATAATGAGTTGTCAACGGAAGAGGTAGAAAAGCTCCGCTCTACTATTGACATGTTGAGCCGTTATCGTGGTATTCCATCTAACGCATGGCTTGAAGAGGTAATATCAAACCTCGAATACAGATTTGGTGTTAAGGCAAACTCAGAGAATGTCGTTGCATTTGAACAGAACGAACAAATGAAGGGATTGGAGTTCTTGTCTGATTTGATTGATGCAGCTATAGCACATAAGCCGCTCATGATTCATTATCGTACATATGCTGGCAAGGAGAAGGAGTCGGTTCTTCACCCTTACCATGTAAAGCAGTACAATAATCGTTGGTTCTTGTTTGGCTTGGAGGAAACTTCTCATGGTAACAGAATCGCAAACCGTCCACTCGACCGTATCGTTAAGTTCTCACATGCCGATGTTAAGTTCATCCCTAACACAGAAGTTGATTTCGGGACACGTTTCAAGGACATCGTTGGTGTTACCATTCCAGATGACAGCATAAAGGTTGAACAAGTTTTGCTCAAATTTGACAAGGATCGTTTCCCTTATGTTGTCTCAAAGCCAATTCATCATAGTCAGATAACTATTGATGAAGAGCAACATCTTTTGCAGATTGAGGTACGTCCGAACAAAGAGTTTGAAGCACTTCTTCTTTCGTTCGGACCACAGGTAGAAATACTCCAACCAGAGTGGTTCAGACGTCAATTTGTAGAAAAAATTCAAGAATATTTTAAAATTTATTCTACTGTGCTGAAAGACTGCACAACAGATTCGTAACTTTGTGCCCGAAAATCCTAGAAGAAATCATCATTAGTGGTTCTGCAATATATTCAGACTTTTATCTTCATGTAACTTTGGGAAGAATTAAGAGCGAAGGTATAGTATTAGATGATATTCGCCGTCTGGTTGATGAAGTAAAGATTCAACCCTATACAGTCTATCTTCGGGAAGTTGTATATAGGTATTTTAGAGGGTCTATAATCAGCAAATTCATTCTGAAAGGGAACAGCAAATCTTCTACGACATATGTCCAAGAAGAGGGCGGTGTACATAGACAACCTGCTTTATTGCAAGAATACGCTTCTCTATGCAAATACTACCATGGTGAACTATCTTGTCCTAAAGAATGGGAGAACGACATCAAGGGGAAGTTCTGGCATGGAGAAATGATGTTCTGCACTAACCATATCAATATGGATATGTGGGCAGAACAAGCGCAGGAGGTAATCAAGAAACTGAAAGGTAAGAAGCTAAAGTTCGCAAAGTCGATGCCTTTGCATCAGTTTGGGTTGGTTCTCTACATCGAGACACTGTTTAGCAAGTGGTGTCCATACGATGATATGTCTTGGATATTTGAGTATTAGCCCTCCTGCCCAGCAGAACGCTTGATGAAGTGCTCACACTGTGGATCTTTCAGGAAGATGCAATACCGACCTCCTTGCTGTTTATACTTGCAACGACATAGGATAAGATGGCCATCCAGAGCTTTGCTATGCCAGTCATAGCTATTGGCACAGTCCTTACATTGATAGACGATAGCTGGTTGGAGCGTTTGCTGTCTTCTTTTCTTTGGTCTTGGCATCGTAAAATGTCTTAGCGTTTGAATCCTATATGCTTTTCTCTTTGTAGAAGGTTATCACTCATGGCGAATGATAACACCATGGCATTGCCCAATGCTTCGGCAGCTGCTTTCGCTGTGGCTCCTGTATCTACCACATTGTCGATAAGGCAGGGAATGCGGCCAGCAGGCAGTTCTCTTATCTGATGAAATCCCATTTCTCGACCAGAGAGCAGATGTCCTCTTTGCTTTGCCTCGTACTGTGATTCATGCTCTCTGCCTCGTAAGGCATCTACGAAAGGGAGACGAGTATAAGACGAGAGGGCTTGTGACAAACGTAGGGTCTGGTCTGCGAGTCCATGATGACCGGGGATAGGAACAAGGACAGCATTAGCTGGTACGAGGGGTGCCATTCTCCTTGCAGCATAGTCAATGGCATCAGAGTCACCCTCCTTTATACTATGGGCTATCCACTGGTTGATACCATCGTAGTATCTGCCAGTGGATAGGAAAGTGATGCCGTCTGATACGGCTTTTAAGGGTTCGTTTTCTGTCATGGAGTGAAAAGCAGCATAAGTTCAATATATCGTCGTCGCTCGATGGAGGGGACTCTTTTGCCCCTCCAACGGCAATACTTTACATAGTCGTCTCTGATATTCCTGTCACCAGCTTCCAGCTTTTTCAAGACAGTACTCTTGGGGTATCTGCCCTTGCAGCCAAGGACTTTATAAGGACCGATGTTGTAAGCCAACGCAGCAAGAAGCAGGGAGTCCTGGCCGTATGAACGGAACATGGCACAGAGTTCTCTGAGGTCTTTCCGCAGCAGGACTTCCGCTTCCCTTGCAGTCATATTGGAGGAGTATCTTTCTCCTGGGCGTAGTTTGTGTCCATACCCGACATACGGATAATCCTTTTTGCGGTGTAGCCCTTCATAGAACCTGATACAGCAAACCGCTCTCTCGAAGGGGGATAGTTCAAAGAGCGTTTTTGATGCTGCCTCATTTCCATCGGAGGACTTCTGAGTTTGGGCATTGACCGATAAACTTATTGAAATCAGAGCGATAATACTGATAATCTTTAGTTTCATTATGTGTTTGACGTGTCTTAGTTATGCGGCAGACTGCCTGCCATGGCAATCATCTGGTCGTATGTACTCTGAGAAATATTTCCATGACGGAACTCATTGTTGATGTAATCAAGTGTACGCCCATAAGTGCCAGTTACACCAGAACCCATGTGGTTGTAGATGTCCATAAGACTGTTGGCGATGTCCATATTCGAGCCTGGAGGGAAGGTTATCCAGTTGCCCGCCTTGTCAGACAGTGGTGGAATGGTTGTGATGATGCCACTTTGGGAAATGCCACCCTTGTCTGTGGTAAGGAAGCCATTGGATGAGCCGCCTGCTCCGTTCATAGCGATGTCGGAGCCGTTGCCCACAGAATATGACTCATAGCCAAAGAACTGAGGTAAGGAGATAGCCATGCAGACAAAACAAAGGCAGCTGCCCACACTCGTGACAATTCGCTTTGAAACCTGTTGCGGTGAGGTCTGCATAGCTATATATACGGACGCTGCACCGACAATGGCTATAAGTGCCGCAATGACATAACAAAGACCTTGAATGAACGGCACATAACTGTAGATGCCGTCCGATGCTCCCAATAATGCTTCCGAGCCTGTCTGTGCGAAACCCGGTATGGCTAATGCATGGGTAGCCGTTATCATGAATAACTTCTTCATATATAATCTGTTTTTCGTTGTTTACTAAGTCTTTACCTTAAACATCAAAATGGTTTTTATCATTTCCTTGACATCAGCATTGACGCTTACGAAATTCTGATACAGGATGCGTTCCTTGGCATCCTTCGATGGGAAGGTGTAGAACTTCGGTATCTTGTAATGCTCGTAGTCTGCCTCCTCCTTGGCAATCTCCTTCATGTCAAAGTCGGTCTTGCAATAGAACTTCGAGGTCTGGAACTCTGCTGACTCCTGGATATTCATGCTGTCACCACGACCGGTCTTGGTCTTGATGAAGTCACGGGCTGCCTGACCGCATATCCAGCCTGTCGGCATATCGGAGATTTTACTTGCAGGAACGAGACTGTCCATATTCTCATTGAGATTGATGGAGGTCTTATCCCTGTCGATAGTGACACCCTTTTTGAGTTGGACGACCTTGCCGAAGATGTCATTGCTGAGCCATTCCAGGGTTTCCTTTGCTCTTGCTGAACCGCTCACCACATTACCAACAGTGGTGATGACCTTCTGCATACCCACCTTGCCATAGTCGGATTCGAGTTGTGGCAGTTCCTGGAAGCCTAACGCCACACTGACCTTGTTGCTTCGGGCAGTACCAATAAGTCTGTCAATCTTATGGAAATACAAGGTCGGCAACTCATCGACGATAATGCTGACAGGCACGTTCTTGCCCTGACCGGTATTCACTCTTGTCACAAGACGGTTGAGGATAAGGGCATTGAGGGCACCGATGATGCTCTCCATTTCAGGATCATTTGCTATCAGCAGATAACTTGGATTCTTCGGGTCGCTGACCTTCAGGTCGAAGTCATCGCCATCCTTGTGGAATATCCAGTACGACTCCTTGGTGGCGAGACGAGATGTATAGACACGCAGCGTACCAATCATACCTTCCAACTGTTCCATGGCATTGTTCTTCATGGCAGTCTGGAACGGACCAAGCAACGGGGCAACCTCTGGGTCGGTCTCCAACACCTCAAAGATGACCTTGTAGTCCTGGTTGAGGAAAGAAAGGATATGGGGCATGTCGCTATATTTGCCAAGCCAGTAGGCAGCTTCCACCTCCCTGCCTGTATGGTCAAAGACACGTCCTGTAGGCTTCTGGATGAAAGTCTTGGGGTCGGTGGTCATCTCTGCAATAAGGGCATTGCCATCCTTGTCGTATGGCACTTTCTTGTAGTTCACGAAGAAATAGATGCAGGCAGCCAGGAAGTTGACGGCAGATGTCTGGAAGAACTGGTCACTGCCACCTCCACCTTCCTTCTTGCCTTTCTGCAATGACTCCAGGAGCGTTTCAGCCGTCTCGCTGGCAGCTGCAAGATTGCCGATGTATTTCTGCTGGATAGGATTGACACGTCGTGAGTACTCTACATCCACAAAGTTGATGATATTGAACTTGCATCCGTCAGGAAGGTTGCCTGCTTTCTGGTTGATTTTATAATGGTAGTAGAGTTTCTGCGCAAGGGTGGGAAACTTGTAGTCGTACACCACCATGGCAAAGCCTTTCTTGCTGTGCTGACGGATGAACGGCTCGATGATGGAGAAGGTCTTACCCGAACCTGGCGTGCCGACCACCCACGTGCCACGGAACGGATTGACGATGTTCACCCATCCCCTGCGGAACTTGCCCTTGTAGTAGTACCTCATGGGGATGTTCACGCTGTACTTGTTCTCCTGCAGCTCCTGACATTGCTCAAAGCTTTCGTTCTCAAAGTTGAATCGGTCTTTCAACAGCCCTTCCTTCAGGAATTTGGAGATATTGTCAAGAGCCACATGGATGCATACTGTACCCAGGATAGAGGCTGCCATATAGAGCCAGATGTTCAGCGTGATGGTGTAGAACCGTGTGTCCATCCGATGACCGAAGAGCCAGATAGACAATATGGTAACAAAGAGTCCGCCGACCAAAGGATATAAGACCTGTCTGCGTGCATCGAACTCCAAATGTTTCTTGTTGCGCGTACCAATGCAGGTGATGCAGATAAGCAGTATGGTGGCTATCTTGCTCCAGACAAGGTTGCCATCATGGTATATCATCCATCGTTTGATGCGACCGTGTATGTCTGTAACCAACCCACCAAGGAAGTCCAACTGTTCCGGCTCCAGTGCGTAGGCGAAGAACTCCATTAGGATGGAGACGTAAATCACCGCCCTGAATATCTTGTAAAAACCCTGTAACTCTTTGCTTTCTTCCATTTACTTTACTATGATGTTGGGTAATAATTAGAAAAGGAAGAAGGATGCCACGGTGGACACCCTCCAATCCTCTTTTAAGTTTTATTCGTAGCCGTTGATGGTCTTCTCAGACTCTACTGTCCACGGAGAGATAGTTGCTGATATAACCTCCAGGGTGTTACGCACAGGCTTCAATGAATAGCTGTAGGAATGACCTGCTTTCCACGTGTCGTTTGTGAGGAATACAAAGTTCTCCCCATTACTCAGTTGCAATGTCATGTCCGGCATAACCTGTGCAGGAACATAAAGCGTATATTCCATGTGGTCACTTTGAGGGTCGCCGAAATAATAGGTCGTCACAGACTCGTCACTGCATTCCACCTTTCCGGTCTTGATATTGAAAGTACCGCTGTCAAAATAACCGATGAATGTGAGTAGGCTTCCTGCAAAATCGTTGGTGGCGAAACCGTATTCGGGTGAGGTATAGACCTTGATGATGACACGCACCATCTGATGGGTGAAGTTCAATGTAAGGCTCGGACTGGCGTATGATGCCGTCCCACTGGCAAACAGGAAATCATTGACCTTCTGCTCACTCTGTACTGCTGCTTCCGGCACTTGGAACTCTATGATGTCGTTAGTAGGATTTGCCATGTAAGGATAGTAGGCATTGAAGGTGTGGGTGTCTGTGTCCTTAAACCACACGGTGCTGGCACCGAGAAACTGGTTGGTGCTGCCACTTCGAGTGAACTTCATGTTGTCCATCATCCCTGTGGAGGAGATGCCAATCATGTCATTAGCTTCCCACTGGTTGTCCACAGCTCGTGTCGATACGGCTGGGTGCAGCATCTCCAGGTTGGTAAACACCTGTAGCTGCTTGGATGATGTACTGTCGGTCACAACCACCGAACCACCTCCGCCTGGCAGGTAGATCTCATTGACGATGTCTTGGTCACAGGACGTGAGGAGCATGGCTCCAAGTCCTAACATAAGAAACAAATTCTTTTTCATTGCTTGTAATTTTTGATGTTAAACATTAAGAAGAATTATTATATTACTATAGCTTAGTAATCAATTGTTTAGTGTAATAATTGGACGTATCTTGTGTGGCTGTGTCTTGGGCGTTTCCTGTATTGAGCCACTTGCAAGAGAATAGAGCCATGCCTTGGCTGTTTCCTGCCCCTGTACCTCTGTCGATGTCCAATACCAGCAGAGGTCTGCGTCATCAGGTATCGGTGTCCCTCCACACTTTTCAATCAGCGGGTTGACAGACTTCTTGACACTAAAGAGCAGACGCATCTGTGCCACAGAGGGTATATAGGCACTCTGCCGGTATGCCCACATATCAATGACTATACTTGCAGCAGGTGAAGTGCCCGTGGAATACATGGCGTGGGTGTTGCTATTACCATCGTAGGCCATAAGGTCTGCGGATGTTTTATGTGTGATGCCGAGAGAGTCTGAATAGGCTAAGGTGGCAAAGTCGTCAAGATATACCGCATAGCCATTTCCTTCCACATCCTCGTTGTGGTTGACGTAGAAGACAACGGCAATAGGTGTCTTGTGTAACGAATCTACATCCTCATAGCGCACAATGGCACCGTCAGTGCAGACAATGTCACCTATCTTCATCGCTGTATCAGGAAAGTCCATATGCTCGTCACATGAGGCGAAAACGGCTGCTATGACGGCAGTAAACATGAAATGGATTATCTTCATCGCTATTATTTCTTTAGGGTTGGTATCTTGAATCCTATCACTATGCCTGTCCTGAACAGGTCTTCTCGCTTGGGAAGGGTCAGGTCGCATTTGGCTTGCACAAACAATCCCCAACCATGGCGGAGGGCGAAGTTGTGCTCGTAGCCGACATGAATACCTCCAACGAACTTGTCGGTATTGCTGCCTGCACTGGCTCCGATACGCAGATTGCCGTAGTTGTTGCGACCTCTTGTGACACAGGGCTTGTAGGCGGCACCGATGCCCCATGTGCGGTAGTTGTTCCAGAAAGACTCTGGGCAGACATGACCGCAGGAAGCACATTCGTCCCATTTCAGGTAGGCATTGAAGAAGTACTCCCATGCATTATGGTAACGGGTCTCATGCTCCCATGCGAGTGTTGCGTCAAGTCCTCGCTCGTACAATGCTCCTACACCAAGGCTGATACGGTCACTATGGCTTTGGGCAAACGACGCGACTGTCATGCATAGCCCCATCATCAATGATAATATGTATCTCTTCATAGTCCTATTCCTCCCTTATTAAGCATGAATTGAACGAGTCTGCATAAAGGACATCCTCGTAGTCGATGTCTAAGCAGATGGTGCGTCCGCTTATCTGCTTCTCAGAAATCTCAATGGTCAGCACCTTGTCATTGGGGAAGGTCATCTTCTTCAAGACAATAACGTTGCGGTAGCCATATTTGAAGCTTCTGGACTGGTCAAGCATCATGGCAGGAGTCAACTCAACCATCTGCGCATTGGTGGCTTTTGACATCTTCTTGTCATTGAGCTTGACACGTATCTCGTCGATGTCGAAGCGGATATTGGTGCGGTTCTCAATACTGAAATCCAGGAAGAAGTATTCGCCTACGGAATAGATGTTGTTCAGACGCATAGTCATCCGATGCTGCCTTGTGCTCACATTCCGTATTCTTGCCGGGGAGTTCCATATCTTTCGGGCATATTTGGTCATGTCCTCAGTGCTCATGGAGACAGATGGATTGTGGTACGGAATCTTCTCGTGCGGCTGTATCTGCTTGTCGGTGACAGCCTCCTGCAGGCGTGTAGTATAGATGAGCGCATACTGGGTGCGGTAACGCTCCGTCACGATGGTAACAATGGCAAGGATGTCCCCGTCGGCATGAACATCGGCTCCCTCCTTGGGTTTGAGCCTGATGGTGTTGTTGATGGGTTGGTCTCCAACGACGGCATCCGTGGAGATGTCAACGAAGCGCACAGGCTCGGATGCAGTGATGACCGTGGTGACATTCTCATTGATGGTGAGCTGCTCCATCTCCTGATAGGTCTGCTGAGCCAAAGAGGGGAGGGCTGCCAGAGCGCATACGGCTAATGCGCCAATTCTTTTGATAGTCTTCATATTCATTTGATCTTTTGTTTATGCTCGGAGTTATTTGTCCTTTTTGTTTGAACGGGAGTTGATCAGGTACACGAATGTGCCGTATTTCAGCTTGGCGTTATTCTTCTTGATGGCTTTGCTGATGGCATTGCTGGTCTTCTGGACGGCATTGGTAATGGTCTGCGCTCCCCAAGTGGCGAGGCTGTTGCCTGACGTGGTGGAGCTGTTGGTGAGACTGGAGGTGTTGCTCAATGCACCGCTACCCACATCCTTCGTGGTCTCACGGAACTGACTGCTCGGTACATAAAGACCTTCCAGTCCATCAGTGTCATACAGGGCGAGGCTGACCTTGACGATGTCATCGTCAACCATGATGCTCTGTACATTGCCCTTCACACGCTGTGAACCGAATCCGCTCATCGTAGCATATAGGTAAGAGCCTTTGGGCACGACAACATCATTGATTTCGATGTCGTCAAGCAGACGAAGCCTGACTCTTGACCCATCAACAGCCTTGATGTTCTCATCGATAATAGCCTTGATAAGGCTGGTTTCCTTGTCGTTGTCACAGAGGGTGTTGAAGTAGTCGGAGGTGATCTTCACCTTCTTCACAACCTCCTGCGGTTCATCATCGTCGGTTCTCTTCCTGTCAGAGGCTTCAACCTTTCCTTCTCTTTGCCCCGCATCAGCAGTGTCAGTTGCGGCAGGCATCATGGATTGCTGCGCTTGGAGCCTTGCCTGGGCAATGGCACGGTTGAGCTCATCCATGGCTTCCTGTTCACGTTGCTTGCTGCGTGCTATGCGGTCTTCCTCGGATGGTGAACCTCCTTGGGCGATTTCCTGACCTTTCTGTGCGCTCTCCTGTAGCTGTCTCTGCATCTCAGCGAGCTTCGCGGCTTCCTGTGCTTCGAGTTGCTCACGTTCTTCATCGGTGTACTTGGATTCGTACTCTTCACGGGTGTCTTCTTCATTGCGTTCAATGTTTCCTAATGCTGAATAATCGTCTATCTTTCCGTATGATTTGAGCATACTCTCATACTTGTTGCCAATGCCATCGCCCTTCATCTTTGCCTCAGGCAGGTCAGGGTTGAGGTACTCGGTCGTTGCAAGACCATCAGGAATCTCAGCCTTCTCCGTGTGGAAAAGGTCTATGACAAAGTAACCGACGAACAGCAGGGGGAAGTAGATGATAAGCGGAATCATATACTTCGGCTGCTTCCAGTTAATCTTCTTCAGTGCATCCATTGTTTTCTGTATTTTGGTTATTGTTCTTTTGATTATCTCTGTTCATGACTGGCAGTATGGTGTGGGCATTGCTGATGGCTGTATTGACATTCTTGCGTCTCTGCCGCATCAGCTGCTCCTGCCTCTCCGTGGCACTCTGGGTGGACTGCTGATGATTGTACACCACGACCATCCTGTAGATGTTGAATCCGAAACTGAGCAGGATAAACCCGAAGACAAGGGCAAGGAACAGTCGTTTATGGTTGTTGGCAAACTGCTGCACCTTGATGGCTAACACATCAAGTTTGAGAGTGCGTGCGAACTTGCGACCGGCCTTGACCTCTTCTTCATACCTCTGGCGGTATTTTGGATCATCCTTGTCAGGCATCTTTTCTCCGACGAGCATCTTCTTCCATCCCATAATCAGTACGTCAATTTGGTTTTCTGTTCTATATCCTTATTGAGAAGCGTTCTCCAGTTGGTGATGAGCAGACCATGGGGATTGTTGTCCGTCCTGGGAACACGTTTGAGCTGTCCTGCCGTGACGAGCTCTCGGGTAAGGATGCTTGTTCGTCTCTCAATACGCTGGCGGCCATAGTAGGTGAACTCCATCTTCTCTTTGTCGAAGTTGATGCTGTCGCAGAAGATGCTGAACACGGCACTCGTGCCCATGATATTGGAATAGAAGCCTTTCTCCTTCAACGTGTTGTACTGGGCAAGACCTGTCTCATCAACCAGATACATGGCTTTGTCCATGGTGTATTTGATGTACTTGTCGTCAGGAGCCAGGGTGAAGAAATAGTGGTGGAACATCTCCACATGGGACTTGGCTTCCACATCGAGAGTCTCCTCCATGGTGCTTCGCTGGACAAGAATGGGCACATTGCCATCCAACACATATACTTTCTGATGGGCATCGGACACCATTACCTTAGCTGTCCAAATGCTGGAGATACTGATGATGATACAGCCCAGAAGGAAGAGGGAGCAGATAATCAAAACCAGCTTGATCTTGTTTTCGAGATTCTTGATAACCATATTTTCAATCGCTTTTCTTGTTTATATCACTTTGTTTATCATGCCCTGGGTGGACATCTTGGCTTGCTGTGCCACACCTTCACCGAAGTTACGAGTAGAGAATGCCGTATCACCCTCTGGTATCATCCATGCGGCAAGGTCTGGCACGAGGTTCAGGCACTTCAAAGCCACGATGCTCGCTGCCATGAGGTAGCCGGCAGAGAAGAAGGAGTTCTGAAGGTAGGCTGCCATGGTCTGCTCGCTCTCCGTGATGGCTGTGAGGTTCTCCACCTGTATGCAGAGCACGATGTCAAAGAGAAGCAGGACATAGAAACCGACGAAGTACAACATGGCACCGTAGAAATGCACCGTCAGATAGCGTATCAGCCACTTAGCCCATGCACTTTCCCATTTCGGTAAAAGAGAGAACGCCCATTGTATCGGACCGAAAATGGTGAGCATACCCAGCAATATCTGCTGGCAATAGATGGTTGCCCACCAACCGATGCGGAAGACAATCAAGGCGATGAGCATGATGATCTTGTCGATGCCTACTACAGCTCCTGCGGTCAGTGATGTGAACCAAAGCCTTGAAGCGTCTGTTTCCATATTCGTCACTTCATCTACACCTGCCTGTTCCATGGTGGACTCTATAAGGTTAGGGTCGGAAGTGCCGGAATGGGCTACATCCGCCTGTGCCTGCAAAGAGGTGTAAAGGGTGTCTCTGGTGTAGATAAGTTCCTGTACCTCCTCAAACTTGTCCTCAATCTGTGCTGACTCTGCTTCATACAGGTCATGGGTGTATGAGCCTATGCAGTTGGGGATATACGAGAGGAAATCAAGTACACACCAGTCGCTGCCTCCTTCGGTAATGCCTGTATCAGCAGGTGGGTACCACCAACAGAGTATGACACTGACCACAAGGGGCTTGAAGAGTTTCATGATGTCGATGGGCTCATGCTTCACCATCATCTTATAGGCCATGCTGCCAGCAACAATGATGGAGAACAATGCGGCCAGTGCCATACACATCTGTAATATCCACCAATTATCCCAAGCGGGTCTAACCATCGGAAATGAAAGGATAGTAAGGTGATGTAATATCACTGATTTACAGTCTATTAGGAATGAAAGCCGATTTTGGATTGGTTCGTTATTCTTTCCTAAATTAGCGGATTGTTTACCCACTTTTGTCTCGTTTTTGTCCCTCGTTGTATTATCTTTGTACCGCAAGCTAAATGCTTGATAATCAGTGATAAAAGAATATATTAATATCAGAAAAGAAAGGAAATAAAATGGGACGAAAGAAGAAAGAAATCCGTTTGAAGGAGCCTGTGCGCATCCGAGAGAAGAAGATAGCAGGTGGCAACATCAGCCTCTATCTTGACATTTACCAGAAGGGATTGAGAAAGAAAGAGACGCTGAAACTCTATCTTGTGCCAGAAATCAACGCTGCTACCAAGTTGCAAAACGCCAATACAAGAAAATTGGCAGAGCAAATCAAGGCGCAGCGCATTCTTGACATCCA
>UMLQ01027984.1_pt1 | contig 28151 bp, 26 predicted proteins | sample 1966631 | NCBI WGS metagenome assembly UMLQ01 (sample SAMEA4836206, study PRJEB28245) | human gut metagenome | biome: gut microbiome; material: fecal sample | place: Denmark | collected 2008 | reverse complement strand
TGGAGAGGGTCTATAAACACTACTACTATATAATACGAGGACGAAACCGTGAGTTATTTAAATGTTACCAACGTATCACATTCTTTTGGCGGCCGCCAGATTTTGGAGAATGTGTCTTTTAAATTAATGCGCGGCGAGCATGTAGGGCTTGTCGGCGCCAACGGCGAAGGCAAATCTACCTTTTTAAACATTGTTACCGGCCATACGCTGCCGGACGAGGGCAAAGTGGAATGGCCCGGCAAAGTAACCGTAGGCTACCTTGACCAGCAGAGTACGCTGCAAAAAGGCATGACCATCCGCGAAGTGCTGCGCACCGCTTTTGACGGCATGTACAAAATGGAAGCCGAAATGCTGGAGCTGTACGAAAAAATGGGCGATGCCACCCCGGAAGAAATGGACAAAATGATGGAAACCGTCGGCGAAATACAAACCGAGCTGGAACACGGCGGTTTTTATTCGCTGGACAGCAAAATTGAAGAAACCGCCAACGGGCTTGGGCTTGGCAGCATAGGGCTCGACCGTGACGTAGCGGAACTCAGCGGCGGGCAGCGCAGCAAAGTGCTTTTAACCAAACTTCTTCTGCAAAATTCTTCCATTCTGCTTTTGGACGAACCTACCAACTATCTTGACGTTGAACATATTGAATGGCTGACAAAATTTTTGCAGAACTACGAAAACGCCTTTATTTTAATCAGCCACGACATCAGCTTTTTAAATAAAGTAGTTAATGTTATCTACCACCTGGAAAACTGCGAGCTTACCCGTTATACCGGCAACTACGACAAGTTCCAGGAAATGTACGCCATTTACAAGGCGCAGAAAGAAGCGGCTTACGAACGCCAGCAGCAGGAAGTTGCCAAGCTGGAAGACTTTATTGCCCGCAACAAGGCGCGCGTAGCCACAACCAACATGGCAAAAAGCCGCCAGAAAAAACTGGACAAAATGGAAATGATTGAAAAGCCGCGCGAAAAACCCAAAGCTCATTTTCAGTTTAAGGAAGCACGTACACCGAGCCGTTACCTTGCCGTTGCCGAAGATTTGGTGCTTGGCTATGACACGCCGCTTACCCGCCCTGTCAGCTTTAAAATCGAATGCGGACAGAAAATCGCCATCCGCGGCGTAAACGGTCTTGGCAAAACCACGCTTTTAAAAACCATTTTGGGCATTATTCCGCCCATCAGCGGCAAAATAGAACTGGGCCAGTTTTTGGAGCCCGGCTATTTTGAGCAGGAGGAACGTGAAAAGAACGAAAACACCGCGCTGGAAGATGTTTGGAACGAATACCCCGGCATGACCAACTACGAAGTGCGCGCCGCCCTTGCCGCCTGCGGGCTGACCAACGAACACATTACCAGCAAAGTATTTGTTTTAAGCGGCGGCGAAGCTGCCAAAGTGCGTCTGTGCAAGCTGATGCTGAAAAACGTTAACTGGCTGGTGCTGGACGAACCTACCAACCACCTTGACGTTGATGCCAAAGCCGAGCTTAAACGCGCGCTGATTGATTTTAAGGGCAGCGTGCTTTTAGTATCGCACGAACCGGAATTTTACGAAGACTGGGTTACAAGCGTCTGGAACATTGAGGACTGGACCACAAAAATAATTTAAAACTAAAAACAGCAAAGAAAAACCGGAGTAAACTTAATTACTCCGGTTAATTTTTTATCTCATGTTTTCGATAAAGTCTTCAAAAGCGTTAATCAAAATCGGATGGCCCGTAACTTTTAAATCGCGCAGGTAAGTACCGTAAGATTCATACCATTTTTCTTCCATTTCCATGGTAAGACCTTCTTTTTTGTATTCTTCAATCATTTTTAAAATAAAGCGGTTGGCTTCGCCGGTTTCTTTGTTAACGTTAAGCGGAATGATGCGGGTTTCGGCATCATAGGTTTCAACGGTAACATCCCAGCCGCCTGGTACGGGTGGACGGCGGGTAGCTTTAATTAAATAGCCGGGTGCAAAACCAACATAAGCGCCGCCAAGCGAATTATAAAGCTTTGCTTTGGTAAGCGGATAGCCGTTTTTGTTGCCCCATTTTACAATTTCTTCGCAGACTTCGTTATTATGAATAACGCTGGAAAATTCAGCAGTTGCCAAAACTTCGGACATAGTTTTTACCTCCATATCACTTAATATCTTTTATTGTACTTTATCCACGCGCCAAATTCAATATGCACAGCATTTTTTATGCCCGCTTTAATGTAATTTTTGTGCTTTTATTTTGTAAAGTTGTTTGCACTTTTGCTATATCCTATGCTAAAATAAATTAGCAACTGATTGTAAAACCATCAAAAATATCCGTTTACGGTTTTTTAACGCAAATAATACGAGGTGAAGACTAATGAGCAGGCGCATGACCACTTCCGAAGCAATCAACGAAGCAAGGCGCTGTTTAAACTGTGCCCGTCCGCTTTGCCGCACGGGCTGCCCGATAGAAAACAATATTCCGCAATTTATCCGCGCTTTAAGCGAAGGCAACATCGGGCTTGCCTACGAAATTATCTCCGAGCGCAGCAACCTGCCTGCCATTTGCGGCAGGGTATGCCCGCATGAACGCCAGTGTGAAGCGCACTGCGTTTTGGCCAAAAACAAACATGGCATTGAAATCGGCAGTTTGGAAATGTTTATTGCCGATTTTGCCCACGAAAACAATTTAAAACCACTGCCGCCTTCCACCGGCAAACGCGGTAAAGTAGCCGTTATCGGCAGCGGCCCGGCAGGCCTTACCGTTGCAGGCGACCTTGCCAAAATGAATTTTGCCGTTACCATTTTTGAAGGCCAGTCCGAACCCGGCGGCATTTTACTGTTCGGCATTCCGGAATTCCGCCTGAACAAAGACGTGGTGCGCCGTGAAATTAAAGAACTGCTGCACCTTGGCGTGGAAATTAAAACAAATACCCTTATCGGCCCCGATTACACCGTTGACGATTTGTTCAATATGGGCTATGACGCAATATTCATGGGCACCGGCACATCCCTGCCGCGTACGCTCAACATTCCCGGCAAAGAACTTACCGGCATTTTAACCGCCACCTACTTTCTGCGCATGGTTGTGCTTTCCGACAGCGGCAAACTGGACGAAAGCGAAACATTGCTGCATGTCGGCGATAACGTTATCGTTATCGGCGCAGGCAACGTGGCTATGGATGCCGCACGCACGGCAATCCGCCGCGGCGCTAAAAATGTTACGGTTGTTTACCACAAAACGGAGGCCGAGATTTCCTGCTTCCCCTCCGAATACGAAGCAGCCGTTAAAGAAGGCGTACAGTTTAACTTTTTACAGCAGCCCATTGCCTACCTTAACAAAAAACAAATGCGCGCGCTTAACGCCATGCGCCAGAAAGCTTCCGAAAGCGATGAAACTGAACTTGCAGGGCTTTTGGTGCAGAACATTGTTAAAACGGAAGACGGGCAGTTTATTGAAGAAGGCGGCCAGGTTGCCCTGCCGTGCGACTGCGTAATTCTGGCTATCGGCCAGCGCCCGGCGGCAAGAATTGTTTCTACCACCAAAGGCATTCAGGTTGATGACCGCGGCTTTGTTATTACGCGCGAGCGCCCCTACGGCATGACAACACGCGCAGGCGTATTCAGCAGCGGCGATGTGGTACATGGCCCTGCTACCGTGGTACTTGCCATGAAGGAATCCAAAAAGGTTGCGGCAGGCATTGCACAGTATATCGACGCAAAAAAGCTGCTGGCCGAATGTGAAGAAGTACCCGAAAACTTAAAATAAGCAAAAAATTAACCACATTGAGCGTTACCGCCCAATGTGGTATTTTTTATGCCCATAAACCGGTTAAGGCAAATTTATCAACATCAGCAAGGCCTTTATCAGTTAAGCGCAGGTGCGGTATTACCGGCAAAGCCAGAAACGAAAGCACCATAAACACATTCAGCCCTTCCGGCACGCCAAGCTCCGCCGTCCAGTAGCGCAGCTGCTTTAAGCGCCTGTTAACAAATTCCATGCGCTGGTCACTCATCAGCCCTGCAAACGGCAGCGGCAAAATGGCTTTTACCTCGCCGTCCAAAGCTACGGCAATACCGCCGCCTTCTTTGCGCAGCGCTGAGGCAGCTGTCAGCATATCGGCATCGTTAGTGCCCGCCACAATTAAATTGTGCGAATCGTGTGCAACGGTAGAAGCAACCGCCCCGCGTTTTAATTTAAGCCCCTGTACAAAGCCAAGCCCAACATTGCCTGTTGCATGGTGGCGCTCAAACACTGCCAGCTTTAAAATATCACGCGAAGTATCGCTTACAGCCTCGCCGTTAATGCACAAAGGCTTTTCCAAGCGCGCTTCGGTTAAAATCTGCTCCGGCACAATGCGGATAACCTTAATATTTTTATCAGCCTCTGCCATGATTTTCAGCCTGCTGCTGTCCAAATCCTTAATGTTTGTTCCTGCAGCAGCGGCTTTAAGATAAGGCTCGCTCTCCCACAGCAGTTTACCGTTCTGTACAACTTTTTTGCCGTTTTTAAACACAAACTGCGGCGTAAAGTCCTGTAAATTGGTCAGCACGTTAATATCTGCCAGATACCCCGGTGCCAGAGCGCCCCTGTAATGCAGGCGGAAGCGTTCTGCTGTGTTCAAGGTTGCCATCTGCAAAAGCATTTCTGCAGGGTAGCCGTGCGTAACGCCAATTTCCAGCATATAGTTAATGCTGCCCTGCGTTACCAGTTCATCTAAATGGCGGTCATCAGTGGCCATGCAGCAGCGGCGGCTGTTCAGCGGTGTAACGCACTGCAACAGTTCCAGCAGGTTGTGCGCGCCGCTTGCCTCGCGCAGCATTAAATAGCAGCCGCGGCGTATTTTTTCAATACCCTCCTGCCAGGTTGTAGCCTCGTGGTCGCTTGTTACACCGGCAGCTAGGTAAGCGTTTAAATCGCTGCCGCTGATGCCCGGCCCGTGCCCGTCGCAAATACCGCCGCGCACCAGCGCCATTTTTTTCATTACGCCTTCATCGCCGTACAAAACGCCGGGGTAATTCATCATCTCCCCCAGGCCAAGCACGCGCGGATGCCTCAAAAACGGCTGCAAAGCATCTGCTTCCAGCACAGCACCGCTTGTTTCCATGCCCGTTGCCGGTACGCACGAAGGCAGCATAAAGAACACGTCAAGCGGCATATCTTCCGTTTCCTCAAGCATCCACTGCAAGCCTTCCGTGCCCAGCACGTTGGCAATTTCGTGCGGGTCGGCAAAAATACCGGTAACGCCGTTTAACAGCAGCAGGCGCGCCAGCTCACGCGGAGCAAGCATTGTGCTTTCAATATGCATATGCGCATCCAGAAAGCCCGGCGTTAAATATTTACCCGCCATATTGTATTCTTCTGCACCCTTGTAGCTGCCGATACCGGCAATTACGCTGCCGCATACGGCAACATCGGCCGTTTCCCACTCGCCGGTAAAGCTGTTAAACACATTGCCGCCCTTTAAAACAAGGTCAGCCTTTTCCAGCCCGCGGGCAACACGCAGCAGCCTTTGTTCAAATTCTGCGTCACGCATAATCTTACCTCATGTTAATAAACTGCAAATCTACGCCGAAATCTCCCGCTTTTAAAGTTTGTATTACGGCCTGCAAATCATCTTTTTTAGCACCGCTGATTCTTACCTGGTCATCCTGCATCTGTGCAGTTACTTTTAATTTGGTAGCTTTAACAGCGGCAATAATAGCTTTGGCCTTTTCTTTGGGAATACCCTGCAAAATATTCAGCGTCTGCCTTACCGTGCCTTTGGTGGCAGGCTCAACCTTGCCCAATTCCAGGCAGCGCAGCGGAATGCCGCGTTTAGCCATACGCGCACGCAGAATGTCGATAATCGCATTCAGTTTGTACTCGTCTTCGGCGGCGAGCTTAATGCATTTTTCTTCCAGCTCAATGCTGGCGTCGCTGCCGCGGAAATCGTAACGCTGGGCAATCTCCTTTTTGGTTTGGTTAACGGCGTTGTCCATCTCCTGCATATCCACCTGAGAAACAACGTCAAAAGAACTGTCTTTAGCCATTTATATAATCACTCCATTCTTGTATTGTGCTTATATTTTATCATAACAAAGTAATAAAGCCAAACCGACTGCCTGCAAAAAATATTAGCTTTTCAATATTTACACGCATCTTTTTTATTACATATATTTTTATTATAATTATAATTTTTGAAGATATTTTAGAAAATCGCGGACAGACCCGTTTATTTAAAATCGTTACTCTTGATAAAAATTTTGATGATGATGAACTTGATAATATTATGAAAGCAACTGATAAAATAATTTCAAAAGGCAAAAATGATATTGATGAAACCTTATAAAAAAAGAAGCCAGGCATTGCCTGGCTATTATTATTCTAATTCTACCGGTATGCTGTTAGTATACCGGTAGAATTGTCTTTCTGTAAAATGTGTATATTTACTATTATACTTAGTTAGATGTCAAAAAATAAAAGGCTGTAAAACAGCCTTTTATTCATCAAAGTAATATCCGTTCAACTGCCACATATCCCCTTCAATTTTTTTTAAATTCAAACTTATACTATATTCTCCAAAATCTTTCTTTAATTCAATATCATCATTTTTAACAAATTGCCATTGTTTTACTTCTGCCTGTCTTTGATAATAATCTTCTACTTTTTTTACATCGTTACCATAATCAAATTTTAACATCAAATTTGTATGTTCTAAATCATTCTGTGTTTTTTTATTAATTTCAAATTCGACAGCTTTATCTGGCTGTAAAATTTCAAACTCTTTCATAGATGTCAAAATTCTACCGGTTACTATTTTATTTTCATGTTTATCATAATAAAAGTTTGGAAGCCAATTCCCTTGTAAAACTCTACATATACCATAAGTTACACCTATTATCCATATTAGCATACCCCAAAAATTCTTATCTTTTATATTATTTTTTATATCCAATACATTCACCCCAATCGTTACTTTCTAAAGAATCAGACAGCCAATAATATAAATCATCTTTTTGGAAATAATATATATTAGAAATATCGCTTCTATCTATTTTTTCTAATTTCCACCCTTTATTTATTAATTGCTTTTTTGAATAATCAATATTTTTCTTATCATTTTGTAAATCACTCCATATTACAAAACTACCATCTCCCAATCTAAAAGTGTTTGCAGTATTAATAGTATCAATAGGCACAGGTATAGATAAGTATTCTTGTACTATTTTTAAATCAGAATTTTTTTGCATATCCGTTCCAACAAACTGAAAATAGATAATTATTATAATTGTTATTAAATATATTATATATTTAAACATAGTATCACCTTCTTATATACATTTTTATATTATTCAATCGGGTCAATGTATGTTACAGAAATATTAATTGAAGCAGTATCAGTAGTTATACCTGAACCAAGTCTCTCACCATCTGAAGTGGAAAATTGAATTTTACCAGCATTAACACTTACAGAACCATTGAGCCCAGATATAGCGTTTTTTAATATTATTTTAGGATTACTATGTTCACTAAAATTAACATCAGCTAAATCTTTTGTTATTTCAAAACTAACAGCATCTAAAATTTTATTTATAGATATTCCCTTACTGTTTAAATTTGCTCCCAAAGACCCACCTGAAATCTTATAAACATTCCCATATTTATCCATCGCATATCCTAATGTAACATTAGTTCCAATAATTCCATTTTTCCATAACTCTCCTCCTACTGTAATACTTCTAAATTCATTATCAGCCCAACTACTCGTGTCAAAAATATTTCTTGCAACTCTGGCGACAACATTATCTACTGCATAAGATGGACTTGCTACTCTTATAAACACTTTTGTTTTATCCATAACTAATTCAAAAGCTTCACCAGTAGTCATATCATATTCATATCCGTTTACATTTCCATCCCGCACGAATACAACATTACCATTTTCATCAAAATCATATATAGCTTCATATTTGCTCCATGATTTTTCTGTTTCCATTGCTTTTTGCTCATCGCTAATCTTCTTATACTTAGCAAATATTGCTTTAATTTCTTCTTCGTCTCCATTTGCGGCAGCAACTTCTTCCCACATATTTTCAAACTGTTCTTTGTTTAAATAATTATATTTCATGCCACTGGCTGCAATACTTGCCCCGCTTTGTGCATTTCCTCCTGCTACTTCAGATACAACCGAACCAACAGCCGCGCTAAGCCATTGTGCCATAGCCGGGTCTCCTTTTGCTATTTCCATAATTTTATCACTTGCCAGTTTATTAACAGCACCAGCACTTGCCCCGGCAAGGAAGTCACCATTAGTCAGTTCTGCCATAATACCGCCTACAAGGGCATGGTAAGCAGCTTTTTGTTCGTCCGTGCCTTCCATAAAGTGAATCTGGTTATAAGCAAGCTCACCAAACAGTCCTGCCAGTTCCTGGCGTTCTTCGATGCTGTCCTTATCAAAAATTTCGCCAAGTTTGTTAAGGGCATTCTGTGTATCGCGGTTCAGGCCTGCAAGGTCCTGTTTTTGGTTTTCTTTATCGCGGATTTCAATTTCTCCTTCAGATACTGTTGCCTTGGTTGTGCTTTCGGCTTCATCTTCGGCAGGCATACCAATATTAGGCGTTAAGCCTTTTTCGTTATAATCTGCGCCGTTATCAATATTTACGTTTACGCCGGTACTGCCTGCTTCGTATTCCGCTTTGTTCTTAATATCTTCATAAGTAATCGTGCCGGTAGAAAGTTTATTTTCTTCACTGTTATCACCGGAAATAATGCCGCCCTTAAAGCTAGATAAAAATAAAATTCTATAATAGTTTTAAAATGGAATAAATTATTAAGACTGATATTATTACCATTATAAAAATTATTAATCTTTTTTTTAACATTTTCTTTTCTTCAATATTTTTCTCTACACCTATTTGTTCAACTAATAAAAATATATAAAGTGAGACTATTGCTAGTTCAAAATAAGTGTCATAAAATTTACTAATTCCATTTCCCAATAATCTAAAAAATATTAAAAATATATAAACTATAATAGATGCATGCAAGAAGAGGCTTACATACTTAATTTTTTTATTTTTAAACTTTAAATCTTTTTGTCTTGATTTAATTAAAACAACAATTAAAATAAATATTATAATTAAAACGTTAATCACTTTTTGCCTCATTTTTAAACAATATTATTTGATTGGATGCAAACGGATACCTTTTTTTATATTTCGAATATATTGTAATGATGGTGTTATCTTCACCATTTATAGAATATTTTATTTTGCAATATATTTCATTTTTTTTATTAAATTTTATAATTTCATTTACGTTCCTTTTTATTTCTTCCCATCCCTCTTCATTATTCGTAATTATTTCAAAAAATTGAATTGCATCATCAATATTTCCTCTTAAAATTTGATATTTTGTTTTTGGGTCATAATATCCAAATTTCCGTTCAAAAATTGTTATTGGATAATTTTTATATTCTACTAAATTATGATAAACTTGAAACCCAAAATCTAACAGTAATAAAATAAATACTATATATATTACTCTTTTATTTCCTATTATTCTTAATTTAAACAATATACTTAACCTCCTTTACGTCAATCATTAAAATATTTTCAAAATCTAAGTTCATTTATTTTTCCTAAATATTGTGCCGCACCAAAACCTGCTTGAACACCTGCTAATGTTGTTCCTATCTCAGTACCTTCTGCCATACTTTTATTTATGGAAAATAAACCACTTACACTTGCATTAGAAGATAAAACATTACCACTAATTACCAACGATGTCCCAGATAATACTTGCTTAATTAACTCTGAATCATTAACCGGTTTTCCATTATATTCAACTGTTCCATAACTTTCACTAACTGTTCCGCTTATTTTAGTTATATCTTTAAGAATATCTGGACCAATAGTTGCACTACTTGTAATTTGTATTTCCTTAAAAACATCGCCTGTATTTGTGACAGTTAATGACAATGAAATACCATACGTACCATAACCAATACTATTTGATACTGTGTAAAATTGACCATCTTGTAAATTTTTAAAATCAAAATTTTGCAATTTTGTTATCATATCCGGAGTACCATTAACAATCGAACCCATTGATAATTTACCGCCATTAGGCCCAGGAATTAAATAAACATCTTGACTATTAATATCTACTCCAACTTTTACAGGCAGATATACTGGTATGCCATCTTTAGTACGATAATCTTCTTTATCATTTTTATGCTCTTCCAACCACTCTTCATCTCTATGTCTATCTAAAATCTCTCCTTCAGCCAAAGCTTTATGATTATATCTAGTAATAGACTTTATAATTTCTTCGTATTCTTCATGTGTTAAATAATTATATTTTTCTGTACTAATACCTGCACTTGCAGCAGCAGAAGCATTTCCACCAGCAGCCTTAGTTATGGCAGCACTTAATAAACCAACAGCTATTTGTCTTACTGCGGGGTCTTCAATGTTATTTAAAGCTTCTTGTGCTGCTTCCGTAACCGCTGCACCGCTTGCTCCCGACAAGAAATCACCATTTGCCCATTGAGAAATTAATCCTTCAAAGAAAGTATTGAGCATAGCTTTTTGTTCATCAGAGATTTTACCAGTCAGGTCACCAATCATATTATGGCCAATCTCCTGTGCCAGTCCAATAAACTCCTGCTTTTCTTCAATATCATCCTTATCGAAAATTTCACCAAGTTTGTTAAGGGCATTCTGCGTATCACGGTTCAGGCCTGCAAGGTCTTGTTTCTGGTTTTCTTTATCGCGGATTTCAATTTCGCCTTCAGATACCGTTGCCTTGGTAGTGCTTTCGGCTTCATCTTCGGCAGGCATACCAATATCAGGCGTTACGCCTTTTTCGTTATAATCTGCGCCGTTATCAATATTTACGTTTACGCCGGTACTGCCTGTATTTTACTTCTATATTTTTATCATAACATCATAATATTTAAAACTCAAATTTTGATATTGTTCAAATAATCCACTGCGCTCACTGTATAGCAACTAACTTTTATATTATTAACTTTATAACAGCTTTTATAAAGCTTCGTTTCAATTTCCGTGATTTTGTAATTTATAGAAAACATTTCTTAAGGTTTTAATAAATGTTTATTAAAATTATCACAAAAATAAATATGACGGGGAAATGTCCCCGTCTACGGTGCCACCAGATTTTTCACCCAAGGCAATGCAAAATTATTTATTTTAATTTTTCAGCAAGCGCTCGTAAGCCATGCGGTATACTTCTTCATCCGCCCTTACGCCCACCACAATAATTTCCATAGTGGTTTCTGTCCGCTTAAGCTGATATACAACTCTGTAGCCCAGCCCGCGCAGCTTTATTTTAAGCAGATTGGTTAAGTTCATGCCATGCTTATTACCAAGCGGCCAGCCATACCCGCCCTCTGCACGTGGAAGCGGGTTTTCTGCAACTCTGTTGATTGTTTTTAAAATTACTTTTTTAGAAGATGTATCAATTTTAGATAAGTCATCAATAGCCCTGCTGTCAAATTCCACTTTATAAACCATTACTCAATATCCACCTCAACATCTTCAAGGTCTTTATCGGTAACGCCCAAAAGCTTCATTGCATCTTCCCGGCTATAAACTTTTCTTTCCGGCGCGTTAATTCTTTCCATCGCCTCAATGTAAAGTTCCATATCAAACAAACGCTCCAAAAGCTGGTCATACCTTTCCGGCGAAATCAAAACACATTCGGGAAGATTATTTTTAAAAACATATTTAGTGCCGCTTTTTTTCACTTCTTCAAATATTTTGGCAGCACCGCCTTTATTAAAATTACTGATAGGCACAATTTTTTCTGCCGTCAATACTCCACTCATACACTTCACCATCCTTTTGCCATCATTTTACCATATTTCCAAAAATTTATCTATAAATTTTCGGAAATTGTTTGTGTGCTGTTTATGTAAAACTCAAATTTATGTTTTCGCCATACATAAACTAACCCCCGATACATAAAGTACCGGGGGTTTAAACAGCCTTCCCTCATTTGGCCATTAGTCGATAATGTTGTGCTGATATTCGTTGTACTGAGCTTTCAGTTTCTGCATAATTTCTGCCATTTCCAGCTGCAAATTGGAAGCTGCGTCAAAGTCGCCTCTTGCAAATGCTTCGCGGGTCATGGTAAACAGGCTCGGCTGCTCGGTAATGTCTTTAGCCATGGTGTTGCGCATTGCGGCGATTTTTTCCCACATTGCCGCATCATGCGTGGTATGGTTATCGTCGTCATGCAGTTTTTTCATCAGGCATATTTCCTTATGATATTCAGGAATAATTCTGTTGAGCAATTCCGTCTGCCAACGGATTAAAGCGCCTTTGGCAAAGGATTCAATAAATTCTTTTTTAAGAATGTTGCCGGTGGTAAGCACGGCAATTTTTTCCGGATAGTTTTTAATGGCGCACATGTTTTCCCAAACGGTTGCGGGCGGTTTGCCAAACAGGTGGGCGCGTTCTTCTTCGTTATAGTCTTCAAATACGTCATGCTCGCTGCGGTATTCTCTGTCTTTTTCAAGGTAGAAGCCTTCTTCGCCCGCTTTTTTGGACAGCTCGTTTTCCATTTCCTTAAGCGTTTTGCCGGATTCCACGCAGGCTTTAATGCCGTCCAGCATGGAAATGTAGAAAGCTGCAATGGCAAGGTAGGTATTGGTATACGGGTTCGGGGAACGCATTTCAATACGGGTTGCCATCGGGCTGTCGATGTCGCGGATTAAGCCTGCCAGAATGGTACGGTTACGGGAAGGTACTTCCGGGCTGAGGCCGAGCGAAGTTACGATGCAGACAGGTGCTTCAAAGCCGGGTTTCAAACGGTTCAGAGAGTCGATGGTAGAAGAAATGAAGGGGTTGATTACTTCATAGTTTTTCAAAAGCCCCATCATGGAACCATAACCAACGGCAGAGAGGAATTCGGTGTGCATATCTTTCGGTGCAAACAGGTTAACAACTTTGCCGTTTTTCATTTTGGCGGCAATGCCTACGTGGGTATGTTCGCCGCTGCCGGCAACGCCCGGAACGGGTTTTGCCTGGAAGGAAACTTCAAGGCCGTTCAGGCGGAAAATTTCTTTAACAATGATGCGCGCCAGAAGTTCGTTATCAGCAGTTTGTACGCCGTAGCTGTATTTCCAGTCTACTTCAAGCTGTTCCATAACGTGGGTCATATGGCCGTTGTCGTCAATCTGCCCACGTACGCCGCCGCATTCTTTATGGCCCATTTCCGGCCCAAGGCCGTAGGCTTCAAGCATTTCCACGGTTTGTTCCAGCGCGGTGCGCACGTTGCCGCGGCAGCGCTGCCAGTATTGTTCCTGCATCATCTGCGAGGAGCTTAATGCTTCAATCGGAGCATCTTCACGCGGGGATTTTACCCAGAATTCCAGTTCGGTTGCGCAGGTGAAAATAATTTTTTCAATGTCTTCACCGCTGATATGTTCCAAACCTGCAACCTGCGGATGCTTTTTAAAGAGCTCCAGCAGTTCTTTTTCAACATAATCCAGCGTATCGTGCAGAATAGAGCGGGAGTCAACGCGTACGTTATTGTGTACAAGGAAGCACGGAATACGCAGCGTGCCAACCATTCTGCCGGTTGCGGAATCGAAATGTTCGTAGTTATAGTCAATATACCAGTTTACGCTGCTGTCGATTTTCATATCGACGCGGGCGTTATTTAAAGTAGCAATGCCGGTAAGCACAACGGAGCTGCCGTCGGTCTGGGCAGCCATGCCTTCCAGAAAGCCGTCAATATCTTTCAAAAACAGGCTGATAGGCACTTTTTCGTCGGTATCGTTGCCTGCAAAGTCCACACCCATAAAGGAAACGAATTTAATTTCCGGGTGCGCTGTTAAAATCTCGGTCAGTGTTTCTCTGTTCTGTTCTTCGGGGCTGATAACATAAAGCATATCGGGGTTCATCATGTCGGTCACCTGCGGCTTTGCGCCGCGCTCCTTTCATTTAATTAAAATAATTAAAACAAAAATAAAATACAAAAGACCCTGCTACTTGGGCATACAAATAGCAGGGTCTCCATTGACCACGTTTGTATTATAACAAATAATTTTCGCCGCGTCCAGTAAAATCTTTCCGGTTTTGTAAAAATTTTAACGCTTGCCCAAAAAGCGGATGAGTATTTCCTCCAGCATTTCAAACTGCCTGCCGCCGTAGCGGATATTGGCATTAAAATCTGCCAGTGCCAGCATAAATTCCGATAAGCCGTGCGCGGTAAAATTGCGGCACTGCTCCATTAATTTTTTTACGGCATAGGGCGACATTTTTAAAGCGGAAGCCGCCATTTGCTGATTCATTCCCTGCGCCGCCAGTTCTTTAACCTGCGCCAGACGGCGAACCTGAAAGGCAATCAAGCCGCTGACGGCTATCGCGCTGCCGCCGTGTTTCTTTTCGTTCTGCAAAAGCTCCAGCGCTTCGGGCAGGTTCTTTTGGGCAATGGCGTTTAAAAGCGCAAAGCGCGAAACTTCCGGCAGGGAAGAAAACACTGCTTCAACATCGGCTTTTGTCCAGATGCGCCGTTTGCCGCCGTAAACGTACAGCTTTTCTATTTCCTGCTCAAGCAAAAGCAGCGGTGCTGTATCGGCCGCAGAAAGATATTCCATTACCGTCTGTTCCGCATCATATTCAAAACGGCAGCCGCGTTTTTTTGCTTCGGCGTCAAGCCACGGCTTAAGCTGGTACGGCTTCAGCGGTTTACATTCGCAGGCAGCGCCTTCTGCCGCCAGCATTTTATAAAGTCGGCCGCGCTTGTCTATTTTGCTTACGCTGATAAACACATGGCAGAACTCCGGTATGTTTGCCAAAATTGCTTCCAGATTTTCTTTCTGCCTTTTTTCGGCGGCAAAAATTTTATCGTCGCTGATGATGACAAGGCTGCTGCCGCCAAAGAACGGATAAGTATTAACGGCGGCATTAAGCCTTTTTAAATCCGTATCGCGGTCGAAAACGCTTATTTCCATATCTTCATCCGCCGCGCTGCCAAAAACATATTTTTTTATGCAGGCTGCGGCTTTGCTGCGGTAATAGTTTTCTTCGCCGTACATTAAAATAACGTTGGGCAGGCTTTCGCCTTTCTCCAGCATTTCTATCAGTTTTTCCGGTGCCAGTTCCATAAAATCACCTTAAAAAAATTCTTTGTCGTACCTATAACTATACCATTGCAGACGGCCTTCGTCAAAACATACTTTCACCGCGCCCAATTTATCAGTGCGCAGCACTTTGGCACCGGCGCCCTGCAAACGCTGCACGGCATCGCGCCCCGGGTGCCCGTAACGATTATCCGCACCAACGGAAATCACCGCAAGCCGCGGCTTGGCCTGTTTTAAAAACAGCGGCGACGAAGAATAATTGCTGCCGTGATGAGCAACTTTTAAAACATCGGCCGGTTTTATGTTGGCAGCTGCCGCAAGTTCTATGTTTTCATCGGCGTCGCCGGTAAACAAAATGCTGCCTTCGGGTTCGGCTATGCGCATAATTACGCTGCTTTCGTTGCCTCCGCCTTCGGATTTTCCTGACACCAGAACTTCAACGCGGCACTTGCCAAGCGTATATACACTGCCCTCCGCCGCTTCTAAAATATTTTGCGGCTTAATATAGTACAGCAGTTTTTGTACATCTTCCGAAGGTTTTTCCTGCGGCAGCAGCAGCTTGTCAACTTTTACAAGGCGCGCAATCCCTGCCGCACCCCCAGCGTGGTCGTGGTGCCCGTGGCTCAGCGCCAAAAGATCGATCTGTTCAACGCCGAGATAACGCAGATACGGCACAATAATGCGGCTGCCGGTATCAAAGTTTCCCTGCAAACCGCCGCAATCCACAATAATATTATGCCCGTCCGTTGTCTGCACCAAAGCGGCATCCCCCTGCCCCACATCCATAAAATGCACGGTAAACGGCTGCGGCGTAAAAATTTTATATGCCGCCAAAACAATTATGCCGGCCGAGCAAATTGCGGCTGTGTACCTGCGCTCCGTTTTGCTGAACCAGTTACTATTAAACAGCGCGGCAAGCATTATGTAATACAGCACAAAGCACGCCGCAGGCAGATGCGGAACGTTAACTGCCGCCGCAGGCAGCGCCGCAAGGAAACTGACGGCGTTAAGCAGAGGCTGCATAAAACTTCCGGCAGCGTAAATTAAATACGTACCGGCAAAAGGTAGGCACAGCCCGGCAAGTGCGGCTATTACCAAAATTTCCATAGCAGACACAAGCAGAATATTAGCGGCAAAGGTTACAAGCGAAAGCTGGTTAAAATGCCATAATAAAAGCGGCAGGGAGGCAAGCTGCGCCGCAAGCGTAATGGCAAAACCTTCGCGTACAAGTACGGGTTTTAAAAATTGCAGCCGTTCTTTAAGCTGCGGGTAAATAAATATCAGCCCGCCGGTTGCCGCAAACGAAAGCTGAAAGCCAACGTCCAGCAGCCACAAGGGGTTATAAATTAACAGCAGCACAGCCGCCGCGCAAAAAATATTGCCGCTTTGCGCCTTTTTGTAAGTACCGGCACCGGCAAGTGCAACCGCACTCATAATGAATGACCGCCATACCGGTGCGCTGCCGCCGCATAACAGCGCATACAAAAATAACAAAAGCAGCACCGTTATTATCTGCGCTTTGCCGCGCCTGCCGATAATTAAAATTAAAAAGCCTGCCACCAGTGCCATGTGCGTGCCCGATACCGACAATATATGGGCAAGGCCTGTTACAGAAAACGCTTCGCGAGTTGCTTCGCTTAAACCATCATAACCGCCGAGTGCCATGCCGCACAGCACTGCCCCGGCTTCACCGCCAACCGTATCTGTTATTTTCTGCCGCAGCCCCAGTGCAAATAAAAAGAATTTATCGCTGATATCCGCTTCGCCCATAACCTGCAAAGCCGCCTGTTTTACGGACATTCTGCCCTGAAGGCCCTGCTGTAAATTCCAGTTTTCGCTGTTAAAGCTGCCGGGATTTGCTAAACTGTTGAGGCTTTTTAATGTGCCGGTAACAGCAGCGCTGCCGGCTGTAAAATTTTTAACTTTGGCATTCTGCACAAACACGCGTATATTGCCGCGTGCTTCACGTAATTTACCGCTGCCTGTTTGCAGCGCAGTACACTCAAGTATAAACCCGGTGCCTTTTTCTTGTTTTTTCAGCGTCAGCAAATCAACATTGCCGTACACCGTTACCTTTTGCCCGATATAATTTTTAATATCCGCAGTGTGCGGCTGCATAGCCTTACTGCCTGCCGCCATGCCGCACAAGGTAAAAAATATAAGGGCTAATATGGCCGCGCCGTAAGTTTGCGGCTTAAATTTTGCCGCCGCTGCCATAAGCACGGCAAAAACCACTGCCAGCGCAGCATAAACACTAAAATATTGCGGCATTAAAATACCGGCGTAATCACCGGCTGCAAAAAGCGCGGCTGCCGCCGCAAACCATGTTTTCATAAATCAAGCCAGGGCTGCATTTTCTTAAACTTTGCCTGCCCTATGCCCTTTACGTTCATAAGGTCCTCAATTCTGGCAAAGCCGTGGGCAGAGCGGTATTCCACAATGCGCTGCGCCGTTACCGCGCCAACGCCCGGAAGTGTTTCCAATTCTTCCGCCGTGGCAGTGTTTAAATGCACCTTGCCCATTAAAGCTGTTCCGCTTTCCTGCGCAGAATTGTAAAAAGCACTGCCCTGTTCTGCCGCTTCCGCACCGCTTGCAGGGGTATTTGCAGCGGCAAGCCTGCGCCGTTCTTTCGCGCTCAGGCGCGGAACATTAACCTGCATACCGTCCTTACAGATTTTCGCAAGGTTTACTTTGTCCTTATTAGCTTCTTCCGTCATTCCGCCTGCGGCGGCAATGGCTTCCACGGCTCTGCTCCCGGGCGCAATTTCGTGCAGTCCCGGGTTTGCCACCGCGCCGCTTACATAAACCGTTATTTTCGCTTCTTCTTTTTCGCTTGCCGTTACGGCCTGCTGCTCAATTTTTAAAACATCAGCTTCACGCTCATGCGGCCAAAAAGCGGCCAGCAAGCAAAAAACTACTGCCACGGCAACGGCCATTATTTTTTTATTCAGTTGTGCCATCTGTTCAACTCCTGACAAAATAAAAAACTCCCCGGATTAAATCCAAGGAGTTTTTATAAATTTAACCTGTTACGGTTTTACAACGATATTAACCAGACGGCCCGGTACGCAGACAACTTTAACAATTTTGGAAGTGTCAACAGTTTCTGCAATATGCGGTTCGGCAAGGGCAAGTTTTTCCAGCTCGTCTTTGGTGGCAGCAGCAGGAACAACAAGGCGCCCTTTAAGTTTGCCGTTAACCTGCAAAGCAATTTCAATATTATCCACCTTCATGGCTGCTTCATCATATTTCGGCCATTTTTCTTCGTGGATGCTGCCTTCTTCGGAAATTACGCCGTGCCACAGTTCTTCCGTAATATGCGGAACGAACGGAGAGAGCAATTTCAGCAGGTTGGAAACAACTTCGTAAATAAGGCCGGCATGCGGAGTTTTTTCTGCTTCTTTATAAGCATACAAGGCATTAACCAGTTCCATCATGGCACTGATGGCAGTGTTAAAGTTAAAGCGCTGCTCAATGTCATCCGTTACCTTTTTAATGCTGGTATGCAGTACGCGGCGCAGCTCTTTGCCTGCTTCGCTAAGTTCTGCCGGATTATACTGCGTAACTTTTTCTGCCAGCACATCCTGGTAATGGTAAACTATACGCCATACCCTGCCCAGGAAGCGGAAGGAGCCTTCAACGCCCTGGTCGCTCCACTCAAGTTCTCTTTCGGGCGGTGCGGCAAACATAATAAACAGCCTTGCCGTATCTGCGCCGTATTTGCCGATAATTTCTTCCGGCGAAACAACGTTGCCGAGAGATTTACTCATTTTGGCACCGTCTTTAATAACCATGCCCTGAGTCAGGAGGTTGGTAAACGGTTCTTTATAATCTACAAGGCCTGCGTCGTGCAGAACTTTCATAAAGAAGCGGGAATACAAGAGATGCAGAATTGCATGTTCGATACCGCCGATATACTGGTCAACAGGAGACCAGTAATTTACTTTGTCTTTTGCAAACGGTGCTTTATCGTTTTTCGGGTCGGTATAGCGCAGGTAATACCAGGAGGAGCACAGGAAGGTGTCCATGGTATCGGTTTCGCGTCTTGCAGGCTTGCCGCATTTCGGGCAGGTGCAGTTTACGAAGCTTTCGGAAGTTGCCAGCGGGGATACTGCACCGGCGTCAAACTTAACATCCTCCGGCAGCATAACCGGCAGCTGGTCTTCCGGCACAAGCACTTCGCCGCAGTCCGGGCAGTAAATAACCGGAATCGGTGCGCCCCAGTAACGCTGGCGGCTAATTAACCAGTCGCGCAGGCGGTAATTTACGCGGCGTTTGCCGATGCCCATTGCTTCAATTTTATCTTTAATTGCTTCCATACCGGCATGCAGCTCCATACCGCTGAACTCGCCGGAATTAACAAGCACGCCTTCCTTTTCTTCATAGGCGTCGGTCATATCTTCTAATTTAAGTTCTTTATCCTTGGGGTTAATTACAACAATTTTCTCAAGGCCGTATTTATCCGCAAACATCCAGTCGCGGGCATCATGGGTAGGTACGCCCATAACCGCGCCGGTACCGTAATCATAAAGTACATAGTTGGTAATCCAAACCTGCACTTTTTTGCCGGTAAGCGGGTGGATGCAGTAGCAGCCGGTAAACAGGCCCTCTTTTTCAGATTCGCTGGAAGTGCGTTCAATATCGGACTGGTTTCTTACACGGTCGCAGAAAGCTTTAATTTCTTCGGCTTTCGGGTTGTTTACGCACAGTTTTTCAACCAGCGGATGCTCAGCGGCGAGTACAACATAGGTAACGCCGTAAATCGTATCCGGGCGGGTGGTGTAAACAGGAATGCGTTCGCCGATTTCCGGAAAATCAAAGCTGAATTCCAAGCCTTCGCTGCGGCCAATCCAGTTGCGCTGCATGGTTTTAACGCGTTCCGGCCAGCCTTCAAGAAGGTCAAGGTCTTTCAAAAGTTCGTCTGCATAATCGGTAATTTTAAAGAACCACTGTTCCAGGTCTTTTTTTACTACTTCGTGGTCGCAGCGCCAGCATTTGCCGTCAATAACCTGTTCGTTGGCAAGTACGGTGTTGCAGGTGTTGCACCAGTTAACGGCCGATTTCTTTTTAACAGCCAGGCCGCGTTTGTAAAACAGCTCAAAGAACCACTGAGTCCATTTATAATAATCGGGTTTGCAGGTAGTTACTTCGCGGTCCCAGTCGTAAGAAAGGCCGAGGCGTTTCTGCTGGCGCGTCATGTTGGCAATGTTTTCCATCGTCCATTTTTTCGGCGGAATACCGTGTTTAATAGCGGCGTTTTCTGCCGGCATGCCAAAGGAATCCCAACCCATTGGGTGCAGCACGTTAAAACCGTTCATGGTACGGAAACGGGCTACAACGTCGCCGATAGAATAGTTGCGGACATGGCCCATATGCAGATTGCCGGAAGGATACGGGAACATTTCCAGCACATAAGATTTCGGGCGGCTGCTGTCCATCTCTGTTTTAAAAGTTTTGTGTTCTTCCCAATAAGCTTGCCATTTGGCTTCAATCTCATGGGGATTATACTTTTCCTGAATCATATTTTTCAACCTCGCAAATAAAGCTATTTATAGATAATACCCTTAAAATTATATAGCTTACAGGATTTAAAGTCAATTATAAATACCCTGCACCTGCATTAATATCGCCAAAGTGTAAAAAATATGATACAATCAAAGAAGATTTTACATAAGAAGGAGACAGCATGAGCCTTTTTGCTATCGGTGACTTTCATTTATCGGGCGAACCACCTGCCAAACCAATGGAAGTTTTCAGCCCGAACTGGGAAAACCATTTTGAAAAAATACGCCGTAACTGGCTTACTAAAATTACAGAAACAGATACCGTAATTATCTGCGGCGACACCTCGTGGGCCATGTCGCTGGAGGCTGCCATGCAGGATTTAAACCGCATTGCCGCCCTGCCGGGGCAGAAAATCATTCTGCGCGGCAACCACGATTACTGGTGGACTTCGCTGAAAAAAATGCAGCAGGCCACGGAAAGCAAATTTATGTTTTTACAGAACAACTTTTTTGCCTGCGGCGACGTTGCCGTCTGCGGTTCGCGCGGGTGGATTCTGCCGTCGTCGGAAGCGTTTACGGATGACGACAGGCATATTTACCTGCGCGAAGGAATAAGGCTGGAAAATTCGCTTGCCGCCGCCAAAAACGCAGGCTTTAACAAATTCGTTGCCGCCCTGCATTACCCGCCGCTGTATAAAGCGGACGAAGAAACCATATTTACGGAACTTTTTGCCAAATACGGCGTTGCGCACTGCGTTTTCGGGCATATCCACGGGCAGGACGCCGGCAATATTTTTGAAGGCGAAACCCGCGGCGTAACTTATAAGCTTGTAAGCTGCGATACGCAGAACTTTATACCGCAGCTTGTGCTGCCGTAAGAGCCGCCATTGCGCCATAAAATTTTATTTACAACCTTATTCCGCACTCATCCGGGTGCGGATTTTTTATTGCTGTTTTAAGCGGTACGCAGTTACAAAAGGCTGCAAAACGCTTTCATCACGCGCAAACGTTACTCCGTCTTCAACAATCAGCCTCCCGTCGCAAAGGGCTATGCCGTTTACGCAAGCACCGCTTTTAACGGTAATATCGTATTTTGAAAGCAGCAGCGCTTTGCCGAGCACGGCATTTTTGCCTATTTCAATCTGCCCGTCGCTGATAATAACGCAAAAATCAGGCATTTTGGTGCCGTCAGCAATAAAAATGCTCATTTTGGAAACAAGCACGCCTTCGCCTTTGATGTTTTTGGAGCTTGATGCAATGCTTTTGCTGTAATTGCCGTCATCATAATACAGCGCGCCGCCAAGCCCGTATTCTTCAAACGTGCTTTTGGAAGGAAAATCCATTTCCTTAAACGCGGCAAAATTTTTCACATCAAGGCTTTGTAAAATTTCACCAAGTTCACCGGCATAAGCAATGCCTTCCGGCAGATTTTCCGCGCCCTGCAAACTTTTACCGGCGGCAAGCGTATAACGTTTACCAAGTTCCGCAATTTGCTGTGGCAAGGTTATTCTAATCTGCTGTAAAGCAAAAGCTTCGCCGCCTGCTTCTGCCTGTACAGTGTATTTTTTTATGCCGCCGGAAGTGTTTTCTTCAAATATTCCTGCTTTAAGCGTGTAATTGCCGGGCTGCAGCTTCTGCGGCGGCAAATTAATTCCGCCTTCCGGCAGGCTACCGTTTTCAAAACCGGCTTTTGCAAGTGCCTGCACCGCAAATTGCAGCTGGCGGCGCAAAATGCGCCTGCTGTTTTCTTCCGCTTCCTGACGCACCCAGTACGTCGCCGCATGCAGGCATACCGCCGCACACAAAATACCTGCCAGCACTGCTGTGCCTATGCTGCCGCGGCAATCTTTCAAAATTTTATTAAAAACTGCCATTTGCCAAAACATAAACTTCCGTAAATTTTTTGCTGCGCCCGCTTGTATTATCTTTAAATTCCAAAGTTACCTTAATTTTATCTGCGGCAAGCTGCTCCGCTTTTATAGCCTGCAAAGTAACCTCCGCCAGCGAAAGCGGGTTTACTCCGCGCGTGGAATTATATTTAATTTCGCGTGCCAGCGCGCCGCTGCTGCGGTAAAAGGTTACCTGCCTGTTGCCGTACACTTCGGTGCAAACAATTTTATCATTGCTGCCCGTTGTTATTTTTAACCTGCTGCTGTTTAAAAGCAGTTCGTGTTCAATAAAACTCTGGCTGTAACGTGCGGCACGATATAAAAGCAAGTCGCTTTTTAAATTTTGCCACGAAGCAGCAAAGGCAGAAAGCCCGTTATAAAAAATAACGGCGCAAATACCGGCAGCGGCAAGTGCCGTACAGGTTTCCGCAAGTAAATAACCCTTGTTATTCACCGCCGGTTACCACGCTTGCCAGTATTTTCCCGCTGCTGTTTTTAACCGTTACATAATAAAACGGCCCTGTAAGGCCGGGGCAGTAAAACTCAGTTTTTTCAACGGCAAGCCCTGCCTGCCGCAAAGCGTTTTCATCATAAGCGCCAGCGGCCGCATTAAACGCATCTGCCGCCGCGTTGCGCTGCACCATTAACTTTATGCCGCTTGTATATGTGCCAACCGCGCTTACGCAGATGATTACTGCCGCTGCCAGGCACACTAAAACTTCCGCCAGCAAATAGCCTTTGCTGCCCTTCATTTAAACACAACCCTTCCTGTAACAGGCTGTACCTGCAGCCATTTGCTGATGGTTTTATCCTGACGGCATTTAATAATATAATTATTGGCTGCCGAAGGGGCTCCTTCGCCGGAAAATTTCAGCGCGTTAAAATGCTGGTCAAAATATAACCCATTTTCAAACTTTCTTAAAACGGCAAGCTTGCCGCCGTAATAAATGCGGTAACCGCCTTTATCCGCGTCCATTTCCAAACGGCTTTTACCGCTCATATCGTAAAAAGAATATTGCTGCAAAGCTGCAATATCACCGGCAAGGCATTGGGCAGCTCGCTCTGCCTGCATTTTCAGCAGATACTTCTGCACACCGCCGTAAGCTGGCACCAAAAAAGCAGCAGCCATTGCCGTAAGCCCTGCCGCTGCCAAAAACTCTGCCAGCCCGAAACCCTTATTCTTCAGCGTCACTGCTGCCATCGGACGTTACCGGTTCACCGTCCGCATTTTTACCTTTCAAAGTGTAGGTCAGCTTGTCGCCGGAAGGCGTGTACACCAGCTCCGTTCCGGTAGCATCCTCAAACTTCTTGCCTTTGGCAATGTATTCGTCCACCAGGTCGCTTAAAGCGCTCGGGCAGGTGCCGTTATCCATTTTATAAAGCAAAATGGCGTTATCAATTGTTGCCAGGTCGCTTTCAAGGCGGGCGTTTTTAGCGCGTCCGGCTGCGCTGTCAAGCGACGGCAAAAGCATGGCGCCCAAAACGCCTAATAAAGCCACTACCGCCAAAACTTCCAATAAAGTAAACCCGGCATTGCCGCGTAATTTGTTAAGCAAATTATAACCCCTTCCATAAATCAAAATCCGGGCAGCGCGCCCGATAAGGAAAACATTGGTGCAGCTACAGCCAGAATAACCGCCGAAACAACCCCGGCCGCCACTGTTAAAAGCAGCGGTTCCAGCACTGTTTTTAAATTTTTCAGCGTATCATCAAAACGGTACTGCAAAATTTCTGCGGCTCGCATTAACATTTCCGGCAGGCGTCCCGTTTCGGCCCCCACGCCGATAAATTCCGCACTTAAACTGCCAAATAACGGTTTTGCCTTTAATGCAGCCTCCGCCGGGTTAACGCCGCGCAGCACGTCAGCGGCAAAAACTTCCGCCCTTCCGCAAAGCCCGGCATCCCCCAATGCCGAACCTGCTATCTGCGCCGCCTGCGGCAGAGGTATGCCGCCGTGCAGAAGCAGCGCCAGCACTTTGTTAAAGCGGATTTCCAGATACAGTTCTTTTTGCGCTTTAAAAAACGGTACTTTAAACACAAGTTCAAGCAGCTGCCTGCGCCGCGCAGCCGCAATTACCAAAAGAGCAGACAGTAATATGCACGCTGCCGGCATATTGGCGGCTAAAAATTCCTGCACGGCAAAAAGCAGCTTTAAATACGGCGGAAGCTGAGCATTCATCGAAGCATATAAATCTTTAAACAGCGGCAGAACCTGCACAATAAATAAAACTGCCGTTGCCAATGAAGCTGAAAAAAGAAAGAGCGGATACAAAGATATATTTTTAAGAAAACGCTTCATCTGCACCTGCAATTTATAATATTCTGCCAGTTCTTCCAGCATTTCGCATAAAATACCGCCGTTTTCACCTGCTTCGGCCACCGCCGCAGGCAGTGCACCCCACACCTCCTGCCTGTTTTTTATGCAGCCTGCAAAACTCGTGCCCATTTTTAAATCGCGCTCAATGCCAAGGCAAAGCTGCGCCGTTTTTGGCGGCAGGCGCTCTGCTAATACGCCAAGCGACTTTAAAAGCGGCAGCCCGCTGTTAAGCATCAGCGCCAGCTGGCTGAAAAACACCGTTTTTTCTTCATCGGTTAAACTGTTTTTAGTTTTACTAAACTTAAACAGCCCCTGCTTTTTTGCCATGGCACTTGCTGGCTTTTCCTGCTGCAAAAGGGTTAAATAACCATAATTACTGCGCACAAAAGCCGCTGCCTCAAATTCGCTGGCAGCACTGTAAACACCGCTGCGGCTCACGCCGGAAGAATCTACCGCTTTCCACCTGTACTGCTGCACCGCTGCACCCCTTTCCGGGTAATTGATATTCGCCGGTACAGAAACTTTTCCCACAAATTCTGTTTTTATTTGTGAAAAATTTGTGACTTTATTTCTCCGTGCTTCTTATTATCAGCTGCAATTTTTATTTACTTTTCGCCGTACGCCGTTTTATAATAGAAACAAAAATAAACTACGGAGAACTACAATGACTCTTGAAAATAAACTCGGCATTTCCAATTCCTTACAGCTTGCAAACGAAGAAGAAAAAATTACCAAACGCAAGGCACTGCTGCTTTTTGAAACCGGCTTTTTAAACGTCCTTGAAGCAGGTTCCTTTTCTGCGCTTGCGGCCATTCACAAATTTTTGTTTGAAGACATTTACGATTTTGCAGGACAGATACGCACAGTAAATATTGCCAAAGGCAGCTTCCGTTTTGTACCGGCGCTGTACCTTTCGGATGCACTTGAAAGCATCAGCAAAATGCCGCAAAATACTTTTGATGAAATTATCGCCAAATATGTGGAAATGAATGTTGCCCATCCCTTCCGCGAAGGCAACGGGCGCAGCACGCGGATATGGCTGGACCATATTTTAAAAACAGAGCTGCATCTTGTGATTGACTGGAGCAAAATTGACAAAGAAGATTATTTGCTCGCCATGGAACGCAGCCCCATAAAAGATACCGAAATAAAACTGCTGTTAAAATCTGCCCTGACTGATAAAATTAATGACCGGGACGTTTATATGAAAGGTATCGACGCCAGCTACAACTACGAAGGTTATAATACTTATAAAACAGAAAACTTAAATAAATAAGCAAAATCTCCGGAAAGCAATATGCCAAACCGGAGATTTTATTTTTATTATCCTGTTTTAACTAATTTTGTAGCCAGGGCGGCTTTTTACACCAAACCCATCCATTTCCAGTATGTCGCGCCTAAAAGCATTATCAGCGCAAAGGCTATAAGCGTAAGCGGTATGCCCGATTTTACAAAGTCATTAACTTCAAAAGTATCGGTGCCGTAAGCAATCATGTTCTGCGGTGCGTTTACAGGCAGTATAAAGCCGAAACTTACAACGTACTGCAAAATCATCGTCATGCCTACTACGTTAACGCCCGGCGTTTTAAGCTGCTGCAGTACGGAAATTATTATCGGTATAATGGCCGATGCAAGGCCGGTGGCACTGGCAAAGCCCATGTGGATGACGATAAGGAAAACGGTCATTATAGCGAGCACCATTAAAGTGGTAGAACTTTCCAGCGCGAAGATAGAAACTATCTGGTTGGCAAGCCAGGTTGCCGCTTTTGTGGAAAGCAGCGCGCTGCCGAGCGAAATGCCCACGCCAAACAGCACAACCGTGCCCCAGTTAATTTTATTTACGGTTTCGTTCCAGTGCATTACGCCGATTTTAGGCAGCATTAAAAGTGTTATCGCCACCATGGTACTGGTAGAAGTATCTATACTATGCAAAACTTTTTCGGTAGTCCAGAAGAACAGCAGGCACAGCGAAATTACCAAAAGCTTTAATTCGTCGGCGCTTATTTTGCCCATTTCCTTCAGCAGGCGCGTTACCGTAGCCTGCCCGCCGGCAATTTCATCAATTTCGGGCGGCATAATATGCAGCATCAATTTATAAAGCGCGGCTGACATCAGCACGGCAAACGGTGCAGCGGCAACAAACCAGTCCAGCCACGAAATATCAACGCCCAGCGTCTGGCTGATGAAGTTTACCGCAACCATATTCTGCGCCGCCGCTGTTTTTATGCCTACATTCCATACGCTGTCAACCTGCGCCACGGTAATCATCAGCATGCCTGCAAAACGGCTTTTCAGCGGTACGCCGAAGGCCTTAATCATGCCCATAACAATAGGGACAAGGCAGGCAACGCGCGCCGTTGTGCTCGGCACAAAAAAGCTTAAAATAAAGCCGCATAAAATAACGCCCAGCAAAACGCGGTTTGCTTTAGCTCCTACTTTTGAAAGTATCATCAGGGCAATACGTTTATCAAGCCCGGTTTTGGTCATGGCCGCCGCCAGAAACATAGCCGCCGCCACAAGGCAGAAGGCCGTTGACGAAAACCCTTTCAGCGCCATGCCGAGCCCGGCACTTGTGCCGTACAGCCTGCCTGTTGCCTCGTTAGGCGCAAACCCAACCAAAAGGGCAATTAAAACCATTATCACGCCCGCGCTTACAGGATACGAAATAGCCGTTGTTGCCCAGACAATTACAGAAAACACCATAACCCCAATCATCCTGTGCCCTGCTACCGACAGGCCTTCCGGCGTGGGAAGAAGCACAATAACAGCCAGAACAGCAAGCGCAATATAAAACCCAAAGCGTTTCATAAAACCCGGCTCAGCCTGTTTTAAAGCAGTTTCCTTTCTCATAAAAACACATCCCCTCAAACAAAAATTAAAATAAAAAAGAGGCCTGCGCATTAAAACGCAAGCCTCTCTGCTTAAACAAATTATAGCACTTTCACGCCAGAAGGACAATAGTTTTTATTGTAAGTATTGTTACATTCCTTTGTTATATTTAAAGCTGTCCAGCGTGGTATGAATTTTTTTGGCAAGGCTGTCGGGCAAGCCTTCAATATTAACGTTCAGGAAGCCGCGCACAATGGTTGCCGTAGCGTCGTCCTCGCTCATGCCGCGCGCCATAAGGTACTCAATTTCTTCGGGGTTAATACGGCCAACGGCAGCTTCGTGGCTCATTTCGGCGTTGCCCGTCTGTGCGTCAAGCTCCGGAATTGCCAGAATATAACCTTTATTACTCAGCATCAGGCCGTCACACTCCAGATGAGCGCGCACGCCTTCAACTTTGCCAATCATGCAGCCGCGGTTAATAACTTCGCCGCCGGTAGAAATGGTGCGAGTAATAGATTCGGCACGGCAGCCGTCCGCGTTAAGCACAACC
>UMLQ01065670.1_pt1 | contig 28999 bp, 25 predicted proteins | sample 1966631 | NCBI WGS metagenome assembly UMLQ01 (sample SAMEA4836206, study PRJEB28245) | human gut metagenome | biome: gut microbiome; material: fecal sample | place: Denmark | collected 2008 | reverse complement strand
CAAGATATACCTTGGAACTCGGATGTCCTGCACGTCCCTTACGGCGCAGGCTTTGCACTCGTGTGGGCGGAGCGCAGCGGCGTGCGGGTCTGCCGCTGCGACCCCTGCGACTGCTTTGCCATTCGCTCCGGTGACGCGGGCGCCCCCCTGCTCGCTGCCGTGAGGCTGTTTGCGGGCGGTAAAAGCGAAACACGCGGCGTGCTCTATACCGCCGAGCGGCTCGTCCCCTTTGCATGGGATGGAAGCGGCGTGACGCTCGGCACAGCGGAGGAAAATCTGCTGCACACCATTCCCCTGCTGCCCTTCTACAACAACTGTCAGGGTGTGGGCGACTTCGAGATGGTGACGGGACTGGTGGATGCGTACAATGTGCTGCTCTCCGGCGCGCTGGACGACATGCAGTCGGTTGCCAATGCCTTTTTGGCGCTCTATGGAATGCAGGGTACGACACAGAAGGACATCGATAACGCCAACCGCACCCGCATTCTTTCCCTCAGCGAGGGCGGCCGTGCGGAGTTCGTGGTGAAAAACCTCAACCATGAGGCGCTCGGTCAACTGGAAACGAACCTGCGCCGCAGCATTTTGCAGCTGTCCATGACGCCGGACCTGTGCGACGAGCATTTTGCGGGCAACAGCTCCGGCGTGGCGCTGCAGTATAAGCTATGGGGCATCGAGCAGGTGCGAGCTGCAAAGGAGCGCACCTTTACAGATGGCCTGCGCGGCCTGCTCGCCGTGCTGACGGCGGGTGAGCAGCTCATGGGAAGGAACATTGATCTCACGGGCGGCATGGCGACATTTTATAAGAACCTGCCGCAGGATAATTCGGTCCTTGCGGAAACGCTGCTCTCGCTCTCCCCGGTACTGTCCGCGCAGACGATTTTGGAAAATCTGCCGTGGGTGACGGACGTGCAGGAGGAGCTGCGCCGCAAGGCGGCAGAGAGCGACCAAACCAACAGATGAAAAGGAGAAGGATATGACAGAAGAGGAAAAGAAAGAATTGGAGGCGCTGCGCGCCGAAAAACACAGCCGTGAACAGACGGAACGCGCGCGAGCGGCACTCAGCACGGCGGGCGTGAGCGTTGGCTTCGCCGCGCTGCTCGTTGGTGCGGACGACGCGGACACGGACAGGCGTGTGCAGAATTTCTGCGCGGCATATCAGGAAAGCCTGGCAGAGGACATCAAAAAGCGGCTGCCCGAACAGACGCCCACCCTGACGGCTCCCCTGCCCCAGCGCCCGAGGCGCGGCATTCAGCGCATTCGATAAGGAGGAAAGCAGGTTGAATTTACAGGGCTACTATACGGAAAAGGGGCTTGTCTTAGCGGCAAAGGTCTCCGCCGGGACAAAGCTGACCGTGACTAAGGTCACAGCGGGCGGCGGTACAACGGCGGCAAACGCTTTGGCCCTTGCGGAGGAAAAACAGACCCTGACCGTTGGAACGGCGGAGGTCAGCGGTCAGACTGCGACGCTTCCTGTAACACTGTCGGAGACGGACGCCTCTGCGTCCTATGTGCTTACCGAACTGGGCGTGTACGCCTCAGACCCCGACGAGGGGGAAATTCTTTATCAGGTGTTCCGTCTTGACGAGACGAGGACGGTCTCATCGGGCGGCGAAAGCGTATACCGCTTTTATCTGCATGAGAGCGTGGGCGAGGACGGTGTGACGGTTACCTGCTCCCCTGCGGGACTGCTTACCGACGAGGACCTTGCACCTACGCGCGGCAAGGTGTTGGCGGTGAGCGTGCCGAGTCGTTCGGTAACGATCGAGCTTTCGGCATTGCAGAGCTACCTTGACAGTCTGCCGAGACTGCTGACCGAAGACCTCGCGATCGATGTCACCGGAAGCTGGACGGGAAATATCACGGTTTATGGGTTCTATGGAAGCGGTCGTCTGACGATATCCGGAAAGGACGGCTGTACGCTGACGGGGAACATGACCATCAATCGCTGTTCGGCTTTCACGGACCTGTTCGATATAGCTTTTCAGGCACCGGCGACCGGATTGCCTCGAAACAGTCTGCTATATGCTACGATCAATCGCCATCTTTGGATAGAGCGCTGTTCTTTTGTTGGGAATGGTACATGTTACGGTGTGGAGGGTTACATTTCTTCCTCGGTCTGCGTAGTGGACTGTCCGATCAGCAATTGCAATACAGCGGTTGAGTCGTGTGCGAATGGCAGAGTGGTTGTGTTCAACCCTTCTGCTGTTACTTACGCCAACAATACGAGCGGAGCATCTGTTTATCGCGGAGGTATCATTTTGTTAGGAGAGAACACGCCGGATACATTAGGCGCGGCGACAAATGTCCACAACGGCGGTATCATCGCAAAAGCTAACGGCACGCTGATCTAAGGAGGGATGGATAATGACACTTTATCTATATCGGATCGGGACGGAAGTTCCCATACTGACCATCGAAAATGTGCAGAACTACACGGCGGACAGCGTGACGGCAAAAAACGCGGAGGGAAATCCCATCGTCTACTCTCCGCTTGCGGCAGACTGCGAGCTAAGCAGCAAGGCGGACTGCTCGGAAACGCTGCGGGCGGATTGGCACGCGGCGCATCCGGATGATAAAACGCGCATCGAGGAGCTGGAGGAGCTCGTGGCGGAGCTGTTGTATGGAGGTGAGGACGAATGACGCTGCGTTTGAAGCTTTTGCTTCGCGTGGTCAAACGCCGTGTGGATGCGGGCGAGAAGTTGGACGCCGTACTGAGGGACTACCCGAGACTGAGCGAGGCGGAGAAGAAGCTGATGCAGGGACTGCTGACCGGCAGTCGTTCATAAAAAAGGAGCTGCGGCAAAAGCGTTTTGCCGCAGCTTTCGGTTTATAAAAGGCCCAGTCTCAGCCGGGCCTTTTCCGTGTTTCCTTTAGGCTATGCGATTCCTTCGCCCGGCACCTCTGCATGACGCATTTGCGCTTGAATGAAGTCTCGCAGGAAGGCAAGCGGTGCAAGATCAAAGAGCAGGATCATCTGCCTTTGAAAATCCGCATCACTGAGCTTTTTTATTCCAAAAACCGTGCGAATATGCCGGCACAGACTGGTTAATTCATATTTTCCACATATCAGGGCTTGCAGCTGTTCTTTCCGGGTACCGGCGAAGCGGTGCGCTATTTGAGCCTCGACTGCTTCGATGTACGGAGCAATATCTCCGAGCGAGGCAATAATCTCCTGCTGGTATGTTTCGGCTTCCTCTGCTTTGGTATGACCGCATTGATCTAAAAAACGCTTGACCGAGATACTTACATTGGGATTTTTCGGAAGGTTCTTTTTTACTAGAGCAAACAGGATAAACAGGGGGGCTGCCTCCTCAAAGAACCGATCCTCCCATTCACGATAATGGAGGATGGCTTCCACCTGGTCTCGCCTACAACACAGGCGCATACGCAAACACGAGATCACAGCATCTTCGCAGCAATAATAGCTCTCGATGTTGTAGCGGGTCAAGTAGATCAGACCGGGAAGATTTTCTTTTTGCTCGTCCCACAGGTTGTCGAAGTCACCGTCAACGATATAAATATTGGGCGTTCCGTCAGGCTCATACGCACCGTTGATCCGGCATCTGGCGAGCACGGCCTGCTTTCCGTTCAGGGGGAAAATGGACTGAAACCGAAGCCCGTTCTCAAACAGGCGCTCCAGGATCTGCTCGTACACATACTCTTTATCCGTGTCTTCGACATAGATATTGACGTTGTTACAGCCGGCGAAAAAGAGCGGACGGTTTTCCAACCCGTGCTCAGAATAAGCCGGTCTGCCATCTGCTTTACTCATCGAAGACATCCTCCTCAGACGCGGGCGACGGGTTGATCTTCTTTTGAAGGCGAACGGCGCGGTCCGCATACCGACCGATGATCTCGGGAGAATGCGTTGCAAGGATCAGCTGGAGGGAGGGCTTTGCCTCCCGAATGGATTCGACAAAAATCTTCTGCCATGCCAAGTGCAGAGAAGCCTCCGGCTCATCAATAATGTAAATTCCGTGTTCATCGGAGGACAGCCCGAACAGCAAGAAAGAGAAGATGATCAGAAGCTGCTTTTCGCCGGAGGAAAGCTGACTCAGACGCACGGTACGATCGGCCTGTGAATCCATGACGGTGAGCTTTCCGTCATTGCCGATGGATACCTGCTTTTCCCCCGCGTTGTAGTGAAAGAAACGGTTGATGGTAGAATTGAAGATGAAGAGAGGCTCTCGGACCTGTTCTTTTTTCTTTTCAAAGCCCTGTGCAATAGAGGCGACTTCCATCATTCGGTCAAATTCTTTTGACATTAACAGGAGTTCAACGGTCAACTCCATGCGGCCCTGTTCCTTTTTAGTACGCTGGGTCCTCTGAAACAGGCCTTCATACTTGGAGAAGAAGTTCTGGATGCTCTCCTGCATCGTGGAATCGTATTCATCGATAGACTCCAGCATCTCAATATACTTTTCGCGCCCCTGCTCGATCTTTTTTAAGCTCTCCTCATCGGCGACGGATTCCATCAGATTTTTAATATCGTAGCTGCTGCTTGCGATTTTCAAAGCCGAAGAAAGGACGGCATTTCTGAATTCCGCATCCAGATCGTTTTCCTTTGCGCTGATCCGAAGACGTGATCTCCGGATCAGATCGCGGACGACGCTCAGAGAATCGTTCAGGTAGTTTCCACCGACAAACTCTCTCTCTGCATAGGAAGCATACCTATAGCGCGAGAGCGTATTGCCCATGCCGGTTTCCCCTTGAAAATAGCGGCTCAGGGGCAGATAGAGATATGAAAAGGTGCTGCGCAGGAGTTGCGGAAACTCATAGCTCCTCATATACTTTTGCCGCAGAGAGGAAATACTGTTGTTCTCGGAATAATCGGGATCGACCACGAGCAGCGGGATCCGTTCCTCTTTTCCCTGCGGATTCAGACGGAGAAGGTATTCGTTATCCTCAGACTTGATGTGCAGCGTATGGGACCGCCTTGCCGACGGATCGTAGTATGCAAGTGTGATCGTATCGAACCGATAGCTGGAAAGACTATACAGCTCCCCTGTGACGATCGAGGAAATAATATTGAGAATAGTCGTTTTTCCGCAGCCGTTTTCACCGTAGAGAAAGGTCAAATCATCATGGAAGCGGACGGTGTAGTCATATAGCCCGTGTAGTTTCATCACCGTTAGTTTTTTGATGATCATCTGGTTTCCTCCCAAATAGAAAATCATATTTGTTCCTCCGCAAAGCCTATTATGTGATGGGATACATAATAAGCGTTTGCGCCGGAATTTTTTGCCGGAGATTGTCGTTTGCAGAGTCCTTTCAAGGAATAGGGCGGCCCTCTCCCCTGCCGAATCCAGCTTTCCGTATGGGCGCGGGGCGAGGGGGCCGGGGGTCACTCCGGCTTCCGCCGCAGCTGCCGCCACAGCCGCAGAAGCAGCGGAGCGGCGGCAAGCGCATAGGCGGCGATGCCGAGGAGCGCGGTGAGGACGAAGCGGACGAGAGGGCTGCTGCCCGCGAGCCGTGCTGTGCAGAGCCACGCGGTCACGCCGCAGGCGGCAGAGCCGACGGCGAGCCAGGGAAGCGTGTGCAGGAGCACGCCGCAGTGCAGCTCCGGGTGCTGGCGGCGCGCAGAGAGCAGGTTCAGCACGCCGCACAGGGCGGAGGCGACGCTGGTGGCGACCGCGACGCCGAGCACCCCGAGGCGCGGACAGAGCGCCACGCTCAGGGCAATGTTGCACACGACCGAGACGCTGCTGTTGATCATGGGACGTCTGGCGTCCCGATAGCCGTACAAAAAGCGGCTGTAGACCTCCTGAAAGATCATCGGCACGAACATCAAGGCGTAGCCGCGCAGAGCCTGTGCGCAGACGCGCACGCTTTCCGCGTCAAACGCGCCGCGGGCATAGACGATGGTGACGATGTCCTCCGCGCACAGGCAGGTAAGCAGGCTCACCGGCACAAAGGCGACGAGCAGCACGACGGTGGTGCGCGTAGTCAGACGCGCCGCGCTCTCCGCGTCGCCGGAGGCGATGTGCGCGGTGGTATAGGCGAAGAGCATGGAGGCGAAGGTGACGATAAAGGTCCCCACCAGGTTGCTGAGGACGGCGGCGTAGTCCAATGCTGTGACGGCGCCGTTCCCAAGGCTGGACACCAGCGCCTTGTCCACCATCTGGTTGACGTACACCAGCGAATGACCCGCAAGCAGCGGGAGCATCATGTGCAGCATTTGCCGCACCGCAGGATTCCGAAAGGGATCGCCGCGGGAGAGCGTCCAGTACGGGCGGGAGAGAATGGCGGTGTAGCCCGCGTTCCAGAGGTTATAGGCGAAAAAGACAAGAATCAAGACACGCACGCCCAGCCGCGCGGAGAGCGAAACGGTCAGTGCGATGACGAATATGCTCTGGTGAGTGGAGAGCATCTCCGCCGGGATAAAGCGCTTATTGGCGCGGAGGAGGCTGCTGAACACAGCGATCCAGACGAGCAGCAGCAGCACCGGCGCTAACAGGCGGAGATAGCCGCTGAGGACCATCAGCTGCTCTGCCGGATAGCTGGGGGCAATCAGCCGGGCAAGCCACGGCGCGCAAAGCTCGACAAGCAGCACGACGCCCGCAGTGATGACCGTCAGGGCCTTCCAGAGGTCAAAGGAAAAGCGGCGCGCCGCATCCTCCCCCTGCTGTGCCGTGTGCAGGTACACGGCGACGAGCGCGGAGAGCACGGACTCCACCAGCAGGTACTGAATGTTGCCGATCAGCCCCTGCGAAAGGCTGATGAGGTCCGTTTCGATCGTCGTGCCAAATGCCGCAGCCGTCACCATCTGTTTGACAAAGCCCAGCAGCTTGCTGACGATCAGCAGGCCGGTAACGGAAAAAACCGTGCGGATGATATGGTTCTTTTTTATGGTCAATGCCGAATCTTCTCCTTACGATCTGTCTGCTGAGGCGGCGGCTTCCTTCTCCGGCGCCCCGGAATCCGGAACCCTCCTGCACTCCCTGTCGGGCAGTGCCAAGCCGTAACCAAGGGCGCACAGCAACGGAGAGCAATACCACAGGTTTCCGGAAATATTGGCCTGTATCACATAAGCAATTAAGAACAAGAAAAAATAGCGGACATACTTTTTCTTCCATCCGAAGTAAAACAGATTCATAACTGCCCAGAGGATCAGAAGTATCAACAGAACAAAGCCCACCAGTCCCGTTTCACACAAAAGCTCCAATGGAATATTGTGCGGGTACATTCCATACTTCACAGTATACCCCATGGGCCCCATGCCGGTGATCGGCGACTTCTGAAATTCCTTGATTGCCAGCTTGAAAAGAGTGCCGCGGCTGCCGATTTGAATGTTTTCCTCCGCACTATCTTCTTGAGGTGGGGCATCTGGCGCAGCGGGCACATCTGGCTCAGTGGGTGCATCTGGCTCAGACGGAGTTTCTGGACGATTTGCTATTTGATGGTCACCGTCCGCTTTTACCAAATCATCGATTTTACCAGAGACCTTTGGATCTTCATCTGTTGTAACAAGTTCACCTTTGGACACGCCCTGCAAAAAAATGCTCATCCGCGATGTGCCAAATCCCTGCGGCGCATAGACGAAAATGTTGAAGCACAGGACAAACGTCATAGCGGCGGAGAGAAGCGCGCTTTTTTTACGGGCTTCACGGTGCAGACAGGAGGAAACCACCAGACAAATGCAGAAGCCCACCACGCAGAAATAGGTTCCGCGTGTACCGGCCGCGATAATGGCGATCCAGTACAGCGCAATGAGAAGCCCGCGGACACGCTGAGGATACTTCAATGCCCGACGGAAGAGTGTAAGGGGCTTCTTCTCTAAAAAACGGAGGACCATTGCCAACAGGAACGGCATCAGCGTATAGGAAAAGCTCATATAATTGATGATGCCGAGATCCCTGCCATAGTTGAACGGGTTGCAGTTGAAGAGCGCGCCGTTGAAATAAATCAAAGCAGCGGGCGCGGCGAAAAGACCGAGCCGCTCCAATATTTCAAAGAAATCCGCTTCATACCGTTTCCGCGCGGCATAAACCCCGGCGCAGAACGCGGGAAAGGAAAAAAAGACGAACTGGCCGGCATTGTGGATCCATGTTCCCGTAAAGCCAAAATGCAGCAGCGCCCAGATGTAGCCGCCCGCGAAAAACAGCAGAACGGCTCCCAACGGGAGCAGAGCGCGCAGCTTCAGCTGCCCGAAACGCAGGGTGGAAAGCAACGCGGTAAAGGCAATCACGGTAAACAGAACATTGCCGATGATGAAGGCGGCCTGACGGGCAATGTTGTCCTCAAAGGCCAGTCCCAGATAGTAAAAGAAAACATTGATTAAATTGTCAAGGCAAAAGCTCAGCGGGAGCAGATATTTGCCGTATCGGCTGTCCCATACCTTGGACAGGATTCGATCCATGGGAGAGTTCTCCTTTGTTCTCTGTGTAATGCGCTGACAGGAATCTGCCGCACAAAAGCTGTTCGGCAGGAATCAATCAAATCTTCCCTCAAAGTCCGTGCTGGCAACGTGCTCCAGCGGCAGCTTCACCGGTTTGCCGGTGGCGGCGGACTGGTAGATGGCTAAGATCATCTCCAGCGCGTTGCGGCCCGCCACCGCGTCCACATAGGGCTTGCGGTCATGCTCGATGGCGTCCACCATGTCGGCGAACAGGCTGGTGTGGCCGTTGCCGTAGACATTGCTGGTGGCCTCCTGCAAGCCCTTGTTCTTGGCGTCCTCCGCACCCTCGTCGGCAAAATTCCACACGTCGATGTTGTTGGTGGACGTGCCGCCCAGCTTCACCGTGCCGGTCTCGCCAAAGAGATAGAGGGTCTCCTCAAGGTTCTTCGGGTAAACGTTTACCGTGCCCTCGATGGTGCCCACCGCGCCGTTTTTGAACTTCACAACGGCCATGCCGATGTCCTCGCACTGGAGGTAATCATGGAACTGCTGCTTCGTGACGCCGTAGACCTCGTCCACCTCGTCCCCCATCATCCAGCGAAGCAGGTCCACGCCGTGGATGCACTGGTTCATCAGACACCCGCCGTCGCTGGCCCACTTGCCGCGCCAGGGCGCCTGATCGTAATAGTCCCGCCCGCGGTTCCAGCGGACGTGAATGCTGCCGTGGGACAGCCGGCCAAAGCGTCCGGATTCCAGAGCATGGCGCATCTCCTGCACGGCCACGTTGAAGCGGTTCTGGTGGCAGGCGGCCACCTTGACGTGCTTTGCCTCGCTGCGGCGGATGATCTCATTGGCGTCGTCCATGTTCATAGCCATGGGCTTTTCGATGATGACGTTCACGCCTGCGTCGATGCAGGCGAGGGCGATCTCGGCGTGGATGCCGCTCTCCGTGGCGATGGAGGCCAGCTGCAGGTCGGGATGCTCGGCCAGCAGCTTTTTATAGTCCGTGTAGCGGGCGATGGAATCGTCGTTCTGGAGGTCGTACTTGGCCAGCAGCTCCTCCATCTTCTCCGGCAGCACGTCGCACACGGCGACGATGTTCAGCTTGTTGTTCAGGGCGGCCTTCATGTGGTTGACCGCGATGCGGCCGCAGCCGATGAGCGCGTATTTCATGGCGTTAGTCCTCCTATTATTGTTTCTATCTGTTATTTTCGTGTGAGGATCTTCCTGATGATGGGCTCCAGCTTATCTACTTTGTAATCTGTATGCTCATGGGCGGGTGCCGCCATAATGCGGTTAAAGTCCTCATCGGATAGACCCAGCCGCTTTTTCACGATAGCGATATACTCTGCCATCATCGCCTCGTCGTACAAGGGTTCGGCAAGCTCTGCCAGAGCTTGGTCTCGGGACATCTGTCCCGAGACAATCATGCTGGACAGATGGGAAGCGCGCTTATCCGCCCCAAACTTCTTCGGCAGCCAGTAAAGCTGGATGAACGCCGTGAGTATATTCTCCAAATGCTTGCGGCCATAATATTCAAACCCGCAGAACTCTTTCAATTCAGCGAAAGCACGGTCACGGTTATAGTCGATGTAATTCAGCAGGCGAAGATCAACCATTCGCTTTGTTTTCAGCAGCAAGTATTTGCGGTAGGAGCTGACAAATTTCAGCTTATTGATCGGCTTGGTGCCGAATTTTTTGTGAATATCACGCAGGTTGGTCAGGTCCATGGCACTGTGGGAATGGCCCTGCTGCAAGATACATTCCAAGGCGAAGTTGCCGCCGCCCAGGAAGTATTTGACGCCGGACTTCAAGACCGCGTCATAGAGGTAGGCAAACAGGGTGTTGTCCTGAGGGATCGCAACATCCGGTACCCCCGCCTCCAGATATGCGCGTGTCAGCGCGTCATACTGCTCCGCGTCCGGTGTAATGATCCGCAAATCAATATTGGCCGCCGCACAGAGCTTTTGGATATTCCCCTTTGAGATCTCGGTATCATAGCCGTCGTCTACATGAAAGGCCAAGATCCGCAGCCCCCACTTATGGCCAAGATAGGCGAGATAGGAGGAATCCAGCCCGCCGGAAATGCCCATGATGCAGTCATAGGGCTTTCCTCTGCCGTCCGCCTTGATCTGCTCCAACGCCGCGTGCAGGCGGCGCTGCCCTTCCTCGCCGGGGAAGTAGGTCGTGGTATTGATCTGCGAAAGCGCGTTGGTGCAGTAGTTGCAGTTGCCTTCCGCATCAAAGGTAATGTTTGGATCGGCGATGGTATCCATGATACAGCGGTTACATCTGCGGTATTCCATAAAAACTCTCCTTTTGACGATACATTGGTCTTATTTCAGGATATCCTCATACAGGGCAAGGAGCTTCTTCGCCTCTACGTCCCAGTTGAATTCCTCTTTGACCGCGCGGCGGCCATTTTCGCCCATCTGTCGGGCCTCGTCTGGGTGGTCCAGCAGATAACGGATCGCATCGGCAATCTCGTCCACATTGGTGGGATCGACGCAGATGCCGCAATGGTAGCGTTCCACAAACTCCTTCCACAGGATAAAATTCGTGCAGATAATGGGCAATCCCGCCATCATTTCCTCAAAGATCTTGGTGTTGCCCATAGTGCCAAGCTGAAAGCCGCTGTTGCGGCTCGGCTTCAACAAGGACGCCCCCATACCGCAGCGGCCCAATAGGTCATGCACCTGCTCGTGAGGGATCTTCCCCACATAATCCACCTGCTTCCAGCCGGGCATCTGCCGGAGGGCCTGCCCATAGTCAGAGTCCAGATCGCCGCAGAGCACATAGGTGCAGCCGGGGCATCGTTCCATCGCAGCAATGATCTCTCGATGGCACCACTGATCAGCGATGCCTCCGGCAAAGCAGAGTGTATCCAACCGGGCAGCCGTCCGGTCAGGCAGCGGCTCCAGACTTGGATAGTTGGTAATCATTTCCACCCGTTCGGAAAATTGGCGGAAGAAATCGCAAAGGTGGGGCGTGACGGATACCACGGCATCCAAATGACGGCAGATATGCCGTTGGTACGCCGCAAAAATATGATGAATCGGAATACGGACGAGGGCAGGGATCCATGTTTTTTCCATGATTTGCTGTGCTGTGTCCTCATGGCTGTCGAAGATGACCTTCTTCCCTGCTTTTTTCAGCTTGAGGCCGTAGGGCAGCAACTCGGGGTCATGGAAATGATACATATCCGCGTTTATTGCTTTCGCCGCTTCGTAGACCCTTCGCGCGCCCTCCGTCATTCGCTTGCGGCGGCTTTTGGGGAGTTCTCCCACGCCGATGATATGGATGCCATTTTTTTCATAGCTGTTTCCCCGTGCTACAAGATAGGTTTCGTATCCGTTGGCGGCAAGAGACATTCCTTCTTTGAAAAAGATCCGCTCGTCCTCCGGCGCATGGGCGCTGGTCATGTGACAAACTTTAACCATAGAGCCTTCCTTTGCGTTCAAATTTTATAGCCGATCAGCCGCTTGACACGGGGCTTGGCCAGTTCCATACAATCCGCAAAAAGTGATTGACGAATGACCGAATAATTGATGACGCGGCTGCCGCCAAACTGGCGGAAAAAGTTCTCGATGCCTTCCACATTGGAGCCTTCGAAGTCGAAAGCCTCGGACACCGTGGAGGCAAAACGGATCGCCTCCCATAGGACAAGGCTTTGCGCGCCGCTGGAGCGGAAAGCACTGTCGCTGCCGCCCAGCAGATAATAGCAAACCTTTTCGTCGTACAGGAGGAAAGCGCCGGAGTGGAGATTTCCCTCTCCGTCCTGTGCTATAAGCAGCTTTCCGTGCCCGTTTTCGACAGACTGCTCGATCAGGCGGCGTGTTAAGGCGCGGTCCTGCGGCCACTTGCGGCCTTGCGCTTCAAAGGTTTTATCCAAGAGCGACAGAAGCATTTCCGCGGTAGGCGTCTGCGCAAGAACGGTTTTATTCTTTGCGTACTTGATATTTTTCTTTGCTGTTTTATTGAAGTTGGCATACAGCGCGTCCAGATCGCTCAGATCGCTGAGCCGGTAGGAAAAGGCCGGTTCATAGCGATATCCCAGCCAGCGGTACGGCAGGATATACTCATTGGCACTGTCGAAGGTCATGTGAAAACTCTTGTGGGCCGGAAGCTGTCCCAAGAGAGCAGAGATCAGCTCCTTCTGCTTGCTCAGCTGCGTGTTGCCGGGCTGGAACTGCCGGTATTCCGGCTTGATCCACGGGCCCAGCGTCTGCGTCAGCGGCGGCATAACGATGCGCCCACTCTGGAGCATATAGGGCAGACGGGCAACGGTCTCGCCCTCCTCTTCGACCGTGACCTCGTTCCACGCTCCGCCCGCGACAATGTCCAGCCACCACGGCTGCTCAAATACGCTGTTGGCATAGGGCGTTGTATTCAGCATTCTTCAGCCTCCAGTTCTTTGATCGCGTCCCGGTAGGAGATGAATTCATAACCCCGTTCCTCGCAATAGCGCACCGTTTCCTCGTACCAGCACTTCGTCTGCGGGTCGTAGCGCTCATCGAACTGGTAGTCGTGAAACAAAATGGTGCAGTAGGGCATCCCGGCCGCCTCTGCCTGAGAAATGGCATCCTTTGTGGCGGCGATCCCCTCCTCTACTCTGCCGGGATAGCAGATATAGCCGTCCATAATGTGCAGGGGAAATTCCCACATCTCACCCACCTTATAGGGAGCGCGGAATTCCAACTTCTGCTTATTGAACCATGTGGAATCGTACAGATAGCCCGCTTGCGCCATTTTTTCAAAGGTGTTCTCATCAAAGCGGACATAATGGTTGCGGATACCGAAGGACATTGTGCCGCTGAGGGCGGCAAAATCGTCGTGCTCACGCTGTATCTTATCCGCATTCTGATAGTCCGCGCCATGAACACCCGCGTCAAAGCCCTCAGACAGCACCTTTTCAATAACAGGCTTTGCTTTTTTCTGCGAATAGGACATCCCAAGCACATTGTCCATGCCGAAGAAGAACACCGAGGGGATCCCATGCGCCTTGTCGAACGCCATGACCTCCTCCGTGCGGTTCATGCGGTTATGAAACAGAACCGTCAGGCGGTACCAGAATGTGCGAAAGCTGATCTTTCCGGCGCACAGGTGCAGGAAACTCCGCACCCACAGCTTAGGAAGGATCAGATCCTTTGTCAGATGGTCTGTGGCATCCAGATGATCCACGTCATGGGAAACAATGATTTTCAAGACAGAAACTCCTTGATCTTCTCGACGATTTTTTCGGCGCTGTGGCCGTCCCCGAAGGGCTGGTAGGAGGGATCGAAGGTCACGGGAACAGACAGCTTGGCAAGAATGTCCACCTTGTCCGGCTTGGCAAGCTGATTACAGTTGTTCCGCATGGTCTCCGGCCAAACAACGAAGTCCAGCACGGTGACACAGGGCTTTCCGGCAAAAAACGCCTCCCGTTGCACACCTCCGGAATCCGTGACGATCTTCTTGGCACGGTTGACCAGCGAAATGGAGGTCTGATACCCAACGGGCTGCGTGAGAAGAAGATTCCGATATCCTCCTTCCCGCACCAGACGTGCCGCACGGTCATGGTTGCGGGGATGAACGGGATACACGGTGGGCGCGTCCAGCGCCTCCACTGCGTCAAAAATATTGCGGAGTTTTTCGTCCGTGTCCGTGTTTTCCTGCCGGTGGCAGGTCATGTAATAAAACTCCGAGGGCAGAGAAATGGGCTTGCCGCCGAAGTCCGCAAGCTCACGCAGTTCGCTGCCGTCCAGACGATCCGTATAATAGCGGAAAGCGTCGTACATGGGATCTCCCACCACTGCGGCAGTCTCTGCCAGCCCCTCCCGCTCTAAAAAGCGGAAACTGGACTCCGTACAGGGAAGATTGATTGCGGAAACGTGATCTGTTACAGTACGGTTGACCTCCTCAGGGCTTTCCAGCGTGCCGAAGCGGTTGCCCGCCTCCACATGGCACACGGGGATATGCAGCTTTACCGCCGCCAGCGCCGCCGCCATGGTGGAGTTGGTATCGCCGAAAAGCAAGACCATATCCGGCTGCTCCTTCATGAGTACCCTTTCGATCGCAATGAGCATTTTTCCGGTCATCTCGCCGTGGGTGCCGCCGGAGATGCCGAGGTTGTAGTCCGGTTTGGGAATGTCCATTTCCTCAAAAAACACATCGGACATATTGTGGTCATAGTGCTGGCCGGTATGCACCAGCACCTCCTGAAGCTCCGTCTGCCGCCGAAGCGCGCGGGAGACCACCGCCAGCTTGATAAACTGGGGACGAGCCCCCACCACCGTGACGACCTTTTTCATACCGCTCGTTTGCCTTTCTATTTTTTTGCTCTTTTACAGCCGCCAGAAGCGCAGGCCGGAGGCCTTCAGCTCGTCCATGCGGTACAGGCTCTTGACGTCGATGAGAACTCTTTCTTCGTCGGAAAGCTCCGGCTTGAACAGCTCCTTGAGCTGCATCATGGACAGGGAGCGGAACTCATTATGACCGACGGCGACAATCACGCAGTCCGCCTTGGGGATCTGGTCATAGGGAACCAAATCCACGCCGTAGGCCTGCTTGGCCACCTCGGCGTCCGCCCATGGGTCGGTCACAACAGGCTGGATGTCATACTCCCGCAGGCGGTTGATGATGTCCACCACCTTGCTGTTGCGGGTGTCGGGGCAGTTCTCCTTGAACGTGATGCCGAGGATGACGACAGCAGCCTTCTTGGGCGCCATGCCCGCCTCGATCATCTGCTTGATGGCGGCGTCCGCCACGAAGCCACCCATGCCGTCGTTGACCTTACGGCCATTGAGAATGATCTGGCTGTGGTAGCCCAGCGCCTCGGCGGCGTTGGTCAGATAGTAGGGGTCCACGCCGATGCAGTGGCCGCCAACAAGGCCCGGACGGAAGCCGAGGGCATTCCACTTGGTGTTCATGCCGTCCAGAACCTCGGCGGTGTCGATGCCCATGCGGTCGCAGATCATGGCGATCTCGTTCATGAAAGCGATGTTGATGTCCCGCTGGCTGTTCTCGATCACCTTCACCGCCTCGGCGGTCTTGATGCTGGAGACGGGGAATGTCCCCGCCTTGATGACGATGTCGTAGACCCGCTGGATCTCGCGCGCGGACTCCTCGTCCATGCCGGAGACAATCTTGCGGATATTCGTCAGGGTATGAACCCGGTCGCCGGGGTTGATGCGCTCCGGGCTGTAGCCGATCTTCCAGTCCTCGCCGCATTTCAGGCCGGATTCCCGCTCGATAATGGGGATGCAGACGTCCTCCGTCACGCCGGGGTAAACCGTGGACTCAAAGACCACGATGCTGCCGGGGGTCAGGTTCTGCCCTACTGTGCGGGAAGCCCCCTCGATGGGCCGCAGGTTCGGCGTGGTATCCGGGTTTACCGGGGTGGGCACGGCCACGATGAGGAACTTTGCCTCACGCAGACGCGCTGGATCGGAGGTGAAGTCCACGGTGGTATTTTTAATGGCTTCCCCCACCTCGTTGGTGGCGTCGATGCCGTTGGCGTATTCGTTCACCCGCTTTTCGTTGATGTCAAAGCCGATGACCGGGATATGCTTGGCAAATTCCACGGCAATGGGCATACCCACATAGCCCAAACCCACCACGGCCAGCTTCTCTTCGCCGTTGATCAACCCCTGATAGATCATATCAAACTCCATATCCTTTGCTCCCTCTATGCCACCATCCCCCTTCACCAACGGAGGAACGGCGGGGATTATTTGATCTCTTCGAGTTGCTCTTCTTTGAATTGATACGCGCGCCCGCAGTCCGGGCAGCGGTAATCAGAAATACCAGTCTGGCGCAGCACCTGCCCGCATTCGCAGACCCAGCCGCGCTGCTGCGCGGGGACGCCCAGCATCAGGGCGTGATCCGGCACATTGCAGGCGACCACCGCGCCCGCGCCGATGAGCGCCCACTTCCCTACCGTATGTCCGCAGATGATGGTGGCGTTGGCGCCGATGGACGCGCCCTCTTTCACAAGGGTCTTCTTGTAGCCCGCACTGCCCTTGGGGTACTTGGCTCGGGGGGTAAGGTCATTGGTAAAGACGCAGGATGGCCCGCAGAACACATCGTTTTCCAGCTCTACGCCCTCGTAGAGGGAAACATTGTTCTGTATTTTACAGCCGTCGCCGACTTTCACATGATTGCTGACATTGACGTTCTGCCCCAGAGAGCAGCGCTTACCGATGCGCGCGCCGCGCTGGAGGTGGCAGAAATGCCAGATCTTCGTGCCCTCGCCGATCTCCACATCCTCGTCGATGTAGGAGCTTTCGTGGACAAAATAGTTCTTATCTTCCATCAAACCGCCTCCAGAACTGCGTTGATGACCGTCTCCTGCTCCGCCATCGTCAGATAGGGGTGCATGGGCAGCGAGAAGGTGCGCGCGCAGTAATCGTTCGCGTTTTGGAACGCCTCGCCGTAGGTAGGCTCGGCGCGGAACACCGGCAGCGCGTGCTGCGGCGTAGGATAGTAGATCATGTTGGGAATGCCCTTCTCCGTCAGATGGGAAACGATACGGTCGCGCTGCGCGGTATCCTTGGCGAGCAGCGCGTACTGCGCCCACGCGGACCGGCAGCCCTCCGCCACAAAGGGTGTGGTGAAATTGCCGGTAAAGGCGGTGCTGTACCACTTGGCGACCGCCTGACGCTGCTGCATTTCATATTCGCGCAGGGCGCGCAGCTTGGGCAGCAGAATCGCCGCCTGCAAATTGTCCAGACGGGAGTTCATACCCACACGGATATTGTCGTACTTGCCACCGGGTCCTTTGCCGTGGACGCAGAGGGAGCGGATGAGGTCGTCGAGTTTGTCGTCATCCGTGAACACCGCGCCGCCGTCGCCGTAGCAGCCAAGAGGCTTGGCGGGGAAGAACGAGGTGGTGGCGATGCGTCCGAAGGAGCAGGCCTTTTTCCCGTGATATTCCGCGCCGAAGCTCTGCGCCGCGTCCTCGATGAGGGCGAGGCTGTATTTTTCGCAGAGCGCGGAGATGGCGTCATAGTCGCAGGGGTTGCCGAGGATATCGACCGCCACGACCGCCTTGGGGGTGTGCTTCCCCTCCGCGAGCACCGCCTTGATCTGGCGCTCAAGGCTTGCGGGGTCAAGGGTGTAGGTGTCGGGCGTGATGTCGCAGAAAACGCTCACCGCGCCGAACATGGCGGCTGGCTCCGTGGAGGAGATGAAGGTCATGTCGGGGGCAAACACCGCGTCCCCCTCCCCCACGCCCAGCGACATGAAGGCAAGCTGGAGGGCGTCGGTGCCATTGGCGCAGGTGATGCAGTGCTTGCGGCCGGTAAAGGCAGCAAGCTGGGCCTCCAGCTCCTTGACATACTTGCCGCCGATGAACGCGGCGGAGTTCAGAACATCTTGCATGTTCGCGTTGATCTCGTCCTTGAGGGCGGCGTATTGCGCTTTTAAGTCGATAAATTGCATGGGATCACACTTCCTTTATGAAATTCGCCTCAGTTACTTTTCGGTAATACTCTCGATAACGGCTATCAGCTTGTCCGTCAAACGCTTGAAATCGTAATCCTCCGCGGCACAGCGGGCCAGGATGCTAAGATTCCTCCCGTACCTTATCGCACAGAATTTCGGAGATCATTCCTCCTCCACTCTGTCGCGATTTGACCGATATGCGCTTCCGCACTCCGCGCAGACAGCCATATTGTCGCGGAAGGTCAGCTTGCAGCCGCATTTGCACACCCATCCATGAATTTTGGCCGGTGTGCCGTATACCAGCGCATAGTCCGGGACATCCCGGCTGACCACAGCGCCAGCCCCCACAAAAGCATAGCGCCCAACAGTATGCCCGCAGATGAGCGTGGCGTTTGCTCCGATGCTGGCCCCTTTTTGGACGATCGTCTTTCGAAACGCATGCTTGCGAGAGACAAATGCCCGCGGGTTGACCACGTTTGTAAATACACAGGAGGGGCCGAGAAATACATCGTCCTCTACTACTGCTCCGTCATACAGCGCAACATTGTTCTTCACCGTGACACGGTTACCTATCAGTACGCCGCCTTCAATAAAGCAGTTCTCCCCGATGTTGCAGCCTTCTCCGATCTTTGCGCCATGCATCACATGAGCACCGGCCCAAATGCGGGTGCCTGAGCCGATCTCACAGTCCGTGTCTACAATGCTCATGGGGTGGGCCTGATACGCTTGTTCACTCATCGCCGATCTGCTCCTTTTTTTATACGCCGGTGCCGTGATACTCAAAACCCGCAGCAACCACCTCGGTTTTAGGATAGATGTTGCGCAAGTCAAAGAATACCGGCTTCTTCAGAATACGCTTCATGTCTTCAAAATTCAAAGAGGCGAATTCTGCCCACTCGGTTGCGATCACAACAGCGTCTGCGCCTTGCATCGCCTCCTGTGCGCCGCCGCACCAAACCGCGTTGAGCAGCGTACCCAACTCACGCTTTGCATTTTCCTTTGCCTTTGGATCATACATCCGCACAGTATAGCGGGGATTGGCAAGGAGTGCCCGGGCAATTTCCAGAGCGGGAGATTCTCGTATATCGTCCGTTTCAGGCTTGAAAGACAAGCCCAACAGAGCAATGGTCCCGCCATTGGGAAAGCGATCTGTGATTTTCTTTGCGGCTCGCTTCTTTTGATTTTCATTGGCACGGATCACACTCTCCACAATGGTCATGGGGGAACCGTACTTTTCGCCGGTATCGGCGATTGCCTTGGTGTCCTTCGGGAAGCAGCTGCCGCCGTAGCCGGGACCGGGATGCAGGAACTTGGGACTGATGCGTCCGTCCTTGCCCATTGCGGCGGCGACCTCCAGCGCGTTGGCCCCCACCTGTTCGCAGAGATTGGCGATCTCATTGATGAAGGTAATCTTCGTGGCAAGAAAGGCGTTGGAGGCGTATTTGATCATCTCCGCTGTCTCCGGCGTGGTGACGACAATGGGCTTATTTGAGCGAATAAAGATCTTGTAAAGCTCCCGCAGCAGATATTCCGCTTTCTCGCTGAAAACACCTAACACGATGAGATCGGGGTTGTTGAAGTCTCCCACCGCACGTCCTTCCCGCAGGAATTCCGGGTTGGAGGCCACATCAAACGGAATATCCTTCCCCAATGCCTGAAGGCGCGCCGCCATGCGCTCACGCAGCGCCCGCGCTGTGCCGACCGGGACGGTAGACTTGTCGACCACAAGCTTATAGCTTTGCATATAGTCAACGATCTCATCGACCGCACTGTAAACATATTTCAAATCTGCACTTCCGTCAGGAGCCTCCGGTGTGCCCACAGCGATAAAAATCAGCTCGCCGTGCTCCACAGCCTCTTTTACATTGCAGGTAAAGTACAGGCGTCCGCTGGTAAGCCCATCGTTGAGCTGCACCTCCGCACCGGGCTCATAGATGGGGCAGACTCCATTTTGCAGCTTTTCGATCTTCTCGGGCACAACATCGAGGCACACGACCTCATTGCCCCATTTGGCAAAGCCGAGGCCTGCGATCAAGCCGACATAACCTGTTCCAATAACGGTAATTTTCATATCACTCGATCTCCCCGATCACATTCAGTAATTTCTGCGTCAGTACACGGAAATCATAATCCCGGGAACCTTCACGGGCGTTCTCCCCCAGCCGTGATAGTTCCATCGGCGGAAGCCCCGCCATCTTTTCAAGCTCACGCGCCAGCGGCTCGGGCCGGGTATCTTCCGTATCCCGTCCGCAGTCGTATCTCCCCCAAATGCTGTATCCCGGACATACCGTAGCGAAGATCGGGCGCCCCGCCGCCATATATTCAAACAGCTTATTATAGCTGGCGCCGTATTTCAACAGCGGAGCCTGCTCCCAATGGACCAAATTCAAGTCGGAGCGGCTGACGATGGAGGGAACATATTTCTTCTCCACCCTGCCCTTAAATTCAACATTGGCGATCTTCTCGTCGCGGACGCGCCGCTCCAGCGCTTCACGTTCGTCGCCATCCCCCCAGATCAGAAGCTTGACCCGGGGATCTTTCACACACTTCGCCGCATCCAACAGCAGTCCAAGGTTGTTGACCCGGCGAATAGAACCGGTATAGATGACCTTAAAAACCTTCGGATCATCCAATTCGGGATCCTCTACGCGGAAATGCTCCCTGTTGTAATCGAACAACTCCAAGTCAACGCCGTTGTTGATATGATGAACCTTGGAACGGGGAATTTCCTTGCCCCAGCCCTGCTCCACGATGTAGTCATAGCCACCCTCCATGGTGAACACCACGGCATCCGCCTTTTTATAGATCCACTTTTCACCCCGATACAAAATCTTAATCAAGGGGTTATTCTTCGTAAAGCGGCTGGAATAGGCCACGATGCTCTCCGGCCAGAGGTCACGCACCTCGCAGACGCACTTCACGCCAAATTGCTTCGCCAACTGGATCCCTGCCACCAGCGTCAGCGGGTGGACGGAGGAGGCGTAGATCACATCGGGCTTGCCGTGCTGGGCGGCGTACTCCTTCGCGGCTTTCTTCACATTGCGGTAGAAGTCGATCATGTTCAGCACACGCTGTTTTCCGTTGCAGGTATAGGTACGGGCGCGGACAAAAACGAAGGGCGTGTCGATCTCCTCGGCGATGCGCTCCTCCCAGAGCGCGTCGGTCTCAAGGAAGCGCTCGGCCGTGCCGTGCTTGCTGTTGGCGCTGAAAATGACGGGCGCGTAACCGGCGCGGCGGAGATACTTGGCAAAATTGTAGTGCCGTCCGCCATGGTCGAAGTACATACCGCTTGCGTAGTGGTTCATGATCCAGATATTTGTCTTCATGGAAAGCTCCCTTTTCGTGGTTTACGCCCGATAGCGGGGGAAAAAGCCGCTGTCGGGAAGGTCGCCGCGCAGAGCGCAGAGCACGCCGTATTTTTCTTCATCAAAGATTTTTTTCCCGATATGGTAGCGGCAGGGCTCGCCCCTGTAAAAGCTCTTTTTGAACTGATACAGATTGTCCTCGCCAGAGCCGACGCCGCCGCCTAAATGCAGCGTTTTGCAGCCGGCCTCACAGCCCCACAGCGCTGCCTCATACAGCAGGAGATTGGTGGGGGCAAGGCTTTGATATTTCCTGCGGGAGCCGGAAAGGTGGTAATTCATCCGCCCATTCGCCCACAGCATGATGGACGAGGCGATGACCGTGCCGTCCGGCATCTGTGCGTAGAAAATCTGGCTGTTGTGGGGCAGATCCTCGCACACGCTCTCGTAGAATGACGGCGCGAAGTAATAGTAATCCGATGCGTTGTCCTTGTCCATGGTGGCGTTGTAGATCTCCCGGAAGGTCTCAAACAGTTCCGGACTGCGCCCCGTATAGATGCGTATTCCGTTTTTCCGCGCCTTCCGGATCTTGCCTCTGTTCTGTGTAGTGAAATTCGCCCATATCGTCTCAGGCGAGGAAAGATCAATTGCGATCGTTCCGCCCAGCGCGGTCACATCATAAAGGGACATTTCCCGTGTGTGATTGTTCAGGACAGGGTGATAGCGCACAAATTCGCTGACGATGCCGTGCTTTCTGCACCAACGCTCATACTCGTCAAAGATGGACGCGGGGTTGCCCTCCCCCTCCAGCAGCCAGCCGCCATAGCCGTAAGGCGTAGCAAAATCAAAATAGGTATCGGCGGGCAGATTTCCGGCAAAATGGGGATCGGCGGCGATATCCCGCTTCATCACCACATTGATGCCCCGCACGCCGTCCGCCTCTCCGTAAAAGAGCAGCGGTTCGCCGTCTCCATGGAGCTGGAATGCCTTTACATAGCCGGAAAGGTAATAGACATCGTAATTGGAAAAGGTCCGCACGAGAGCATCCCACACCTCGGCCTGCTCTATATTAAAAATTTCCATCCTGCTTCTCCTTTAGCTTTTTTACAAGGTGGACGCGAGATGCGATAAAACCTAATTCCTGATAAACATGAAGCGCAGCCTTGTTATCCGGTGCGGTATACAGATCAATTTCGCAAATTCCTCTCTGAGCAGCAATCTTCTCTGCACAGCAAATCATCTTTTTAGCAATCCCCTGTGAGCGAAATGCTGAAATAACTGCAATCTCCGTCAAGTGAAGCCGCTGTGATCCACAAAACTCATATGAATAAAACCACGCAAATCCCACAAGCTGATCTCCCTCGAAAGCTCCAATCAACAATGCGCTGCCATCTGCCAAATAATGTTTGAGAGCCATTGCCTTCTCTGTAGCCAAGGAGACCGCAGCTTTTCCATCTGCAATGTGATTGACTGTAAATACATCGGTGAGCAACTCCATAATACGTGGCTCATGGCGCTCATACAGAGGCTCTGGAAAAAGTCTTACATCCATCCTGTTCCTTTCTCTCTTTCCTTTCCACATCCAAATCCTGCATTATCTGCTCATCGCCCACCGCAATATCGTCGTGACGCAGCACTTTTTTTACCGTCATCAAAAGAATTTTGACATCTCCCGCGAAGGTAATATGGCGGCTGTATGCAACATCCAGCGCAAAACGCTCCTCCCAGCGGAGAAAATTGCGGCCGCTGACCTGAGCCAACCCCGTAAGACCCGGACGGACATCGTGACGATGATGCTCCTCCTCCATATAGTACGGCAGATAGCGCACCAGCAGGGGCCGGGGGCCGACGATGGACATATCGCCCTTGAAGATGTTCCACAGCTCCGGCAGCTCGTCGAGGCTGGTGGAACGAAGAACCCGCCCGAAGTGCGTCAGTCGCACATCGTCCGGAAGAAGCTCTCCGTTTTCGTCGCGCTCGTCCGTCATGGAGCGGAATTTATACATTTTGAAGATCTTCTCGTCCTTGCCGGGGCGCTCCTGACAGAAAATGACGGGGCTGCCCAGCTTTGTCCGCACCAGAACGGCCACGATCAGCAGCACCGGAGACAGGACGATGAGGGCGCAGCCGGAAAGAAGAACGTCCAATATTCGCTTGATGTAACGGGCATAGACGCCCTGCTTTGTCTGTACCACGAACTATACTTCCTATGCTTTGTTTTTTCTTACGCGAAGCAGGCGCAGATCAGTTCAATGACCGTATCCTGCTGCTCCGGCGTCATCTTGTTGTCGCTGGGCAGGCACAGGCCCCGCTGGAAAATGTCTGCCCCCACATCGGCTGCGCTGCCGGCAATGTAGGCGTTGGTGCGGCAGCGGAGGCTGCCCTCCCGGCCGACGCACTCGTGCAGGCGGTACATGGGCTGCATGTGCATGGGCTTCCAGATGGGGCGGCCCTCGGCGTTGTACTTTGCCAGGACCTCCAAAATTTCCGTGGGGCAGGACTTCCCCGCCTCTGCGCGGTATAAGGCTTCGCTGTCAGAGCGCACCTGGGGGCACATGGCGTCCGGGTCGATGATGAGGGCGGAGAGCCAGTAGTTGGGCACGGTACCAGCCACGATGGGGTTCATCGTCATGGGCAGGTCCCGGAAGCCCTCCCGATAGCGCTCGTAAATTGCCTTTTTCTGGGCGATATGCTCCTCTAAGTGCGGATACTGGCCACGCACCACGCCCGCGACGACGTTGCTCATGCGGTAGTTGTAGCCGACCTCCTCGTGCTGATACCAGGGGGCGTTTTCCCGGGCCTGGGTGGCCCACTTCCGGGCGCGGTTGGCGTCCTCTAAAGAATTGGTCAAGAGACACCCTCCGGCGGAGCCGGTGATGATCTTATTGCCGTTGTAGGAGATGGCGGCGTAATCGCCGAAGCTGCCGCACTGCTGCCCGTTCACCGTGGCGCCCATGGCCTCGGCGGCGTCCTCGATGAGCAGAGCGCCGTGTTTTTCGCAGATGCGCTTGATCTCGTCCACCTTGGCGGGGAAGCCGTAGAGATGAGCCAAGACCACCAGCTTCACCTCGGGATAGAGCGCAAACGCCTTTTCCAGCGCCGCCGGGTCCATGTCCCAACTGCTGGCCTCGGTGTCGATGAACACAGGTATACCGCCCTCATAGACCACGGGGTTCAAGGTGGCAGCAAAGGTCATATCCGAGCAGAACACGCGCTTTCCCTCCACCGCGCCGTGACTAATGGTGGGGCGGCCATAGAGCCGCTCCCCCGCCAGCTTCACGCACAGGTGCAATGCGGCGGTGCAGCTGGACAGACCCACGGCGTATTTTGCCTCCGCCTTTTCGGCGGCGATGCGCTCCACCTCGTTGATGTTGGCGCCCACGGTGCTCATCCAGTTGGTGGCATACGCCTCGGTCATGTAGGTAAGCTCATCCCCGTGCATGGTGGGGGTGGCGAGCCAGACCTTCTTTTCAAAGGGCTGAAAAGCGATTTTCTCAGGAGTAAACATACGGACACTTCCTTTTTCAGATAATGCGGACACCGGACAATTCAGAATACCGCCGGGGCGGGGACCTTTACCTTGTCGCCTTGGGTGGCATTGACCTCGTCCGGTTCGCGGAAGGTCGGGACGACGCGGTGGAGCGCGGCACGGAGCTTGTCCGCGTTTTCCGTTTCCAGCGCGGCGCGAAGGACCTCCAGCTTTTCCTCCAGCTCGGCGGGGGTGACGAGCGGCTGATGCTCGACATAGATCTTGTCGTTCGCCGTCTTTTCCGTGTTATTGCCCGCGATGAGCAGCTCCTCATAGAGCTTTTCGCCCGGGCGCAGGCCTGTTTCGATAATATCGATATCGACATAGGGTTCATAGCCGGAGAGACGGATCAGGTTCTCGGCAAGGTCAAGGATCTTGACGGGCTTGCCCATGTTCAGCACGAACAGCTCGTTCTGCTTTGCCATCGCGCCCGCCTCGAGCACAAGCGACGCGGCCTCGGGAATGGTCATGAAATAGCGGATGATGCGCGCGTCCGTCACGGTGACGGGGCCGCCCGCGGCGATCTGGCGCTTGAAGAGCGGGATGACCGAGCCGTTTGAACCGAGAACGTTTCCGAAACGGACGGCAGCGAAGGTGGTGTCCGAGCATTGCGCCATGGACTGCACGATCATCTCGCACAGCCGCTTGCTCGCGCCCATGATATTTGTGGGGTTGACCGCCTTATCGGTCGATATTTGAATGAACTTCTGCACGCCGCAGGCATCCGCGGCACGGACGAGGTTGAGCGTACCGAACACGTTGTTGCGGATGGCCTCCTGCGGGCAGGACTCCATGAGCGGGACGTGCTTGTGCGCCGCGGCGTGGAACACGACCTCGGGACGGTAGCGTTCCATCAGACGCATAAGGCGCTCGCGGTCGCGGATCGAGCCGATCTCGACGGCAAGGTCAAGGTCTGCGCCGTATTGGAATTTCATCTCCTGCTGAATGTCGTAGGCGTTATTCTCATAGATGTCGAAGATGACGAGCTTTTTGGGGGAATACTTCGCGATCTGGCGGCAAAGCTCCGAGCCGATGCTCCCTCCCCCGCCCGTGACGAGCACAGTCCTGCCGCGCAGCATGGCTTTTATCGGTGCAGGGTCAAGCATGACCTCGTCGCGGCCGAGCAGATCTTCGATCTGCACCTCCCGCAGCTGGGAGACCGTGGCCGTCCTGCCGATCATCTCAAGGGTGCCGGGGAGGGTCATGACGTGGATGCCGCCTTCGCTCAGACCTCTCAGCACCGCGCTGCGCTGCTCGTCGGGCATGGAGGGGATGGCAAAGATGGCGTTGGTCAGGCCGACGGCGGACATCTTCGCGACCGCTTCGTCCAGCGTGCCGCGCACGGGAACGCCGTGGAGCATTTTGCCGCGCTTGCTGCGGTCATCGTCGAAGAAGCACTCGGCCCGGTAGCGGCTGGCGGGATTCTGCCGAAGCTCCGAAACGCGCTGCGCGCCCGCCTCGCCCGCACCGAGAATGGCGACGGGCACAAGCGAGCTGCGGTCACGCCGCAGCATTCGCGTGCGGTAGCCGCGATAAAGGAATCGCACGGTCAGCATACCGAGCACCCACGCGCAGGCGATGCCGAGGAGCAGGACGAAAGACATCGTCCCCATCGACGAAACACGGGCAATGACCTCGTAGGCGGCAAAGCCGCACAGCGCCGCGGCGAGCAGGCTCAGGTACTCCTGACTTTCGGCATAGCGCCAGAGGCTGTCGTAGGTTTTGAAGAGAAGCTGGAAAAATACCGTACAGGCATAAAGCAGGACGACGTGGCGCAGCAGTCCGCTCTGCGGGCCGACCTCCGCGTAGTCAAACACTGTGTAGACCAGCAGAAAAAATGCAACCGCGGCGGCAAAGATCACCGCGTCGCAGAAAAACAATACTTCTTTTCGGAATCGATTCATGGCTGTCCTATCTGCGCGGCGCGACCCGTCCGCCAACCGCGGAGGGGGATCGTTCTTTTCCCATGGAAAAGAACACAGCGCTGGCGCTGTCCATCTTTCGTAAAACGCGGCAGGGCATTCGCCCGCCAGCATACAAATTCGAGTTTATTGTACTACGCCTTTTGACACTTTGCAACAGAAAATCGGTTCTTTTGCCGCGTTTTGCGCCGGAAAATGCTGCCGCCCGCGGAATACGGCGGACGGCAGTCTTTTCTTTTTGCGGTCTTTACAGCTCCTCAAAGCAGGAGTAGGCGGGATAGTAGCGGTAAGGAATGGGCTGCGGGATGGCGGCGGAGCGGTTCTTGAGGATGCGCAGCTCGATCTCGCGCGGGTCAGCGCGCTTGGCTTCGTCGATGTTGAAGCCGGGTTTGCCCGCGCCCTTGGCCTGAAGGCCGATGAGGACATCGGCGGAGTAGTCGATGCCGCCGGACTCCTTGAAGGCGGACATGGAGACCTCCATGTTGTAGTTTTCGCGGTTGAAGGACGAGATGGCGAGGATGGTCAGCTCCTGCTCGCGCGAGAGCTTCTTGAGCGCGCAGACGATGCGGTCGAGGTTCTGCTTGTCGGTGAAGTGGACATCCACGGGGGCGATGATCTGGAGGTAGTCGATGAGGACGACGGGTCGCGTGCCGGTCTCGCGGATGTGGCGCGCGACCTCGGCGCGGAGGAAGTCGAGCGAGGTCTCGTGGTCGCCCTCACGGAACCAGAGGTTCTTGGCGTAGGAGCCGTAGCGCTGTTTTGCTTCGGCAAGGTGCGTGACCTCGGCGGGCGGATAGTGGGGGTAGCGCTTGCCGTCGAGCACGCCGCGGACCGTCTTGGAGAGGGATTTTCTGGGGGTGGGGTCGGCGAGGAAGGTCTCACGGCTGACGGAGCGCGCCATCAGCTCGAAGGCGGTCATCTCGAGGGAGAAAATGAGGACATCCCTCCCCTGCTGCGCGAGCTGATCCGCGAGCTGCATACAAAAGGCGGTCTTGCCGAGGGAGGAAATCGCGCCGAGAACATAGAAGCCGTCGTAGAGGCCGCCGTCGAGCGCGCGGTCGAGCGCGGGAAAGCCCGTGGAGAGCGCGGGGCGCGCCGCCTGCGCGGCAATGTAGGCGTCGAGCGCGTCCATCTGACCGCCCGCGGAGAGCGTGTCGTAGGCGGGGGGCAGGTGCGCGAGGCGGTCGGTCAGGCAGCGGGCGAGGAAATCGGCAGCCTCCCCCGCGTCGGCGCAGAGCAGCTCGTTGAGGTCCTTGCCCTCGGGCAGCGGAGGACAGCGGTAGAGCCAAGGGAATTCATCGGTGAGGGCCGTGGCCCACTCGTCGCCCGCGCGGTCGTTGTCTGGCAGGAGCAGGATGGGGGCGTAGGGCGCGAGGGTGCGGAGGATCGCGGCAATTTTGGTGCGATTGCCGCTGCCGTTCATCGCGCAGGCACGGAAGCCCAGCTCCTCGGCAGAGAGCGCGTCGAATACGCCCTCGACGAGGAAAACGGGCTCGTCTCCGCGTAGAAGGCTGCTTTGAAACAGCGGGGACGGCACACCCTTTTCGTTGAGGTATTTTTTTTCGGCGGTGGCGCGGCGGACGATGTGTCCGTCGTCACAGGGCAGGACGACGCAGGAGAGCGCGCCGTCGTAGCCGAGGGAGAAGCGCGCGGCGGTCGCTTCGCTGATGCCGCGGGAGGAGAAGTAGGAGGTCTGCCCGCGCTTTTCCGCGCAGGAGATAATGTAGGCGGCGGTCTGCTCTGCGGTCATGGTGAGGTCTCCCCTTTCGGTGCGGGCTGCGGAACGGCTCTCCCCTCCCCTGCCGGCGGCGCGGCGCGGCGTTTCCGGTGCGGTGCGGGAAACGGTCACATCGCCGTGCCCGTAGAGGCGGCTCGCTTCGGCCAGCGCTTCGAGCGGCGAGAAATAGGAATGGTCTAAGGTAAGGAGGTCGAAGAGGTCATAGTCCGCCCCGCAGGCAAAGCAGTGGACCTTATGGCGGCGCGCGTCGTAGGCCATCGAGGGGTTGCGGTCAAGGTGGTCGGGGTTCAGGCAGCGGAAGCGCCGCCGCGGGTCGATGCCTCTGGCGCGGAGGTAGTCGAAGAGGTAGGGGCGGAGCGTGTCGAAGGTGTCGGGCATGGGAGAAGGCTCCTTTCGGTGGGCGTTTCTGAGGATAGTATAGCACAGCCACCCTCCCGCAGCGACGCGGAGGATGGCTGTAAATTATCTTAAATATCCATAAGGAGCAGAGGGTCGGACAAAAGTGGAAGAAATTCCCTTAAAAACCGCCTGCTGGGAGGGGCGCGAAAAGAATTTTTGCACGATAAGAAGCAGGAACTGCACGGTTTGAAGTCGCTGCTGCACGAGATAAGGTGGGAAGAAAAGATGTAGTATGCCCGCTTTGTGGAGAAGTTATGCACGTTTCACGTGAAAACACGGTTTTTTTCCGGATTTGGAGAGGTTTGTGCGTACTCTTTTGCACAGATGCGGACGGATAGGGGAAAAAAC
>UMLQ01055896.1_pt1 | contig 29627 bp, 20 predicted proteins | sample 1966631 | NCBI WGS metagenome assembly UMLQ01 (sample SAMEA4836206, study PRJEB28245) | human gut metagenome | biome: gut microbiome; material: fecal sample | place: Denmark | collected 2008 | reverse complement strand
GCCCAGGTGCATGGGGTAGTAATCGTCGCCCAGCTTCTCCTGGAAAGCCTTACCGGCAGCCATCAGATCGTCCAGAGACTTGGGGACCTCGGTGATGCCAGCCTTATTAAAGGTGGTCATGTTCCAGTAGAAGATACGGCCGGTCATGGAGACGGGCACGCACTGCTGGCTGTTGGCCACATAGCAAGCGTCCATAGCAGCGGAATCCCACTGGGTCAGGTCGATGAACTTGGAGGTGGTGTTCAGATCCACGAACTTGCTGCCGTCGGCAGAGTAGTTGTACAGCCAGTTCCAGTTCACCTGGCAGACATCCTGAGCGTTGCCTGCGATGAAGGCAGCAGCCATCTTCTCTTCCCAGCCGGACCATGCGGCGAAGGTGGGCTCCACGGTGATGTTGGAGTGCTCAGCCTGGAAAGCCTCCAGAGCGCTCTGGTAAGCAGCGTGACGGCTGTCGCCGCCCCACCAGCTGATGCTCAGGTTGACGGGGCCGTCAGACAGGGCCAGGCTCTCGTCTGCGGAAGCAGCGGGGGCCTGAGAAGCAGCGGAAGAAGCGGTGGAAGAAGCAGCGGGCTTGCTGCCGCAGGCAGCCAGCAGACCTGCAGCACCGACAGCGCCGGTAGCCATCAGGAAGTTACGACGAGAAATTGCCTTGCTCATTTTTGTTCTCCTCCTAATAGAAAACATCTTCATGTAGGGGGCCTGCACATGCCCCCTTGTATACAATTATGATAACAAAAGCCACTGAAAAAAGAAAGATGCAAATTACAGTGATACGGGATAAAAACGTACAAATATTGCCCTTGTTTTCGCGTGCAATTCGACGTCCTTGCCGAAATGAATAAACTTGCGCTGAAAAACTGTGCAACTTGTATACTTCAATGACTTGCATAAAAATCTGGGATGCAACAAGGGCAGAACAGGAAAAATCTCAATAATTCCTGTTACATTTACCGTTCCGCCTGTAATTTTTTGTGCTCTGCCGTCCCCCGTCGCTCTCTTCTTCTCCCATTCCCTCTCCCCTCCGTCGAGTAACTGCCCGGTCCGAACTGATATATCAATAGTGCAAAAAACGTGCGAATTCCGCCCGGTTGATATATCAGTTCCTCTCGCAAAATGCAACAAATTGATATATCAGTCTGTATACAGCCTGTTGGAGACTCTGGCGGGGAACCCCTTCCGCAAATCACGCAAAAAAGCCGCTGCACCCGGCGCGGTACAGCGGCTTGTATACAACATAAAAGTATCTCAGTTTTTCCTTGCAGCGTAAAACGCCCGCCGTGCCTTGAAGTAGCACTGGGGGCACATGCTGACATACTGCACATCGTTTTCAAGGTCGATGGCTACCTGCTCGCCCTCAAAGACGAACCGTCCGTTCACCTTGCGGCAGTTGCAGATGGCCTTGCGCCCGCAGGTGCAGATGGTCTTCATCTCCTCGATGGTGTGCGCCAGCTCCAGCAGACGGGTAGAACCCGGGAAGCCCTTGAGGGAAAAATCTGCCCGCAGACCGTAGCAGATCACCGGGATGTTCAGATCTACCGTGATCATGAACAGCTGCTCGGCCTGCTCCGGGGTAAAGAACTGGCTCTCGTCGCACAGCACACAGGCCAGCGGCCCGGAAGCAGCGTTTGCCGCCTGCACAGCTTCGAACACGTCCAGCTCCGGCGGGATCAGCAGGTCTGCCTTGCGGCGCACGCCCAGACGGCTCACCAGTTCTCCGCCGCCCTTAGTATCCACCTGCGGCTTCAAAATGAGCACCTTCATGCCCTGCTCTTCGTAGTTGTGTGCCACCTGCATCAGCGCCGTGCTCTTGCCGCTGTTCATGGCACCGTAGCGGAAATACAATTTTGCCATGCCGTCACTCCTGATTGCGCAGACGGTAGCCCAAGCTCATCAGGCTGTCGCCCAGATGGACGTTTTCCACCACCACATTGGGGTACGACACCGACAGGTCATAGTGGGAGAAGTTCCAGAAGCCCTCGATGCCCAGATCCACCAGCCGTCCGCTGACCTGCTGTGCACCATCACGGGGTACACAGAGCACCGCCACCTTGGGCTTGTTTTCCTCGCAAAAGGCCTCCAGCTCGTCAATGTGCCGGATGCGGATACCGCTGATCTCCTTGCCTACCTCGTTCTCGGCCACGTCAAAGGCCGCGATCAGCTTGTAGCCGTTGGTGTCGGTGGTGATAAAGCGGCTCACAGCCTTGCCCAGGCGGCCGCAGCCGATCAGAATGGTGGGCAGACGGTCGCCGTTGCCGAACAGCAGACTTTCCAGAATGGAAAGCAGGTTCTCCACCGAGTAGCCGATGCCCTGCCGTCCGTTCACGTCACCGATGCAGTTAAAGTCCTGCCGCACCTGCGAGGCGGTGGTGCCCATCTGAGAGGCCAGCTCCCGGGAGGAGATGCTGGTAATGCCATCGGCCTGCAAGGAGCGCAGATACCGGTAATATTTGGGGAGACGCTTGATCACAGGGATCGATGCTTTCTGGGGGGTGTTCATAGCAAAATTCTCCTTTCTGCCCAACGCGCTGCAGCTTCTGCCGCCATGCAAGGGGCTTCTTTGCGCGCAGAGAGATGTTCCGTTTTATCCTGTTATATTATTTAAAGTATACAGCATGAAAGGCGAATGTCAAATACCTATTTGTAAAAAAGCAAAAAATTCACAAAGTTTTTTGTATTCGCTCTCCTGCATACTTCCCCGGCAGCCGGGGGATACTGACCCCACAAAGACCCTGCTACGGAAGGAGAACGCGCATGGATACGGCAAAAGACACCCCCGCAGAGCAGCACCGGATGGAAAAAGAGGATATTGAGGATCTGGGCACGGTCACCCTGAGCCGGGGCGGTCATGTCATCCACTGCCTGACCGTCATCGGCCAGATCGAAGGGCACACCGAAGCGCCGCAGGGGCAAAAGACCACCAAGTACGAGCACGTCATCCCCCAGCTGGTGGCGGTGCAGGAGGACCCCCGCATCGAGGGGCTGCTGGTGCTGCTGAACACGGTGGGCGGCGATGTGGAGGCCGGCCTTGCGCTGGCAGAACTGATCGCCAGCATCTCCAAGCCCAGCGCCACGCTGGTGCTGGGCGGCGGGCACTCCATCGGCATCCCGCTGGCGGTCAGCGCGCGGCACAGCTTCATCGTCCCCACCGCCACCATGACGGTGCACCCGGTGCGGCACTCCGGGCTGATCTTAGGCGTCCCGCAGACCATGCACTGCTTTGAGCAGATGCAGCAGCGCATCACCGGCTTTGTGGCCGCCCACAGCGGCATGCCGGAAAAGCGCTACACCCAGCTGATGCTCCACACCGGGGAACTGGTGATGGACATGGGCACGGTGCTGGACGGACGCCGTGCCGTAAAGGAAAAGCTCATCGACGAGCTGGGCGGTCTTTCGGACGCGCTGGCGTGGCTGTACGGGGAGATCGAACGGGGGTAAGGCCTTGCGTCTCCCCGCCGGACGATTTGAACTGCGCTCCGCGTTCGCTTTGCGCAGGAACAGCGGAAAAATTATTTTTTATTTCGCGTTTGTCGCGCTTTGCGGAGCGCTCCAAACGCCTTTTCACGAGAGGGGCTGGGTTCGTTCCATTTTCCTCAAGAAAAACAACATTATGGTTTGCCATTTTTGCCCTTGCGTGGTACAATAATAGAATCAATTATTGTGTCTATGGGAAGTTGGGGAACAGAGTAGAATGGCAACGAAAAAACGAAAATCAACGAAACGGCGTACTGCTGCCCGCCGTAAAAAGGCAGAGCAGCGGCTTCCGGCAGGGCTTGGCACCCTGTTCGGCGGCCTGCTGCTGATGGTGCTGGCCTTTGTGCGGGGCGATTCCGTATGGCGGGTGCTCCATGATGTGCTGTTCGGGCTGTTCGGCTGCGGCAGCTTTGTGCTGGGTGCAGCCGTGTGCTGTCTGGCCGTTTTGTACACCCGGGGCGAGGAGCTGCTGTCCCGCATCCTCAAGCTGGTGCTGGGGCTTATCTTTGTCTGCGGCACGGTCATCGTGTTTTCCGATATCCAGCCGCAGGGGCTGTCGGCGCTGCAAATGCTTTCCGCCTGCTACGCCAACGGCGTCAATGCATGGCTCTCCGGCGGCGCAATGGGCTTTGTGTTGGGCGGCGTGCTGCTTTTGCTGTGCGGACGTCCGGCAGCAAATCTCATCATGGTCGTGCTCTTGCTGTGCGGCAGCCTGTACATTTTTGATATCACCCCCGCCGAGGTCTGGGTCTGGCTGTGTGCCGTCACCGGCGGTATCCACGCCCGCGGCGCTGCCTTTGCAGAGCAGCGCTCTGCCCGCCGCGCCGAGCGCGCCGCCATCCGGCAGGCAGAGCGGGAGATCGACGAGGAATACGACGAAATCGAGGACGAGCCGCTGGACGAGGAGGACGAGCCTGCCGGGCTGCATCTAGGGGTGCCGGACTGGATGTCCGGTGTGCTGCGCTGGGGACACAAGGTAACGCAGGAGATGGAGGCAGACGCTGCGGACACCGAAGCTGCGCCCGCCGCCCCTGCCCAGCCGGAGCCTGCCGCGCCGCCCATCACCCCGGTGCGGGTCAGCGTTGCCCATCCCCGCGCCGCCTTTGATGTAGACCTTGGCCCCGACCACACCGCCCTCTCCGAGGGCGGCAGCGAGCCCATTGAGCCGCTGATCGTCGGGCCGGGCGGCACCTTCGGGCAGGACCCGCTGCGCCCTGCATCCAAGCCCACGCCGCCGCCCATCGTGGCAGACCCGGTAGTCGCCTCTGCGGCAGATTTCTTTGCCAAAGATGCCCCCCAGCCGGAAGAGCCTGCCCCCGCTTTTGATACGCCCATCGTCCAGCCGGCAGCGCCGGTGGTGCAGCCGCAGATGCCCACGCAGCCGGAGGCTGCGCCTATCCAGCCCGCCGTGCCCCGGGTGAGCGCCGAGAACGCCGTGGCGTTCCGCTCTGCGCCGGACGAGGACGGCTGGATCAGCATCACCGCCGAGCCGGTGGAGGAAAAAGACATCAACTCGCTGGTGGCTGCGGCCATGGAAAAGCCCGCCGTCTCCGAGCAGGCGGCCGCCACCGCACCCGCCGAGGAGGCCAAGACGGTGGACCGCTACGAGTACCAGTACCCGCCCATCGAGCTGTTTGAAAAAACGCAGGAGGAGAGCGACCCCGGCGCACAGGAAGAGCTGAAGGCCAACGCCCAAAAGCTGGTGGACACGCTGGAGAGCTTCGGCGTGCGCACCCGGGTGCTGGATATCTCCCGCGGACCTTCTGTCACCCGGTACGAGCTGCAGCCCATGGCGGGTGTGAAGATCAGCCGCATCACCTCGCTGGCGGACGATATCGCCCTGAACCTCGCGGTGGCAGACGTGCGTATGGAAGCCCCCATCCCCGGCAAGCCCGCCGTGGGCATCGAGGTGCCCAACCACAAAAAGACCGCCGTTTCCATCCGCAGCATCTTTGAGAGCCAGAGCTTTCTGCGCATGACCTCGCCGCTGGGCATCGCCCTTGGCAAGGACATTGCCGGTGTAGCGCAGGTGACCGACCTGTGCAAGATGCCCCACCTGCTCATCGCGGGCAGCACCGGCAGCGGTAAATCCGTGTGCGTGAACAGCATCATCATGAGCCTGCTGTTCCGCTCCAGCCCGGAGGACGTGAAGCTGCTGCTCATCGACCCCAAGGTGGTGGAGCTGGCCGAGTATAACGGCATCCCCCACCTGCTGATGCCCGTTGTCACCGAGCCCCGCAAGGCCGCCGGTGCACTGGGCAGCGCAGTGCAGGAGATGGAGCGCCGCTACCGCCTGTTTGCGGAGAACAATGTGCGCGATATCAAGTCCTTCAACAAGCTGGCTGCCGAGCAGCCGGAGCTGGAAAAGATGCCCTACATCGCCATTATCATCGACGAGTTGGCCGACCTGATGATGGTGGTGGGCAAGGACGTAGAGGATTCCATCTGCCGCATCGCCCAGAAAGCCCGTGCCGCCGGTATGCACCTGATCGTTGCCACCCAGCGCCCCAGCGTGGACGTGATCACCGGCCTGATCAAGGCCAACATCCCCAGCCGCATCGCCTTTGCGGTGTCCAGTCAGGTGGACAGCCGCACCATTCTGGACGGTGCCGGCGCAGAAAAGCTGCTGGGTCAGGGCGATATGCTCTTTATGCCCGTGGGCGCACCCAAGCCCACCCGCATTCAGGGCACTTTTGTGCGGGATGAGGAGATCAGCCGTGTGCTGGACTTTATCAAATCCAGCGCCACCGTGCAGTACGACGAGGCCATGATCGAGGCCATGGAAAAGCACGCCATTCAGGACGGCAAAAAGGGCGGCGGCGGTGCCGACGCCGAGGAGGACGCAGGCTCCGACCCCATGTTCAAGCAGGCCGTGGACGTGGTCATCGACGCCGGTCAGGCCTCCACCAGCCTGTTGCAGCGCCGCTGCAAGCTGGGCTACGCCCGCGCCGCCCGCATCATGGACGAGATGGAGCAAAAGAGCATCATTGGCCCCTACGAGGGTGCAAAGCCCCGCGCCGTGCTCATCAGCCGCCAGCAGTGGCTGGAAATGCAGATGAACCAACCGGAGGAATAATAAAGGAGCATTATGGAACATTCTACTCCCCAGATCTACACCGAATTTCTTCCCATCAGCCGGGCAGACATGGAAGCCCGGGGCTGGGAGCAGCTGGACTTTGTGGTGGTGGGCGGTGACGCCTATGTGGACCACCCCAGCTTTGGCACCGCCATCATCAGCCGCCTGCTGGAGGCCGAGGGCTACAAGGTGGGCGTGCTGGCACAGCCCCGCTATACCGACTGCGAGGACTTCAAGCGGTTCGGCAAGCCCAAGTACGGCTTTTTCATCGGCGGCGGCAACGTGGACAGCATGGTCAGCCACTATTCCGTGGCAAAAATTCCCCGCGCCGAGGACGAATACTCCCCCGGCGGCAAGGCCGGTGCCCGCCCGGACCGCAGCGCCACCGTGTACACCAAGCTTGCCAAGCAGGCTTACCCCGACCTGCCGGTGATCTTAGGCGGTCTGGAAGCCAGCCTGCGCCGGTTTGCCCACTACGATTACTGGCTGGACACCGTGCTGCCCAGCATCGCCGAGGACTCCGGCGCGGATCTCATCAGCTTTGGCATGGGCGAGCACCAGACCGTGGAGATTGCCCGCCGTCTGGCCGCCGGGGAGCCGGTGGAGACCATCACGGACGTGAACGGCACCTGCTACCTGACCGATTTCGACCACCTGCCCCAGCGGTATGTGGAGTGCGCCGGTTTTAAAAAGGTGGCCAGCGATAAGACCGCCTACGCCAAGGCCTGCCGCATCCAGATGGACAATCAGGACGTGGTCAGCGGCCAGATCATCGTGCAAAAGCAGAGCGAAAAGTATCTGGTGCAGAACATCCCCGCAAAGCCGCTGGTGCGCGGAGAGCTGGACAAGGTGTACGCCCTGCCCTACACCCGCCGCTACCACCCCATCTACGAGAGCATGGGCGGCGTGCCCGCCATCCGCGAGGTGCAGTTCTCCATCATCCAGAACCGCGGCTGCTTCGGCGGCTGCAACTTCTGCGCCATCCAGCTGCATCAGGGGCGGCGGGTCACCAGCCGCAGCGCCGACAGCATCGTGGAGGAAGCCGAACGCATGACCCACGAGCCGGATTTTAAGGGCTATATCCACGATGTGGGCGGTCCTACCGCAAACTTCCGCTTTCCCTCCTGCCGCGAGCAGATGCTGCGCGGCATGTGCACCGGCGGCAAGCACTGCCTTGCCCCCACCACCTGCTCCCACATGATCGTGGATCACAGCGACTACCTTAAAATTCTGCGCCGGGTGCGGGAGCTGCCGGGCGTGAAAAAGGTGTTCATCCGCAGCGGCATCCGGTTCGACTACCTGATGGCGGACCCGGACGATACCTTCTTTAAAGAGCTGGTGGAGTACCATGTGTCCGGCCAGTTGAAGGTCGCCCCGGAGCACTGCGCCCCCAACACCCTTGCCTACATGGGCAAGCCGCCCATCGAAACCTTCAACAAGTTCAAGGATAAATTCTACGAGCTGAGCAAGAAGGCGGGCAAAAAGCAGTATCTGGTGCCCTACCTCATGTCCAGCCACCCGGGCAGCACCCTGAAGGACGCGGTCTATCTGGCCGAGTACCTTTATAAGAACCACATGCGCCCGGAGCAGGTGCAGGACTTCTACCCCACCCCCGGCACCGTGAGCACCTGTATGTTCTATACCGGCCTTGACCCCTACACCCTCAAGCCGGTATTTGTGGAAAAGACCCCCGAGGGCAAGGCATTGCAGCGTGCGCTGCTGCAATACTACGAGCCCCGCAACGCGGAAAAGGTGGTCAAAGCCTTGCAGCTGACCCACCGGGAGGACCTGATCCCCCTGCTGGTGCCCGCCGTCGGCCGCCGCGCCGTGCAGCGCACCGCCCGCCGGGCAGAGAGCGCCGAGGTGACCATCCACAACGACGGCACTTATACCGTACATCCCAACCAGAAGGGACGCAGCCCCGGCAAAAATGCCCGCGCTGCTGCCCCGGCAGGCCGTCAACCCAGCCCGGGCGCACGCTTTGCGCCCAACTCTGCGCCCGGCCACAAACCCAAAAACAATCAACAGAAAGAGAACACAACGTGGAAAACTGGAAAGAAGAAAAAATAACCCTGCTCCCCCGCCGCCTGTTCCTGCGGCTGGCTGCGCTGGCGCTGGCCGCTGTGCTGGCGCTGGGGCTTACCGCCTGTGACAGCCTGCCCGGCAGCGGCGGACACATCGTCAAGCCCTCCACCGGGTCAAGCCAGCCCTTTGAGATGCACTTCATTGATGTAGGGCAGGCGTTGAGCGTATTGGTGGAGTGTGACGGACAGTTCATGCTCTACGACGGCGGCAACGTGGACGACGGCAGTCTGGTGGTCTCCTACCTGCAAAAGCAGGGGGTGGAGCAGCTGCAATATGTGTTCTGCTCTCACGCCCACGAGGATCATGTGGGCGGGCTTGCCGCCGTAATGGCAAAGTTCCCGGCGGGACACGCTTACAGCCCGGTGACCGAGAGCAGCACCAAATGCTTCAATGATTTTGTCAAATACACGCAGCAGCAGGGTCTGCAGCTGGAAGTGCCCTCCGTGGGCACGGTCTGGCCGCTGGGCAGCGCCACCGTCACCCTGCTTGGCCCGGTAACGCAGTACAGCGAGACCAACAACACCTCGCTGGTGCTGCGCATCGACTACGGCAGCACCAGCTTTCTGCTGACCGGTGACATGGAAAATACCGCCGAGACCGACCTTGTGAACAGCGGTGCCAACCTGAAGGCCGATGTTTTACAGGTAGGGCACCACGGCTCCAGCACCAGTACCGGCTACCTGTTTCTGAACGCTGTTCTGCCGGAAATGGGCGTCATCTCCTGTGGCACGGGCAACAAGTATGGCCACCCCCACGAGGAGACGTTAAGCATTCTGCGGGACGCAAAGGTGGACGTCTACCGCACCGACCTGCAGGGCACCATCACCATCGGCAGCGACGGCCAGAACTTCACCGTGGGCACCGAGCGCTTTGTGCCGGACAGCCAGCTGAACCCCACCGACCCGTCGTCCTCCAGCACGGCGCAGCAGGCTTACATCGGCAACGTGAACAGCAAAAAGTTCCACCTGCCCACCTGCGCAAACCTGCCTGCGGAAAAGAACCAAGTCCTCTTTTCCAGCTATGACGAAGCCATTGCCGCAGGCTATACCCCCTGCGCAAGCTGCATCAAATAAAAATATTTTTATAAAAAGAAAGATACCGGGCAGCCTACAAAGCTGTCCGGTATCTTTCTTTCATAATCGTTACTGCGCAGCGGGAAACTCCTTCTCCCGCTCTTCTTTCAGGATGGCAGTGGCGCGCTGCATGGTGGCAGCAGCGCGGCGCAACTCTTCGTCTCCAAGCTCGGCGCGCATCCGGCGGTAGCAGCGCTGCAAAAGCGCCTGCTCCTCCGCCATCAGTTCCACCGCCTTGCTGGAAAGCTCCACATAGGTGCGCCCGGCCTCGCGGTCGGTTTTCCATGTTACAAAGCCGCTGTCCTGCAGCTTCTCGATGCCCTTGGAAAGCTCGGTCACCCGCAGCCCCATGACGGCGGCAAGGTCGGCAAGATAGAGCTTTTCGCCGGGATGTGCCTCCTGCTCTACCTTGATATAATACAGGATGAGATAATCTGCCCGCTGGATGGTGCTGAACACCTTATCCACGTTGAGCTCGTGGAGGAAGAACCATTCCCCCTGATGCTGCTGTAACTCTTCCATGCTGATGCCCTCCCTTTATGCCCGCTGGCTGCGCGGGATATAATCGTGGGTGCCGCCAAGGCTCTTGTAGGCCGGGCGGATGATCTTGTTGGCGCTGAGCAGCTCCTCGATGCGGTGGGCGCTCCAGCCCATGACGCGCGCCACGGCAAACAGCGGGGTGTACAGCTCCATGGGGATGCCCAGCATCTCGTACACAAAGCCGCTGTAAAAGTCCACGTTGGGGCTGACGCCCTTGAAGATCTTGCGCTCCTGCGCGATCAGCTGGGGTGCCATGCGCTCGATACGGGTATAGAGGGAAAGATCCTTGTCCCGGCCCTTTTCGTGGGCAAGCTGCTCCACATAGCCCTTGAACACCACCTCGCGCGGGTCGCTGAGGGAGTAGACGGCGTGACCCATACCATAGATCAGACCCTTGCGGTCAAAGGCCTCACCGTGGAGCAGCTTTTTCAGGTAGGCTTCCAGCTCCTCGTCGTCCTCAAGGTCGTGGAGGTTGTCCCGGATGTTCTGCATCATGTGCATGACCATCAGGTTTGCACCGCCGTGGCGCGGGCCCTTGAGGGAGCACAGCGCCGCCGCCATGGCCGAGTAGGTGTCGGTGCCGGAGGAGGTGACCACGCGGGTGGTAAAGGTGGAGTTGTTGCCGCCGCCGTGCTCGGCGTGCAGCAGCAGCGCCACGTCCAGTACGCGGGCTTCCAGCGGGGTGTACTGCATATCCGGCCGCAGCATCCGCAAAAAATTCTCTGCGGTGGAAAGGCTGGGGTCCGGGCGGTGGATATACATACTGGCGTCTTTTTCGTAGTGATTATAGGCGTGGTAGCTGTATACCGCCAGCATGGGGAAGATGCCCGCCAGCTGGATGCTCTGGCGCAGCACGTTGGCGGTGTCCAAATCTGCCGCCTTGGGGTCGTAGGAAGCCAGCGTCAGCACGCTGCGCGCCATGCTGTTCATGATATCGTGGCTGGGTGCCTTCATAATGACATCGCGGGTAAAGTTGGTGGGCATGGTGCGGCACTCGCCCAGCACCGCACAGAACTGTTCCAGCTGCTCCGGGGTGGGCAGCTGACCAAACAGCAGCAGATAGCCCGCCTCCTCAAAGGCAAAGCGGCTGCCGCGGCTGCCGTTGATGAGGTCTTTTACGTCATAGCCGCGGTACAGCAGCTGACCGTCTGCCGGGTGCTTGACCCCGTCCACATACTGGAACGCCCGGATGTCCGAGATGTTGGTCAGACCTGCCAGCACGCCCTTGCCGGTCTCGTCGCGTAAACCGGCCTTGACCCCGAACTCCCGGTAGAGGTCCTTGGGGATGCGGTCATGCTCTGCGCAAAGGGGCTGCTGCTGGTCGAAGTAGCTTAATACATTCTGCAAATGATCCATGTGTCTGACTGCTCCTTTCCTGTTCGTCCATATCAGTTTCTCATTTTTTAATAGCTTTTATATTACAGAACGGATATTTCGCTGTCAACCAACATTTTGTAAAAAAATATGAAACAATTCAGCCATAGGGGTCGTACAAATCGTACTCCTCGGTCTCCTGATGCTTTTCTTCCAGCACCCGGATGGCCTGCTCCAAGGCGCTCTGGGAGCAGCCGCTCTCGCTTACCAGCGCATGGACGGCGGCGGCAAGGTCGCCGTCAAACAGGGTATCCAGCCGCTGCCGCATACAGTACACGCCGTAAGCCCGCCGGGTGACCAGCGGCACATACACGTTGCAGTTGCCCTGTTTTGCCGACCTGACCCAGCCTTTTTCCTCCAACCGGTAGAGAAAATTCAGCACCGTGGCTGCTGCCCAGCCGGTGGCCTTGAGCTTCTGGCTGATGTCCCGCCGCGCCGCCGCGCCCGGGCACGCCCACACCGCAAGCATCACCTGTTCTTCCGCCGCCGAAAGCGGCCGCAGGGTATCTGGTAAGCCGTACATCTGTTGTACCTCCTTGAATGATTCAATTCCCCTTAGTCACCGTTTTTTGCGGTGGGGCGATTTAGAATGGTCTCCGCTTCGCTCTGACCATTTTCAGCGGAATGACTATTTTATTTCGCGTTTGTCGCGGCCTGCGGGCCGCTCCAAACGCACTTTCACAGTTTGGGCTTTGTTTTTCTTTTACATTTGTCTTAGTATTTCCAGTATACCGCATTTCTGCCAAAGGCGCAAGAGTGGAAAATCCGCATGAAACCAAGGGATAGCACATATCTTTTACATTTGTCTTATATTTTGTCTCCGCACGGCGTACATTTGTATGCTTTGTGCCCTCAGGCGGGGTGCAGGGGCCATATCTTTGTGCAAAGATGCTCTTGTTTTCGGCATGGGAAAACCGGTATACTACGGCTACAGAAAGTAACAGACGCACCGCAAAACGGCGGTGCTGCGTGATAGGTATACCACAGGAAAAGGAGAGGTTCATTATGGCACGAGTATATAACTTCAGCGCAGGCCCCAGCATGCTGCCCGAAAAGGTGCTGCGACAGGCACAGGCCGAGCTGCTGGAATACGGCGACAGTGGTCAGAGCGTGATGGAGATGAGCCACCGCAGCAAGTGGTTCGATGCCATCATCAAGGACACCGAAGCTTCGCTGCGCCGGGTGATGAACATTCCCGATAACTACAAGGTGGGCTTCTTTCAGGGCGGCGCTACCCAGCAGTTCGCCATGGTGCCGCTGAACTTTATGACCACCGGCAAGGCAGACTACATCGTGTCCGGCAACTTCTCGGGTCTGGCTGCCAAGGAGGCCGCCAAGTTCGGCGAGGCCAAGATCGTGGCGTCCAGTAAGGATAAGAGCTTCACTTATATCCCGGATGTAAACGCCATCGACTACGACAAGGACGCCAGCTACATCCACATCTGCCAGAACAACACCATCTTCGGCACCCAGTATGTGGAGTTGCCGCAGGTGGAGGGCGTGCCGCTGGTGGCAGATATGAGCTCCATGATCCTTTCCAAGCCGGTGGATGTCAGCAAGTACGGCTGCATCTACTTTGGCGTGCAGAAGAACGTAGCCCCCGCCGGTATGGCTATTGCCATCATCCGGGATGACCTGCTGGGTCACGCCGCAGACAACGTTCCCACCATGATGAACTACACCACCCTGCTGGCCAAGGACAGCATGTACAACACCCCGCCGTGCTGGTGCATCTACATGACCGGTCTGGTGCTGAAGTATCTGGAAAACGACATCGGCGGTCTGGCCAATATGCAAAAGATCAACGAAGCCAAGGCCAAGGTGCTGTACGATTATCTGGACGGGCAGGAGTTCTTCACGAACCCTGTGGAGCACCGCTACCGCAGCACCATGAACGTCACCTTCACCAGCCCCAACCCGGACATGGACAAAAAGTTCTGCGCCGAAGCCGCCGAGGCGGGCTTTGTGAACCTGAAGGGTCACCGTCTGGTAGGCGGTATGCGCGCTTCCATCTATAACGCCATGCCTGCCGAGGGCGTGGACAAGCTGGTGGACTTCATGGAGAAGTTCCGCAAAGAGAATGCATAAAGAGGGGTTTCAGATATGTACACCATTAAAACGCTCAATGCCATCAGCCCGGTGGGGCTGGCAAAGCTGCCCAAGAACCAGTTTGATGTCACGGTGGATGCCGACGCCCCGGACGGTATTCTGGTGCGCAGCGCCGACCTTTTGAACACCACCTTCAACGATAATCTGCTGGCTATCGCCCGCGCCGGTGCGGGTGTGAACAACATCCCGCTGGAGCGCTGCAGCGAGCAGGGCATCGTGGTGTTCAACACCCCGGGTGCCAACGCCAACGCCGTGGCGGAGCTGGTCATCGGGATGCTCATTGCAGGCAGCCGCAACGTGGCCGCCGCCGCCCAGTGGTGTCAGGGTCTGGCCGGTGACCCGGCCATGTCCAAGAGCGTGGAAAAGGGAAAAAAGCAGTTCGTGGGCAACGAGATCAAGGGCAAGACCCTTGGCGTCATCGGTCTGGGTGCCATCGGCTCCCGGGTGGCAAACTGCGCCATCGAGCTGGGCATGGAGGTCTACGGCTACGACCCCTACATCTCCATTGAAGCTGCATGGAACCTGAGCAGTCAGGTGCACCACTGCGTAAACCTGAACGATATGCTGCCCCTGTGCGACTACATCACCATCCATGTGCCCTACCTGCCCACCACTAGGGACACCATCAACGCCCAGACCCTTGCTTTGTGCAAGGACGGCGTCAAGATTTTGAACTACGCCCGCGGCGAGCTGGTGAACACCGCCGCCCTGCTGGAAGCCATGGACAACGGCAAGGTGTCCGGCTACATGACCGACTTTCCCTCCGAAGCCATTCTGGGTCGTCCCGGCATCGTGTGCACCCCGCACCTTGGCGCTTCCACCCCGGAAGCCGAGGACAACTGCGCCATCATGGCAGCACAGGAGCTGAGCGATTACCTGCGCAACGGCAACATTACCCACTCGGTCAACCTGCCGGAGGTGCACCAGCCCCGCGCCGGCGGCAAGCGCATCTGCATCATCCATAAGAACGAACCGGGCATGATCAGCCAGATCACTGCCCTGACCACCGAAGCGGGTCTGAACATCGAAAACATGGTGAACAAGAGCAAAAAGAACATGGCCTACACCATGCTGGACGCCACCGGTGCCGTGGATGCCCGCCTGAGCGAGAAGCTGAGCAGCATCCCCGCCGTCATCCGGGTGCGCATCCTGTAACAGCAAAAATACACGAGACACAAAAAGGTGAAGTGGCCAGCGGTCACTTCACCTTTTTTATAAAGGATCCACGCCCGGCGAAGCTGGCCGAGACAGTCATCACATGAGCTGCTTTCATTCATGATATGAACCAGATGAAAAAACAGACTGGTCATATCCCTTGACTTCAGCCCCCCGGGGGAGTATACTCCGTGGCAGTGAAATATTCGGCTATGACGAGAAAGAGTACCCGGAAAGAATGCCGCAGAGAGCTGCCGGCTGGTGCAAGGCAGTGCAGGGCGTCCGTGGGAAGATCCTCTCCGAGCTTTCCGGCTGAATGGGCGGTGTTTACGCCCCAGTAAGCGGGAACGGCAGGCCCCCGTTATCACGGGCCGCGCATTGTTGGATGCGCACTGAGGGGCCGGGCTTTGCACCGGCAATAAGAGTGGTACCGCAGAGGAGTTTATACGCCTTTGTCTCTTACGAACCGTAAGGGGCAAAGGCGTTTTTGTTTGCGGGAAAGCCATTTCCCGGATGTTTCATTGCCTTTACATCCGCAAAAATAAGTGTTCAGGAAAAAGGAGTATTATCATGAAAACATTGGAAAAAGTAAGCGACTTTGTGGGCAAGTACATGGCCGCCATCGTCATTGTGGTGGCGGCACTGTCTCTGCTGTTCCCCGGCACCTTCAGCGTGGTAAAGACCGCATGGGTCAACACCCTGCTGGGCATCGTCATGTTCGGCATGGGTCTTACCCTGAAGCCGGAGGACTTCAAGGTGGTGTTCAGCCGCCCGAAAGACGTGATCATCGGTTGCATTGCGCAGTTCACCCTGATGCCCTTCCTTGCATGGGCGCTGACGCAGCTGTTCCACCTGCCCACCGAGCTGGCTATCGGCGTCATCCTTGTGGGTACCTGCCCCGGCGGCACCTCCTCTAACGTGATGACCTATCTGTCCAAGGGCGACGTTGCACTGTCCGTTGGTATGACTGCCGTTTCCACCGTGCTGGCACCCATCCTGACTCCCCTGCTCACCCTGCTGTATGCCGGCCAGCGCGTGGATGTGAATCCTGTAAATATGTTCCTGTCCATCGTCAAAGTAGTGCTGGTGCCCATCGCACTGGGCTTTGTGGTCAACCACTTCTTCCACGCCTTCACTCAGAACGCCATCCGCGTGCTGCCGCTGGTCTCCACCACCGCCATCGTGCTCATCATCTGCGCCGTTGTTTCTGCAAACTCCGCCAAGATCATGACCAGCGGCCTGCTGATCCTTGCCGTAGTCATCCTGCACAACCTGCTGGGCTACCTCACCGGCTTCGGTGTGGGCAAGCTGCTGAAGCTGGATTCCACCAAGTGCCGCGCGATCTCCATCGAGGTCGGTATGCAGAACTCCGGTCTGGCCACCTCTCTGGCCGCTGCCCACTTTGCACAGTATCCGCTGGCAACCATCCCCGGCGCTGTGTTCTCGGTGTGGCATAACATTTCCGGCGCCGTCCTCGCCAACTTCTTTGCCCGCACCGCCGAGAAGAAGGACTGATCTTATACCATAATAAAAATGGCTGCTACACAGGGTTTCTTCCCGGTGCAGCAGCCATTTCTTTGTTTATTGAACGTGATCTGCGCGGTTTTCCTGTCTTTGCCTGTTTCCCGGACTGTTGCGCAAAGGCAAACATCCCGGGAGCAAAAAGGCACCCGAACCCCAGACCCCCTGCGTGTGATGCATGATGACTTTTTGACTTTTATAACGTCAATTCGTTAAATAGACTCAATTTGCTACAGATCTGCTACAAACGGCAGTTTTTCGACTTGCATCAGTAACCTGTTTTTTATATTCTCACTGGCCAAACTTTCAACTCCTATACTCTCCCCTCGCCAAAAAAGTCTCAAATGTTTTGTGTGGTTTGATGATAGTATTTTCAGTTGACGTATGATACACTGAATTTTAAGGAGTTATTCAGTTGTACTGTGACTACTTATCTAAGCATTTTTACGGACACCAAATCTTGCATACAAAAATGCGAAATCTGCTTTGAATGGGGTATTTGCTTATGTTTAAAATCAACAATCTGGCAAATCAGACAAGTCACATCGTCACCGAACAGAAGGGTATCTTTTCCATTGTTGAGCACAATGTCGATTTCTCCGTAGCGCCTTGCAATGCAATGGAAGAATACTATATGAGCCAGATGAATGTCAAACGGAAACAGGCCATTGCCAATCTCAACGGAAAAGTTGGGCTTGTTCTCCAAGCGGGCGCAATGCAGTACATTGTTGGCAACGTGCAAGCAACCACCGGATTGAAGGGTGTTGGCGACTTCTTAGGCAAAATGGTAAAAAGTTCCGTCACAAAAGAAAGCACAATCAAGCCGGAGTACATCGGAACGGGTGTGCTCGTGACCGAACCCACCTATAAATATCTTCTGACCGAAAATGTCGGTGACTGGACAGGCGGTCTTGTAATGGAAGACGGCATGTTCCTGGCCTGTGAATCCACTGTCAAGCACGAGATTCAGGCACGCTCCTCGCTTTCTTCTGCAGCACTCGGAAATGAAGGGCTCTTCAATCTACGGCTTGCTGGCAATGGTGTATGTGTACTGGAAAGCAATGTTCCCCGTTCGGAAATCGTAGAAATCGACCTTCAAGACGACGTTTTAAAAATTGATGACAGCTTTGCGATTTGCTGGTCCGGCAGTCTCAGCTTTACGGTTGAACGTTCCGGAAAAACCTTGCTTGGTTCTGCCGCATCCGGTGAGGGTCTGGTAAATGTTTATAAGGGAACTGGCAAAGTATGGCTTGCTCCATTAACGCCTTCTCAATCACTGGTTAGCGCAACGCATGCAAAAAGTGCAAAGTAATTGAACATCTGTTCTTCTTGCTTTCACTGTTTTACTTCTTCAGAGCATTATCTTTGCAAAAAGCTCTTGGCCTTTAATATAGAGGTCAAGAGCTTTTTTGCTTGCCGCTGAACTTCTGCTTCAAAGACCGTGTTCAGCTTAATTTTCAATCATCTACACTTTGCGTTTCAGATAATTCTTCCCAGTCTTCCGGGTTTCCACACCTACAGAGATACTCATGCCCGCCATCGACTGCACACGATCCGCAAGAACAAAATTTGAAATCATGTACAGTGCAACTTTCAATAACATCCCTGCACTTTTTACACCGGATCATATTTCTCACTATTTTCATCATGCACGTCACCCGCAGTCAATTATCGAAGTTCATATCATTTTTTGAGCCGCAAATAATATTTTTCAAGGCTCTTATCGCAGACATCCACAATATGCAGCCAATCTTCCCGTGTAAGCTTGCGGAAGATGATCGGGTTCACCTCGATAGTCTCCACGTCCTTGCAGCGCATCAGGAATCGCATATCCTCAAAGCGCTTGAAGGGATTGGAGAGGATGTTCTTCTCCACATCTTTCCGGGTATAGCCACCCTTCTGATAAATGCTGGTGGATTTCTCTGCGATCATCCCGTGCGCCTTGCGGTCCTCGTAGAAGTCGATAAAGTAGTCCACCACATCCGGCAGGGCAACTCTGCCGCTGCTGTCCATGTACTCATAGATTGCTTTGAGCAGCACCGGCTTGTAGGAATAGCTCATGTCCATCGTTTCAATAAACTTCATGAACTTGTCTGCCATATTCTGCGGCGTAATGAGATCCCAGCCATACTGTTTCGCAATGTTGCGGATGCTTTCCTCCCGGAAATAGTGGAACATCCGCTTGTCACCAAAGGGAATCGAAAGGTCAGGTTTGACTTTTCCGTCCTTGATGTAACGCTCCACTGTCTCGGACTGCACATCCACCATCCGAACGAACTCGATCTGCGAGATCATATCCTTGACGCTGTTCTGCCAGTTGAAAAGGTCAATGATCTCATAGTCGGACACATCGATTGGCACATCCAGCCATGCCTCCGGCTTTTCGCCCTGGAACAGCATATCCTGATCCAGCTTGCGCTTGTTCTCCGGCGCCAGCACATACGCCATGGGCTGATATTTTGCAATGTCCAGTACCCGGTGCAGACTGTAGGGCATATTGAACATATTGGCGTTGTCCACAAAGTCAACCACCAACAGGTCCTCTTTCCCCGGGCAGCGGCGTGTGCCACGGCCAAGCTGCTGCAAATAGATCGTTTTGGACATAGTCGGGCGCGCCATGAACAGCACCGTTGTATGCGGGCTGTCCCAGCCTTCGTTCAGAAGGTCACAGGCGCAAAGAACATTGGTCGAGCCGGTTTCATAGTCCTTCAGGATTTTTTCCCGAACCTCAACACGATCCCGCCCGGAAACTGCTTCCGCCTTCACACCGTTGTCCCGCAGCAACTTTGCAATTTCGGCTGCATGGTCTACGCTGGCACAGAAGATTACTGTCTTTTTGCCGTTGACGTACTTTAGATAGGTGTCAACGATCAACTGATTGCGTTCCGGGATGAACAGCTTGCTTTCCAGATCCTGCGAATTGTATTTGATGCCGTTGATCCGCACATCGGTCAGGTCGATGTTGGTCTTGACCCGGATGCAGCGAATCGGCACCAGAACGCCACGCTCTACGGCAGTTTTAAGATCCATTTTGTGGGCGACATTCTGGAACAGTTCCAGCATATCTTCGCCATCGCTGCGTTCCGGGGTAGCGGTCAGCCCCAAAATAAACTTCGGATGGAAGTAGGTGAAGATCTTCTGGTAGGTATTGGCCGCAGCATGGTGGCATTCATCCACGATCAGGTAGTCAAAATCCGTAGGTGAGAACTTTTCCAGATCTTTGGAAATGCTCTGTACCGTTGCAAAAATGACCGTTTGGGTCATATCCTTCTGGCTTCCGGTGTACTCTCCCAAGGTCGCTTCCGGCCAGACCTTGGCGAAAGTCTCTTTTGCCTGAGATGCCAGCTTCAGGGCGTTGACCAGAAACAGCGTTCGTCCGCCCACAGCTTTTGCATCTGTGGCGGCTGTGATTGTTTTTCCGACACCGGTTGCATGGTACAGCAGCGCGATAGTTTTACCATCCTCACGCATCTTCTTCAGATTGTCGATGGCTTCCTGCTGGTAATCTCGCAACTCTATCGTCTGTCCCATCTGCACCGGCAGGTCTGCTTCAAATGCCTTGAACATGGGGCTGGTGCCCAAGAAAGTAATCAGCTCGTCCTTGACCTTTTCCGGTTGCTTTTCCAACTGGCTGTAGATCCAACGGTAGACCTTCCAGTTGTCATAGATCAGGCTGTTCTGTTTCAGGAGGTCATCAGCGTATTTGTTTTCGGACACCTTGCTGGGGTTGTGGTAGGTCTCACCGTCAATCTCGATTGCAATTTTGGATTCAGGCGATTCCAGCGCAAAGTCGATATAGCGATGCCGACCATAGATGTCCACGCAGGGGTACTGGACCTGCAAATTTTCGGTCTTTTCCGGGCCAAAAGCCTCACAGAAAAGCTGCACAAACAGCTCCTCCGCACGGCTGTTGACACTGGTTGCTTTCATTGGCTCCATGGTGGCCTCCTAAAACGATATTCCCAATTAAGATTTATAATTTTATTATATCATACGCAAAAAGCTCTGTATAGTTTGTTTCTTTGGCAAGGTTTTCTGTCCTTGCTGCTTAATTCTATACCTTTATAAGAGAACTCATTGATTTTTTATTTGACTGACGTTTCCAAAAAATAACCATAAATTTTTTCTCAAAAGACTTAACTCTACTGCATCCATGGGCTTCTACTAAGCGAAGACACTTACAGTTGGAAGTGAAAGCGGGGTTTTACCATGGATTATAATGCAGTTTTGAATCGTGTACGCCCGATGCTGACGAACGGCAATCACCTGTCTGCGCAAGGCTTTGATGCGCTGTTTGGTTCCTGTTCTCAGCAGGAACAGGAGCATCTGCTGGCCGAGCTGGCGGGGCTCGGCATCCTAATGGATACCAGCGCCGCTATACCCAGCAGCAGAAAGGCCACTTCTTTCTGCCGCAGCGACTTTACCTCCAAGCAGCTTTGGTCTATGACCAACGAGCAGCTCTGCGTATTGGCACAGCAGGGTGATGAGAGCGCCAAGGATATCCTCGTGCGCAAGACCGCCGGTTTTGTCCACCTGATGGCCCGCAGAGTTCCGCAACTGCTCGCCCATAGCTGCCTGACCGAGGAGGACAACTTCCAGAACGGCATTCTGGGACTGTTTACTGCGGTCCAGCGGTTCGATGCGCTGCAGGGCTACAGCTTCCTGACCTACGCCGCCTACTGGATTCGCCAGTCCATCCTGCGCGAAGCCATCAATACCGGCCTTACGGTACGCATCCCGGTACACTATTTTGACACGCTCTGCCGGGTGCGTGTCGTCTGCACCACCTGCATGCAGCTGGATGGTCCGGATCTCTGGCGTGCCATTGCCGAGGCTGAAACCGGTAGCGGTCACCCCTGCACGGTGGAGCAGGCGCGCCGCTATCTGAGCGACATGCTCGTTTACCTCAACGTTACCAGCCTGAACCTTATGGTCGGCGAGAGCTACGACACCGAGCTTGCGGAGCTTCTGGCGGATGACGTCAGCCCCGATCCTGTGGACACTGTGAGCGAGAACGAGACCGTTCAGGAAGTCCGGTTGCTTCTTTCTCAGCTTCCCGAACGCGAGTCCACTGTTCTCCGGCTGCGCTACGGTATCCCGGATGACCGCTGCCGTACACTGGACGAGATCGGTGCGCAGCTGGGCGTCACGCGGGAACGTATCCGCCAGATTCAGGTGCGTGCCGAGCGCCACCTGCGGGAGATGCTGAAGCGCCGCTCCTCATCCACCCTTTTTGCTGCCTGATTTTTTGACCTGATGGAGGATTCTGCCATGAATACATTGCTTTGTTCTTATCTTTCCGCCCATGCTGCTGAGGATACTCTGTTTGTCTTGTGGGGATTTTCTTCGGAGGACGCCGGTCTTCCGCGTCCTTCTCTGGATGCTTTGCTGCAGCAACGCCTGTCCCGCTACCTGAGCAGTCTGCTGCAGCAGAACCCCTGTGTGATCACCGCAGAGGAGTTTGCCCTGCACGCCGATACCCTTGCGCAGGAGTTTTCGCACATCATTCTGGTGCAGAACACCTGCTACCGCACGCTGCTCCCTGTGTCTGTGACGCTTACGCCGGAGATGCAGTCCGGCCTTCTGAGCCACTTTGACCCGGAAACGCCGCAGGACACTCCGCTGCCCGGCATTGAACCCTGCCTGCGTATCTACTCCAACCTGCTGCATACGGAGGAAGGCATTGCCTGTTGCATTCCTTTGGACGCTCTGCTATGTCAGTGCCCGCAGGTCGAGCACGTATCGCTTGGTGCAGCACCGCATACAGTTCCCGAAACTGCCGCCAGCAGCTCCGCCTTTACGCTTACCGGAGAAGCCGATTATTTCTGTCTTGTGCAGCAGCTGCGCCGTGGCAAAACGCTCTGCGTTTCAGCCGACAGCTTCATCGGCGATGAGGCTGGTCTTGCCGACAGCCTTGCGGCGTTGGCTGGCGCTTTTCCCGGTCAGCTTTCCAGAGCGCATGCACAGACGATGCAGCCGGAGCGCCCAGTCTGCCCGGAGGCGCGCACCCTTCTGCAGCAGCACTGGGGTTACCCGGACTTTCTCCCGCTGGATGTCTACGACCTGGACGCTCTGCATCGCGGCGAGAAGAAGCTGCGCACCATCACCCAAGAGGACATCATCGATGACCTCATCCAGCAGGCAGAGCTTTGCCGCGCGGGGCAGACTTACCGCGACCTGTTCGTAACTGCCTCCACCGGTGCGGGCAAAAGCGTGATGTTCCAGATCCCGGCGATCGACCTTGCCGAGAAGTACGGGATGGTCACGCTGGTGATCTCGCCGCTGATCGGCCTGATGAACGATCAGGTGCAGGGCATGGAGAAGCACCGCTACGCCAAGGCCCGCACCATCAACTCCGACATCCCGCCCATGGTCAAAAAGACCATTGCGCAGGAGGTGCAGGAAGGCCGCTGCGACATCCTGTATCTTTCGCCGGAGTCCCTGCTGAGCCGCAGCGATATCTCCGACCTAATCGGCGACCGTGCCATCGGCCTGCTGATCGTGGACGAGGCCCATATTGTGACCACCTGGGGCAAGCAGTTCCGTCCAGACTACTGGTTTCTGGGTGACTACGTGAACAAGCTGCGCAAACAGCAGCTGAACGGTCCGCACCAGCATGCCTTTGTCACTGCCACCTTTACGGCCACGGCTACCTATGGCGGCGAGGAGGACATGTACCGCGAGACCCTGCGCAGCCTGCACATGTCGCCGGACCCCATCGTTTATCTTGGCTGCGTGCGCCGCCGCAACATCGAGCTGTGCATCCGGGAGGTGCCCCGCGTGACCGGCCGTCGGGAGTACGAGCTGGACAAGTTCCAGGCTCTGACCGGGCAGATCACCGCCGCACTGGAGCAGGGGCAGAAGACCCTGATCTACTTTCCCACCGTCAGTCTGCTGGAGCGCTTCTACACCCATTGCCTTGCGCAGCGGCTTGGCAATGCTGTGACCCGCTACCACGCGCAGCTTTCCGGCGAAGCCAAAGCGGAGGATCTGGAGGATTTCCGCAGCGGCAAGCGCCGGATCATGCTGGCCACCAAGGCCTTTGGCATGGGCATCGACATCCCGGACATTGCCCTTGTGCTGCACTTTGCCCCCACCGGCAACCTGTGTGATTACACACAGGAGATCGGTCGCGCCGCCCGTGACCCGGATATCCAGGGCCGTGCCGTGTACGAGCACATGACCAACGACTTCAAGCACATCAACCGCCTGCACGGCCTTTCCAGCATTCAGCCCTGGCAGCTGGTGCAGGTGATGCGCAAGGTGCTGCAGCTGTACCGCCAGCACCGCGCCAGTCAGCCGGCCACTGCCACCAAGCACCGCAACGAGCTTCTGGTGGACGCCGAGAGCTTCGCCTACATCTTTGCCAGCCCTAACGGTGAGCACCAGCAGGACCCGCTGGCCAAGGTCAAGACCGCCATGCTGCTGATCCAGAAGGACAGCGAAGCACGCGGCTATGCGCCCTTCATCATGCGGCCCTCGCCTCTGTTCACCCACGGGTATTTCCTGCTCAGCAGCGCCGATGCCGCCGCAGTCAACCGCATCTGTACCGGTGCTGCCACCCTGCAGGATGAGGCCGCCGGGGTCTACGACGTAGACCTTGCCCGCCTGTGGAGCAGCCGCTGGCAGAACGATTTTTCCTTCCCGCAGTTCAAGTATCTGCTGTACACCCACAGCGACAAGCTGCCGCTGAATGCTCAGCTGCACCTGACCCCCGCCATGCAGCTGACGCTGGAGTGGCACGCCAATGCGGATGCCCGTTTTTCCGTACTGCTGCGCGCCCTGAAGGAGATCTTCTTCGAGGCTGCCCGCAGCGGCCAGTATCTCTACGACCGAGATGCCGCCGCCCGGCTGGCGCAGGCCGCGGGTCTGAGCAGCACCCGTGCCACCAGTGCGGTGCGCGTGGTGCTGGCGGCTGTGCAGTCCTGGCAGAAGCATTCGCCCCGCCTGCAGCGCACCCGTGTGCTGCGCCGCGGCACCACGCAGGAAGGCGCAGAGTACAGCGTCGTGGACCCGTTCATCAGCGAGTTTTTCCACTGGCTGGAGCAGAGCTTTGCTGTTCTGTACAGCGGCGAGACCTGCCGCTATCTGCCGGTGAACGATTCCGCACAGAGCAGCGAGCGTCTGACCCCGGCTCTGGGCGTGCTGGAGGAGCTGGACCTGCTCCACTTTGCCCTGCTGGGCGGCTCCAACAGCCGTCTGTACCTCTACATCAACCAGACCCAGACCATGGAACTGGCTGACCGCGGCTTTTACCGCAACCACCTGTTGGAGCGTATTGCCCAGCGCCACACCGATGCTGTGCGGCTGATGAGCTGGCTGTTTACCAGCAGCTTTTCCAGCGAGCAGCTCTGGGACCGCATCGAGGAATACTTCCTCGGCCTGCCCATTCAGGGCTTTGACGCCCCTTCTGCCGAATCGAGGTGATCTTTATGACTTATCTTTTCTGCTCCATCCGTGCTTCTCCGGTGTATGGTTCTTTTCTTTTGACTCAATGTGTGGTATAGTAAAACTATACTCCGTAAGGGGACGGAAACGTAAAATAGTCGTGGAACTTGTTGACTGGGAGACAATTGCAATTTATCCCCGCAAGGAGACGGAAACAAGGTCGATAGAAAGATGGTGCTTTGATTGCCTCATTGCAATTTATCCCCGTAAGGGGACGAAAACTTCTTTGCCAAACCACTGCTTAAACAAGCCAAGATTGCAACTTATCCCCGCAAGGGAACGGTTACAAGTTAGGCTCGGAGTAAATCAGCCACTTGTCCATTACAATTTATCCCCGCAAGGGGACGGAAACGTCCTCATTAGATTTTCTTGCCCTCATAACCAAAATTGCAATTTATCCCCGCAAAACCCTCTCAGGCGCTGCGCGCCAGCTCTCCCTTCGGGAGAGCTTTTCCGGCTGCCGTTTACCCCGATGTTAAGCTCCCCCTTTCGGAGGAGCTGGCACGGCGTAAGCCGTGACTGAGAAGGTTCTCCTCGTAAGGGGACGAAAACATGGAGTCCGTCTTGATGTGTGCTACCGTGAAACCATTGCATTTATCCCCGTAAGGGGGCGAAAACAACCCACTTGACAAACTTAGTCTGAGACTCTGCTATTGCAATTTATCCCCGCGAGGGGACGGAAACTCATAGTAGTGCTGCACCGCGATTGCGTTTCGCAGATTGCAATTTATCCCCGTAAGGGGACGGAAACCTTGGGTTCGCCAGATTGTTAAGCCACAAAACACAGATTGCAATTCATCCCCGTAAGGGGACGGAAACCGGGTTGTCTGCGAGGCTTTTGGCACTTCAATGGGATTGCAATTTATCCCCGCAAGGGGACGAAAACAGGTCTACCTTTAAGGTGATAATCTGTTCCATGCATTGCAACTTATCCCCGCAAGGGGACAAAAAAGCACCTCTGCCACTGGCGTTTGCCAGCAGCGGAGGTGCTTTGCTTTTTCTTATATTCTATTTTACAGGTTGGGCGCTGCGCCTGTCGGGATCGTCTTTGTAACAGGCAGCGCATTGACACCTTGCGGAACATCCGGCTTCATGGGGCGGATCTCCTGCAGATAATCGGCCACATCCTGCAAAGTCTGCTCAATATGGGCTGTGTCCAGCGGAAGAATACGGTCGCTTTGCAGACCAAAAGCCGTATCACTGGCATGGTTGATCTGGTTGCGGTACTGCATCACACGCTGGTAGAACAGTGCCGCATCCTCGATCTGCCACCGGACATCCGGGTCGATCACCAGCTGACCGGAAGCGAGGATCATATCCATATAGTCGTGCATTTCTTTCGAATTGGCTACGCCAAACAGCATATTGCCATCTGCATCATCTTTATTTTTGGTCAGACGCAAATCGGTTGTACAAATTTCTTTCCAGCGGCCTTTCTGTAGTAATGCCAACCGGCAGAAATGGAAGTGGAACAGCGGATATACCCATGCCTTGCCCTTATTCAGACTCTGTGCCGCCAGATATGCCCAGCCGGTTTCTGTGGGCTGCACAAAAAGATGACGGCAGACATAAGCCGGCATCTGCTCGCACAGCAATGTCAGTGCCTGCTGATACATGCTGTGTTCTGCGCACCAGCTTACCAGCGCAGGAAGATTGTTTTTGGGGGAAGCCAGCAGCCCTTCAAATTCTGTGCGGAAGCGGTCATTCAGCAGGTGGAAGAACAGGCTGGTCAGATTTTTGCTCTCTTTGGGCGGCGCCTGCAGTGCCTGTGCGATCTGGCTCAGGTCTTCATTCAGCGCCTGCACCCGGCACAGCGCCAGATCATCCGAGAACTGGTTGATGCGGGCCAGCAGGGTGTGCAGAGCCGGGTCGCTTTCGCCCTCGCTCCACAGGTAGCCTTTCAGCTTCTGTGCAGTGCCGGTGGAAAAGAACTCGTCCATCGCCGTGATGAGGTCGAACAGGCTGTACAGCTGACTGCTGTCATGGATGCGGGAAGTACCATCCGGAAGCAGTTCGGAGTAGATCACCCTGCGGGTCTCCACACTGCGCAGGTCGCGCATACAGCGCGCTGCCGTTACCAGAAGCATCGCCGTGTCCCGCATGCCGCCGGAAAGGTCGATAGAAAGGGTATCTTCCGCTTCAATTTTTCCCAGTAACAGAGAGATTGCCCGGAACTGCGCCTTGTCGTCCATGCTGTCCGGCACCGGGATCACCACAAGCCGCTCTGCGGGAATGCCCGCCGAAGGCAGAAATACATCCCGGAAATACTCCACGGTGGTGCAGGTTTTCCCGTCCGGCAGATGCACGGTAGGGCTGGTGCGCACCAGCTCACTGCACAGTGCCAGAATGCAGTCCGGCCCTTCCTTGTGCTTTTTCAGCTCCAAAACCGCCGCTTCATTGGTCTGGGTATGAATGTTCGGATTTTTGCCGAAGGGGCTCATATATAAAAGCAATACACTGCGTTCCATCTTATACCTCCTCCTGTTCCGCCTGCATCTGCATCAGCCTCTGCTGCCATGTTTTGCGCCGCTGCGATACAGCCGCCTTGCTCACGCCGAGAAACTCCGCCACGGTCTTATCCTGCGCCGGGTTGCGCCCCGGCTCCAGCAGCGCATGGACGGCGGCGCATTCCAGCGCCTTGGGTGCATAGGGCGGCTGAACCGTAAATTCCACATACCGGTGCAGCAGCAGGATATCCCACAGGCAGTTGTCCTGCTCCAGCGGACGCAGATCGTCGCAATTTGCCAGCCGTGCGGGCGCATCCTCTGCCGGGTCCAGCGCGTCATTGTTGCGCAGAAAGCCCATCAGCACGCTGCTCCACAACGGGCCGGATGTCTTACCGTATTTTTCCTTCTGCTGCAGGTTCATCAGCCCAATGCCGCGGTGCAGCCATGCCAGCATTTCCCGGCTCTGCTCCACCTGCTCTTCCACACTTTTTTCTTGGGAAACCACCCGGTCGCCCAGCGTCGAATCCTCTCCGCCCGTGTCGTCCAGACTGAGTACCGACTGCTTATTGCGCAGTGCTTCCCGCAGGGTTTTCACACCCACCCCGACAATATCGGCGATCACCTGTTCTTTTTCCGGGTCACGGCAGAGCACACTCTCTGTAATTCCGTTCTTCTCCATGTACTCCAGCGCTTTTTTGATCTTGCGGTTCGTCTCGCGTCCGAAACCTGTCACTGCCATTTCTTCCTGCTGCTGGTCGTGTGCCTGTGCATGACGGACAGCGGTGCGCAGATACATACTGAAGGTCTGCCCGGGTTTCGGCTCCCAAAAATCAAACGCATCCAGAAACGCATCGCAGAAATCCGCGCTGTTCCATGCATCCTCTCCCCTTCCGGGAGCCTGTGCGGTCAGAAAGCATTCCGCCCAGAACGTGCGGAACCGTTCATCATTGGCATCGTGCAGCTTTTTGCGCTGTTCCGGCGGCAGCTGCAGCAGCGGCGAAGCGTCAATGTCCGCCCATGTTTTTACGTCATTCATCGCTGCTCAGTCCTCCCGGTGCTCGTTCATCCAGATCAGCTGATGGAACACTTGTTCGGCGGTCTTGCTGTCACGCATGGTACCTACCAACTCTGCAAGCTGATACAGTGCCGCCATATCGTAAAGCCGCGCGCTGAGCACCTGCCCGTTTTCCCGCTTGACCTCGCCATAATACACACCGCCTACTTCCAGCTCCGTATGAGTGGCTTCGGCACAAGTCAATGCCGTCAGCGTGACCACCGGGATGCTCTTGGAGCCGTAGGTGATGCAGGCATACACCCGGGTGACCTGCGGCAGGGCATCCACCAGATCCCGGCACAGGCCGATCAGCGTTTCCGGGCGCTGATCCTCGGGCAGGTGGAGCTGGTGCACCTGATCTTCTGCAATGCCCAGCTGCGCCAGCTCTTCCAGCAGGCGCTGATAATTGCGGGCGGTATCGGCATTTTCCTGCCGGATGGCCAGCAGCTGCACCGTATCCCCGGGTTCAAGGGTATCCCGCATCACCTGCACGATGGGAAAACAGGTGGCCGTGGGGGCCTCTGCCCGCTCCCGCTGGTACAGCATGGGGTCCAGCTTTCCCTGCAAAGGTACGGTGGTGATATAAGTCTTTAGCACAGGGCAACACTCCTTTTTATAAGATCCATTATCTGCATCATACCATGAAACCGCCCCGCGCACAAGGCAGGCTGAATGAATTTATCGCCGTTCTTTTCAGCGCAAAAGCACATCATTGCAATAAAGTGAATATTCTCTAGCCATCCGGCTCTTCAGTTTTTCGGTGTTTTGTGATATATTTAGGATACAATCCCCGTAAGGGGGCGAAAACCGCAGATTGCACATTTTGTTCCGGTGCGAGGTCGTACACTCCCCGTAAGGGGGCGAAAACGAAATAGCAGATTCAAGCATAGCCGAATAGATAGTACAATCCCCGTAAGGGGGCGAAAATGAGCTCTTCCAGCGTGTCGCATTTCTCGATGAGACACCATCCCCGTAAGGGGGCGAAAACTGCCCCACAACAGAAACGGCAACGCGCTTTTTGGTACAATCCCCGTAAGGGGGCGAAAACATTCCGTTGCGGAACACCTCGATTTCATCCACAGTACAATCCCCGTAAGGGGGCGAAAAAAGAATGGCCTTCAGCTTGTCCTTGCCCCACTCGGTACCATCCCCGTGAGGGGGCGAAAGCCTGCTGCCGTCCACTTGAGCTTGTCCGCTTCGTGTACAATCCCCGTAAGGGGGCGAAAACCGACACAAGAAGTAGTAGTTATCGTTGCCTTTAGTACAATCCCCGC
>UMLQ01023674.1_pt1 | contig 30719 bp, 27 predicted proteins | sample 1966631 | NCBI WGS metagenome assembly UMLQ01 (sample SAMEA4836206, study PRJEB28245) | human gut metagenome | biome: gut microbiome; material: fecal sample | place: Denmark | collected 2008 | reverse complement strand
TCTGCTCCTGAGTGCAGACCGGGTTCCTCGACAGACTGAGGGGAGCTCCCATACGTTTCGTATGGGAGCTCCCCTTCCTTTTCACTTTTCAGAACGCGACGTGCATGAACAGCGCCACGCAGCAGAGGATCACAGCCAGCGGGACATAGACGTAGCGTCCCACGCTGTACCAGAGGTTTCCGCGCAGCTTGCCGCTGCCGGTGTTGACGGCGTCGAGCAGCTCGTCCTTCTTCATCACATAGAACCAGGAGATCGCACCGAGCGTCGCGCCGATGGGAATGATGTAAATGGAGACGAGGTCCATCCACGGGCCCCACTTGTCGATGGTCTCCATGCCGATGCCGAAGCCGAGGCACACCACGCACAGGATCACCAGCACCGCCGTGCGGCTGAGCCTGGGGAACTTGTGCATCAGGGATTCCGCGACGGCCTCGAACATATTCTGCAGCGAGCTGACGCCCGCGAAGATCATCGCAACGTAGAGAATGATGGCGAACAGGCGGCCGAGCGGGATATCCTGCAGGATGGTCGGCAGCGTGACGAACAGCAGGCTCGGGCCCGCGCCGACGTCCAGTCCGTAGGAGAAGCAGGCGGGGATAATGACCAGCGCCGCGACCACGGCGGCAATGGTGTCAAAGAGCGCCGTATGCTGCGCGACGTCCACCACGTCCTCGTCCTTGGAGAGGTATGCGCCGTAGACGATCATACCGCTTCCGGTGACGGACAGCGAGAAGAACGCCTGCCCCATCGCCCAGATCCAGATCATCGGGTCGGTCAGAGCCTCCCAGCGCGGGGTGAACATGAAAAGGTAACCCTCTGCCGCGTTCGGCAGCAGCGCCACGCGCACCGCCAGAACGAGGAAGATGAGGAAAAAGAGCGGCATCATGACCTTGTTGGTCTTTTCGATGCTGTGTGCGCCGAGGAAGAGCGTCAGCAGCGTGCCGACGACCACGACGATGTGATAGGGAATGACCGAGTAGGGCGTGCCGGAGAAGGCTCCGAACCACGCGGCGGCGTCCGCCGTCATGAGCGTACCGAGGAGGGAGTCCGCCAGCGCCTTGAGAATGTAGGTGACAATGACGGCGTAGCCGATGGCGATGCACATGGAGCCCGCCAGCGGCAGCCAGCCGAGCAGTCCGCCGGCCTTGCCCGCGCTCCTGCCGCGCGTGGCCCAGGCATTTTCATAGGCGCCCAGCGTGCCGGTCGCCGCGCGGCGGCCCATCGCAAACTCCGCCGGCAGGCCGACGTAGCTGAAAATGAACACGAACAGCAGGTAGATCAGCAAAAAGGCCCCGCCGCCGTTGCTGCCCATCTTGTTGGGAAAGCCCCATACGTTTGCCATGCCGACCGCCGAGCCGACCGAGGCCAGAATAAAGCCCCAGCGGCTGGCAAAGCTCTTTGTGTTTTTCGTGTGCTTCATGGTGTTCTCCCCTTGGGCCGTCCGCATCCCGGCAAGGCGGCCCGCTTCCTTCCGTAATCATAGCAAAGCCCCGACCCGCAGCGGCCGTGGCTTTGCTATTCTAAAGCTTTGATGCGTAAAAGTCAAGCGTTTTCCGGAAAACGCATCCGGATCGCGGCGACGAGATCAAATTTACCGCCGAGCTGCGGTAAGCGAAAACGAAATTTGCCGCAGCGTGCGCCAAAAAAGGCTTGCGTGCCGCGCCTTTTTTGCACATAATAGGGACAAGAAATTTTCCCCGACGGAGGTTATTTTATGTCTAAGCCGATTCGCAAGCGCAGCGAGGTCGCTGCCGAGTTTACCTGGGATCTCACCGACATTTTCCCCTCGGACGAGGCGTGGAGGGCCGAGTACGAGGCGCTCAAGCCCTATGCCGGAGCAGTCGCCGCCTATCAGGGCCGCCTCGGTGAGAGCGCGGAGATGCTGCTGGCCTATTTCCGACTCGACGATGAGTTGAACGTCCGCGTCGGCCGGCTCTACGGCTACGCCAACTGCAAGGCGGACGAGGATACCTCGAACGGCTTTTATCAGGACCTGCGCGGCAAGGCGCTGAGCCTTTCCGTCACGCTCTCCGGCGCAGGCGCGTTTGCCGCGAGCGAGCTGCTTGCACTCAGCGATGAAACGCTCACGCGCTTCTACGCCGAGCAGCCGGAGCTGGCGACCTATCGCCGTCCCATCGAGCGGGTCCGCCGCCGCAGGGCGCACATCCTCTCCCCGGAGTGCGAGGCGCTGCTGGCGAATGCCGGCGAGATGGCCGACAGCCCCGACGCCATCTTCGGCGTGTTCCACAACGCCGACCTCCGCTTTCCCGCCGTGACCGACGGCGCGGGCGCGGAGCAGCCGCTGACCGATGCGACCTTTGTTCCCCTGCTCCAGAGCGGCGACCGCACGCTGCGGCGCAATACGTTTGAGACCTACTACGCAACGCTCGGCGGCTATCGCAATACGCTCGCCGCGACGCTTGACGCGCAGTTCAAGCAACTCCGCTTTTTTGCAAACGCGCGCAGGTACCCCTCCACACTCGACGCCGCGCTCGACGCGACCGAGGTGCCGGTGAGCGTTTACGACAGTCTCATCGAGAGCGTCCACGCGAACCTCGACAAGATGTACCGCTATGTCGCCCTGCGCCGCCGTCTGCTCGGCGCAGACGAGCTGCACATGTATGATGTTTATACGCCCATTGTCCCCGATGTGGCGGAGAAAATCCCCTTTGAGCAGGCGAAGGCCACCGTGCTCGACGCGCTCGCCGTGCTCGGCGAGGATTATACCGCCATGCTGCGCGAGGGCTTCGACCATCGCTGGCTCGACGTGTACCCCAACGTCGGCAAGCGCGGCGGCGCGTACTCCTCCGGCATCGCGCGCCCGCACCCCTATGTTCTGCTCAATCAGACCGACGACCTCGACAGCCAGTTCACCATCGCGCACGAGATGGGCCACGCCATGCACAGCTATCTGAGCTGCAAGCATCAGCCCGTCTGCACGAGCGACTACGTCATCTTCGTCGCCGAGGTCGCCTCGACCTGCAACGAGGTGCTGCTCATGCGGCATCTGCTGCGCAAGAGCACCGACAGGCGCGAGCGGGCCTACCTCATCAATCATTTCCTTGACCAGTTCAAGGGCACGGTCTACCGTCAGACGATGTTTACCGAGTTCGAGCGCGAGCTGGGACGCATGGCAGAGCGCGGCGAGACACTGACCGCTGACGCGCTGGACGAAAAATACCTCGCGCTCAACCGCCTCTACTTCGGCCCCGACATGATCAGCGACGCGCAGATCGCGCTCGAGTGGGCGCGCATCCCGCACTTCTATTACAATTACTATGTGTTCCAGTACGCCACCGGCTTCTCCGCCGCGGTCGCTCTGGCTGATCGCATCCTGCGCGAGGGCGAGCCTGCCGTTGCGGACTACAAGCGCTTCCTTTCCGGCGGCAGCAGCACCGACCCTATCTCGCTTCTGAAGCTCGCGGGCGTGGATATGAGCACCCCCGCGCCGGTCGACGCCGCGCTCGCCATGTTCGGCGAGCTGGTCGATGAGCTCGACGCCCTCACCCGCTGAACGATACTTCCGGCGCTAAAATATTACAAAATAAAACTCTTGTTCTAATTTAAACGTTGTGGTATACTGTCCGACAGAGGGGAGGGCTGCGCCATGCCGCAAAACGAGCGGGCCTATATCGCCATTGATCTCAAGTCGTATTACGCGTCCGTAGAGTGCATGGAGCGCGGCCTGGACCCGATGCAGACGAACCTTGTGGTGGCAGACCCGAGCCGCACGGAAAAGACCATCTGCCTCGCGGTGTCGCCGGCGCTGAAGGCCTACGGCATCCCGGGCCGTGCGCGGCTCTTTGAGGTGGTCGAGCGTGTGCGGCAGGTCAACGCCGAACGGCAGCGCCGCGCGCCGGGCGGGCGGCTGACCGGAAAGAGCGCGGACGACCTCACGCTGAAGGCCGACGCGTCCCTCGCGGTCGACTATCTGGTGGCGCCGCCGCGCATGGCGAAATACATCGAGGTCAGTATGCAGATCTACGGCATCTACCTAAAGTATATTTCGCCCGACGATATCCACACCTACTCCATCGACGAGGTGCTGATGGACGTTACCGGCTATCTGGAGACCTACCGCACGACCGCTCGCGAGCTGGCGAGGGCCATGATCCTCGACGTGCTGCACACGACGGGCATCACGGCGACGGCGGGCATCGGCAGCAACCTCTATCTCTGCAAGGTTGCCATGGACATGATGGCTAAGCGCGTTCCGCCGGACGAGAACGGCGTGCGCATCGCGCAGCTTGACGAGCGGAGCTACCGCGCGCTGCTTTGGGAGCACCGTCCGCTGACGGACTTCTGGCGCGTGGGCCGCGGCTATGCGAAAAAGCTGGAGGAGCACGGGCTGTATACGATGGGCGACGTCGCGCGCTGCTCCATCGGGAAGCCGAACGAGTATTATAACGAGGGACTTCTCTACAAGCTCTTCGGCGTCAATGCCGAGCTGCTCATCGACCACGCCTGGGGCTGGGAGCCGTGCCGCATGGCGGACATCAAGGCCTACCGGCCGGAAACGAACAGCATCAGCTCCGGTCAGGTGCTGCAATGCCCCTATCCCTATGACAAGGCGCGGCTCGTCGTGCGGGAGATGGCCGAGGCGGTCGCGCTGGAGCTGCTGGAAAAACAGCTCGTGACCGACCAGCTCACACTGACGGTCGGATATGACATTGAAATCACGGCAAGCGGCAGCTACCGCGGCGAGACGGTGCTCGACCCTTACGGCCGAAAAATTCCGAAGCACGCGCACGGCACAGCGACGCTGGGGCAGAAAACATCCTCGGTGCGCCGCATCGTGGACGCCGTGCTCGGCATCTATGACGAAAAGGCCGACCCGAAGCTGACGGTCCGCCGTCTGACCGTCACCGCCAACCGGCTCATGCGCGAGGAGGATATCCTGCGCGAGCCGGAGCAGCCGGTACAGTTCAGCCTCTTTGACGATCCCACGGCGCGGGAGCGGCAGCTTCGGCAGGAGGAAGCCAAGCAGGAGCGGGAGCGCCGGATTCAGGAGGCCCTGCTGGACATTAAGAAAAAGTACGGTAAAAATGCCATCCTCAGCGGCGGCAGCTACCTTGACGGGGCGACCGCACGCGAGCGGAACCGCCAGATCGGAGGACACAAGGCATGAGCGGAAAATACGACGATATCATCGACCTGCCGCATCCCGAGCCGCAGACGCATCCGCGGATGCCCATGCGCGACCGCGCGGCGCAGTTCGCGCCCTTTGCGGCGCTCACCGGTCACCGCGCCGCCCTTGCGGAGACGGAGCGCCGCGCCGCCGACGCGGCGGAGTCGGAGAACGAGCGGTTCTCGGAGCCGTAGCCTGCGGCGCAGAGCTTGTATTCAGGGACAGAGTATGTTTGGGAGGAGCGGCGGCAATACAGGCGCCATCGCGCCCCGACAAAACGTCAGGAGACGAAGCAGCCATCCGGCCGCCCAATGTCATTAAGTTAAGCAAATCCGCGCACACGAAAAAATACCCACCTCGAAAAATCGAGGTGGGCATTTTTTATGCTTTCGTTATGTGGTTTGCTTGTGCTTACTTCGCGGGCAGGACGATGACCTGTCCCTCGTAAATGGCGTTGGCGTTCACAAGACGGTCGGCGTTGCGCTCGAAGATGGCCTTGTACTTCATCAAATCAAGATTTATCGTTCCTGTATTTCCTTGCCGCTGAGGTACTCCACTTCTATTTCAAAAATTTGCACAGCCTTTCCTGCGTGGGCAATTTCCTCATCAACTAACTGTTCGCTGGGATAGTATTTCATTGCAAATCGTTTTAACAGAGTTGTTGCTCTTGCACCGGATTCTACGAGGTGACATCTGCCGAATACCACAACGCTCTGCACAAACGGTGCCCAATCTTCTTCTTTGATGGTTTCATTTCCATATACCGTGAAACATACTTTGTCACAGGCACGCAGTGCATCTACTTTATGGCCTGCACGTGCTCCATGAAAATAAATTTTCTGCGCATCGTTATCGTAGACATAGTTGATAGGAATTGCATAGGGATATCCGTCATCTCCATTTACGGCAAGAACGCCACGTCGGCTGGACTGCAAAAGAGCCTTTGCCGTGTCGATGCTGATTTCATTTTTCTTTTTACGAATTGTTCTGAACATGATATTGCTCTCCTTCTTACGCTGATACAAATTTTGATTTTCCGGTTTCTTTCACCGCTGCCAAATCCATCATATCATGCGTTTCCATACAGAGCAATAAAAAGATGGACCGCAGAAAACCCGTGATGGAATTTTCAGAGCATTGACAGGACTTGTTGAGATTTCCTTGGAATGATTTCGCTCTGCTGGTTTGCGGTAGTTTTCGCTGATTTCGGTATCTATGCGCGGACTTGTTGTGAGATCGGTCAGCTTTTCTTCCGATATGTCCCTATACGTCACTCGAAAGTCTTTCCGCTATGGGATGTTAAGTTAAGCGCGGTCAAAAATAACACTATTCCGTTTTTTGTAAAAATCGGTTGATTTCTGATACATTCCGCGCAAATGTTGAGATTTTAGGGACTATCGCGCTTTCTGCGGATTTCAGCTGATTTTTGGGGCGCTTTACAGACTTGTTGAAACGCTGACCATTTCCTAACTTAACGGCTGTTTTGGAAGTGTTTTTCTCAAAAAATGCCTACCCCACCAAAACGCAGTCCGCTGACTTTTGATACATGGGCGGGACTTGTTGAGATTTTCTTTGAATAATTTTGCTTTCACGGTTCGCGGCAGTTTCTGTTGACTTTTCTATCTTTGCGCGGACTTGTTGTGTTGTCGGTCAGCTTTCGCTCAATACGATGACACGTATGCTTACACTTGGCGAAGGCTTTGGTTATCTCTTTTCTGCGGTAAAAGAGGCTAAAGTTGTTGATGAATACACGGTTGAATTTGTATTGCAATATAGGTGAAGCTGGCAGAAGATTTCTGCGTTAGCTTATCCGGCTCCGGGACATCTCTACATCGACAAGATCACCGCGCGGCAGCTTCAGAAGTTTATCTCCGGCCTGTCTGAGCCGGGAGCAAATGAGAAAGACGCCACCAAGGGCCTCCACCCTAAATCCATCCGAAATTACCTCTCGTTCGTCTCCAGCGTGTTCGCCTATGCCTTGCGGATGGGCGTGGCCAAAGAGAATCCCTGTTCGCGTATTGTGCTCCCGGAGCGCCAGGAGAGTGAGAAGAAGATCTTCACCATAGAAGAGACACAAGCGTTCCTCGACGCGCTTGACGGTGAGCCGCTGCGCTATGTGGTCTTTTTCGTGCTGGCAATCTTCGGCGGATACCGCCGCGAAGAGCTGCTCGGCTTCGAGTTCCGAGATTTCAACTTCACAACCAACGTCGTCACGGTCGAGCGCGTCTCCCTCTACGATCCAGCGCATGGAATATTCACAGGCCCGCCAAAGACAGCACGCTCTCATCGCTCCCTGAAACTCCCTGTGTGGATCTTCGACATGGTGAAGGCGCTACGGGCAGAGCAATCCATGCGGCGTATGGAGCTGGGTGACCAATGGCACGAGAGCGGCCGACTCTTTACCAAGCTCGACGGATCGCCGGCACGCCCCGGCGATTTCTATGACTGGGGAAAAGAGCTTTGCGAACGTCACGGCCTGCCGTGGTACGGCATCCATCAGTTTCGACATCTCAATGCCTCGCTGCTCATCGCCAATCACACCGATGTGCGCACCGTTTCTGCCGCGCTCGGCCACTCTCAGACATCGACCACGCTGAACATCTATTCCCACGCCTTCGAGACTGCACAGGCTGAAGCAAGTGCCGGTCTTGCAGCAGCGCTCCCGGTCAATTTCGGAAAGAAAAAGGCATAGTGGAACAAACGTGGAACAAAACGCCGTTTTAGGCAAAAGAAAAAGTCTTGAAACCCTTGTGGCTTCAAGACTTTTCTTTGGTGCGCGGTACAGGACTCGAACCTGTGACCCCATGCACGTCAAGCGAGAGGGTCAAACATGAAAATGCTATTTTTGCAACAAAATCGAGTCATGCAGCTTTCTAATCGCAGTATTCATTTCACCGAGGTAAACGTGAGAATATCGCGCCGTAGTTTTAATGTCGGTGTGTCCAAGAAGCTCTTGCACAACGCGAATATCTGCGCCAGCTTCGCGCGTAAGTGTGCCAAAGGTGTGGCGGCAGCTATGCGGAGACAAACGCCGCACGTCCGGTTCTGCTTCCCGCAGGTCACGAAAGAACTTGTCATAATCGCGGGTAAAATTCCGTGGGTGCAGCAGCGTTCCGTTTTTCGTGCCAAACAAGAACTCACCTTTATGTGAAAGGTGCTGCAAACGGTATGCCAATTCAGGCAGCAGCGGAACGGTGCGTAGGCTCTTTTCCGTTTTCGCTTCATGTTCAATCACACGGGCTTGATGCCTTTCAAGATAAACAGCGCGATTTACCGTAAGCGTTGTATCCGTAATATCGCTGTCTTTCAGCCCAAGCAATTCACCACGCCGCAGACCTGTCAACAGCATTGTCATAATACCAAGTGCAGTACGCTGCGGCTCATACGTCACGGCAAAAGCAAGAATTTTCCGTACTTCTTCCCATGTGAAAGTCTCTCGTGGCTTCTCCTTTATGCGAGGGCATTTAAGGTGAAGCGCGGGATTTTTTTCACATAGGTCATTTTCTTGTGCTGCTTGAAACAGAGACTTTAGCATTACGTGCATTTTGTCCATATAGGATTTAGAAGCAGTCAAGCCGAACTCGTTCACGAACTGCTGTAGGTGCATCGGGCGAACATCACGCAATTCCATTTCTTGCAGGTGCTGCGGTATTTTGCCCGCAACCATTTGCAATGTGTAATAGGAATCGGGACGTACCGTATTCAGCTTATAAGAAGTTAAGTACATGGGAATCCAATCTCCCAATGTCATACAGCGATTCCCCCTTTCTCCGAAAGGGAGCAAGAAATCAATTTAACATCATTATAGAGTGGAATGGGGCTGCAATCCTGATGCTCATTTGCAAAAGCATAGTAATCCATGCCGCCGCTTACAAGCTTAATATCAGGACGCTTAACAAGATTGCGTGATGATAAATACCACTTGCCGAAAATCTTTTCAGAGTCCTTTGTAAGGTACTTCACCACATAATTCACAGCGCGCTCATAATTATCATCAATCGGGCAACAAGAGGAAAAGCCCCATTTCCATTCAGGCATATTATAGAGCGGTCTATCCGTGGGAGAAAACAGCGGCTCACCTGTATAGGGGCTGCAAGCTCGCTCAAGCCGAAACGAGCCAACCTTGCACAAGCCGTGAAAGTGAATCGCTCCGTCTTTATGACGTTCTGGAAGAAGAACATAAGCGAATCCCTTTCTATGAGAAGCATTTTTCAGGTAAGTCACAAGCTTCCGTTTAACTTCGTCAGCGTCATATCGGTCTATCAGCTTTTTATCAAGCGTCCAAGTAAAAAAATAATCGAAGTGGTTACAAAGAGCAATATCCTTAACAGCACGCTTTGCGCGCGCTCTGCTGACTTCTACGGCACGCTCTGGATTCTTCCCTTCCCCTTTCGGCGGAACGTCGTAGGCGCGTTCTCTGGCTTCCCAACCAGCAGCGCGGAATATAGGCGCATTAGCGACCTGAAGAACATCAAGATTCGGGTAAATTTTGACACGAGCATTTGAGAAAACATCAGCCTGCCCAGCTATCAAGTGCGACATTTGGAACTCCTTTTTGAAACCGTTCTGTTGAATCGAGAGAAACTAAAGAAAACGCTTTAAGCAAAAAGTGAAACCAATTTGTTGAATTATCAAGTAAGGCGCTCCCGCGCCGCAGGGCTGCTCGGTGCTCACGGCAGCCTCTGCATGTTCTTTAAGAAACGATACCTTTCGTGCTCCTAAAGATAGTACGGCGGTGGGCTATCGCCCGACTTGGCGCGGGAGTCTCGGCTTTTTCGGCAGTCCCTGCCTTAAAGCCGATGTTACGCGAGCCGCTTTGCCGCTTCGCGGCAAGTTGCTCTCGCGTCTCCTCGCGGTAGTCCCTGCTTCTCTTTGAATGAACTATCTAATTCGGATAGCATCTGTTTTAGATAATACTATCCATTTCGGATAATGTCAAATTAAAAAAATAGGACGTGTCTGTAAATGCCGCAATTTCTTTAATATCCGAAACAGATAGCATTGACTATCTGAAACAAATATCGTAAAATATCCACAAGCAAAGCAATAAAGAGGGAGAAGATATGGAGAACAGGGATAATAAAGCTGCAAAGGCGTACAAGGATTCCCCAAATATCAAAGAAGCAATCAAAAACGCTTGGAACTTCGGTACGGATCAGAGCTTATCAGACAAAGAAAAGGTGCAGCAACTCGGCGAACTTTTAAAGGATACACTTTCTGCCACCGAAGATTACAAAAAGAAACGCATAGAGAGGAAAGCAGAAGTAGCCGAACGCTTACAGCAAGTACGCAAAGAAAGCGGACTCATGCAAAAAGAAGTAGCAGATAGGACAGGCATTAACATGGTTACACTTTCAGGCTATGAAATCGGCAAGAACGAGCCTAATATGGAAGCATTAGTACGGCTTGCCGATATTTACAACGTAAGCCTTGACTATCTTCTTTGCCGGACAGATACGAAAGGCTAATATTAAAACTTTCCCAAAAGCAAAAATCCTCCGCGCCTTTAAAAGGGCGCGGGGGATTTTTGCAACTTTCCATTGTCTTTCAACTTTGAGCACAGCTGTCTTTTCTTCATTTTCTCGTCAAAAATGACAAAAGCCTTGCAGCTCTAAGGCTACAAGGCTTTTTTGTCTGTGGTGCGCGGTACAGGACTCGAACCTGTGACCCCATGCACGTCAAGCATGTGCTCTACCAGCTGAGCTAACCGCGCGAACCGAACGTGACTATATTACCGCACTGCTGTTCATTTGTCAACACTTTTTTCGCGGAGCAGACAATTTTTTATCTCCGGCGCTGTTCCTTCCTCCGCAGGGGAGACTATTCATAGCATACGACGGCAAAAACAAATTGTAAAGATGGGAAAATAGCAGAAATTTGCGCCGCATTTTCTGCTATTTTTCTTTTTGCGCTTTCCTTGTCAAGCCGTGCGGGCTCGGGTATAATAAGTTGAATTTTGTGTAAAGAGGTATACTTTCGATGGGGAAGCTCGGTTTTGACAACGACAAATATCTATCCATGCAGTCCGAACACATCCGCGAGCGCATCTCGCTGTTCGGCGGCAAGTTGTATCTGGAGTTCGGCGGCAAGCTCTTCGACGACTACCACGCCTCACGCGTGCTGCCCGGCTTTCAGCCTGACAGCAAGATCCGTATGCTCCAGCAGCTGCGCGACGATGTGGAGATCGTGATCGCGGTCTGCGCGAATGACATTGAAAAGAACAAGCTGCGCGGCGACCTCGGCATCAGCTACGACGACGACTGCCTGCGCCTGATGGACGCCTTCCGCGCGCTTGGGCTGTACGTCGGCAGCATCGTGGTGACGCAGTACGCCGGTCAGAGCGCTGCGGACGCCTTCCTGAAGCGGCTTGACACGCTGGGCGTGAAGCACTACTGCCACTATCCCATCGCCGGCTATCCCTCCGATGTGGCGCATATCGTCAGCGACGAGGGCTTCGGCAAAAACGACTACATCGAGACCACCCACTCCCTTGTCGTCGTGACCGCGCCCGGCCCGGGCAGCGGCAAAATGGCGACCTGCCTGAGCCAGCTCTATCACGAGCACAAGCACGGCGTCGCCGCGGGCTACGCCAAGTTTGAGACCTTCCCCATCTGGAACCTGCCGCTCAAGCACCCCGTCAACCTCGCCTACGAGGCGGCGACCGCCGACCTCAACGATGTGAACATGATCGACCCGTTCCACCTCGAGGCCTACGGCAAAACGACCGTCAACTACAACCGCGACGTGGAGATCTTCCCCGTGCTGCGCGCGATGTTTGAGAAGATCCAGGGCAAGTGCCCCTATCAATCTCCCACCGACATGGGCGTGAACATGGCGGGCAACTGCATCATCGACGACGAGGTCTGCCGCGAGGCGTCCCGTCTGGAGATCCTGCGCCGCTACTACACCGCGCAGGTCTCCTTCGTGCGCGGCGAGGCCGACGAATGTCAGCTGCGCAAGCTGGAGCTTGTGATGCAGCAGGCCGGCGTCACGCCGGATATCTGCCCCGCCGTTGCCGCCTCGCTGCAAAAGGCCGAGGAGACCGGCAAGCCCGCCGGCGCGATGGTCCTGCCCGACGGCCGCGTGGTCACCGGCAAGACGAGCTCGCTGCTGGGAGCCTCCGCCTCCCTGCTGCTCAATGCGCTCAAGGCGCAGGGCGGTGTGAGCGACAAGCTCGACCTTATTTCCGCGCAGGTCATCGAGCCGATCTCAAAGCTCAAGATCGAAAGCCTCGGGCACCACAACCCGCGCCTGCACTCGGACGAGGTGCTTATCGCGCTGTGCATCTCGGCGCTGACGAACCCCATCGCCCAGCTCGCGCAGGAGCAGCTCGGCAGTCTGCGCGGCTGCGACGCGCACTTCTCCGTCATCATCTCGGAGGAGGACATCAAGCTCTACAAGCGGCTCGGCATCCATGTGACCTGCGAGCCGAGGTACGAGGTCAAAAAGCTGTACCATAAGTAACGCTGCGAAAAGGGGGAGCATATCCCTCTTTTCGTCACCCCAAAACCGAATCGACAAGGAGCCAATATCCATGACCATCATTGAACAGCTCGCACGCGAGCTGGACCGCCCCGCCGAGCACATTGAAAACGTCGTCAGACTGCTCGACGAGGGCAACACCATCCCGTTCATCGCCCGCTACCGCAAAGAGCTGCACGGCTCGATGGACGACACCGCCCTGCGCACGCTCGAGGAGCGTCTTGCCTATCTGCGCAATCTCACCGAACGCAAGGAGAGCGTCAAGGCGAGCATCGCCGAGCAGGAGAAGCTGACCGACGAGCTTGCCGCCGCCATCGACGCGGCGCAGACGCTCGCCGAGGTCGAGGACCTTTACCGTCCCTACAAGCCCAAGCGCCGTACCCGCGCGACCGTCGCCAAGGAAAAGGGGCTTGAGCCGCTCGCGGCGCTGCTCTTCGCGCAGGAGCGCGACTGCCCCCGACCGGAGGAAGCCGCCGCGGACTATCTCAGCGCGGAAAAGGGCGTGGAGACCGTTGCGGACGCCCTACAGGGCGCAAACGACATTGTGGCCGAGTGGATCAGCGACGACGCCGCTATCCGCCGGTCGCTGCGCGAGCTGCTGGAAAAGCGCGGCACGCTCCGCTCCCTCGCCGCGACGGAGGAGGACAGCGTCTACCGCCTGTACTACGATTTCGAGCAGCCGCTCAGCCGCATCCAGGGGCACCAGATCCTCGCCATCAACCGCGGCGAGAAGGAGAAAATGCTCAGCGCGACCGTCCTGCTTGACCGCGAGCTGGCGCTGCCGCTGCTGCGCCGCGCGGTGGTAAAGCCAGGCTCCGCCGCGATGGAGTTCGTTAAGGCCGCCGCCGAGGACGCTTACGACCGCCTGATCTACCCCTCGCTTGAGCGCGAGATGCGCGCGGCGCTGACGGACAAGGCCAGCGAGGGCGCGATCAAAATGTTTGCCCTCAACCTCAAGCCGCTTTTGATGCAGCCGCCGGTCAAGGGCCATGTGACGATGGGCCTCGACCCCGGCTATGCCCACGGCTGCAAGGTCGCGGTCATTGACGCGACCGGCAAGGTGCTCGACACCACGGTGGTCTACCCCACCTACGGCGAACGGCAGAAGAACGAAGCCATCACGAAGCTCGCGCAGCTCGTCAAAAAGCACGGCGTGGAGCACATCGCTATCGGCAACGGCACGGCGAGCCGCGAGACCGAGCAGATGACCGTCGAGCTCATTCACAAGGTCGGCGGAGGCCTCAGCTACATGATCGTGAGCGAGGCAGGCGCGTCGGTCTACTCCGCAAGCAAGCTCGCCGCGGAGGAATTTCCGCAGTTCGACGTCAACCTCCGCTCCGCTGTGTCCATCGCCAGAAGATTGCAGGACCCGCTGGCGGAGCTGGTGAAGATCGACCCCAAGGCCATCGGCGTGGGGCAGTATCAGCACGATATGCCGCAAAAGGAGCTGGATGCGAGCCTGAACGCCGTGGTCGAGGACTGCGTCAATGCCGTCGGCGTGGACCTCAACACCGCCTCCCCCTCGCTGCTCACGCGCGTGGCAGGTCTCAACGGGACCATCGCCAAGAACATCGTCGCCTTCCGCGAGGAGAACGGCGTGTTCACCACGCGCCGTCAGCTTCTGAAGGTCGCCAAGCTCGGTCCCAAGGCCTTCGAGCAATGCGCGGGCTTCCTGCGCGTGCCGGAGAGCAAAAACGTGCTCGACAACACCGGAGTCCACCCCGAAAGCTACGACGCCGCCAAGGGGCTGCTTGAGCTGCTGGGCGCAACGCCGAAGGACGCGCGCGACCTGCCCGCAAGGCTCAATGCCTACGGCGCGGAAAAGGCCGCCGAGGCGCTCGGCGTTGGTGTGCCGACGCTGCGCGATATTGCAAAAGAGCTTTCAAAGCCGGGGCGCGACCCGCGCGACGAACTGCCCGCACCCATCCTGCGCACGGATGTGCTGGACATCAAGGACTTAAAGCCCGGCATGGTGCTCACCGGCACGGTGCGCAACGTCATCGACTTCGGCGTGTTCGTGGATATCGGCGTGCATCAGGACGGTCTGGTCCACATTTCGCAGGTGTGCAATAAGTTTATCAAGCATCCGAGCGAGGCCGTCGCTGTCGGCGACGTGGTGAAGGTCGTGGTGCTCGACGTGGACGAAAAGAAGCACCGTATTTCTCTCTCCATGAAGCAGGTCCCCGAAGAATAAAGGAAGCGCGCGGTACGGCCGCGCGCTTCCTTTATTCCTGCTCCAGCTCGTCCTTTCCGATCGCCATGTCCTTCCACTGCTCGGGCAGGGCGTGGGAGATGAGCGGAAAGACATTCTCCGTGTCCGCCGTCGGCTGGATGTTGTAGGTGCCGTACTTGTTCACCAGGTCGGCGCAGCTCTCCGGCTGACCGAACACCGGGTCGGCAAACGGCGCGTCGGGAAAGGGATAGTGCCTGCGCTCCTTCTTTTCCTTGCTCATAAAAAAGATCACCTCCGGGCTATCTTGCCCGCAGGTGATCCCTTTTATGCTTTATCCGTGCAGCGTCGGCGGGTACACGCCCGCGTCATGCAGCGCCTTGAGCGCCGCGGCGACCGCGTCCTTATCCTCGTGATAGGTCATGCCGAACCATTTCGCGTCGGAGTGCAGCACGCTGACGCGCAGCTGGCCCTTTTCGATCAGCTCGCCGACCATGCTCGGCAGCAGGCATTCCTTCTTGAGCTCGCCCGTGGGGAGCGCGCGGAGGAACGCGTTAAAGTATTCCTCCAGCTTTGTGAAGATCCACGGCGTAAAGCCCCAGAAATTCATAGACACCGGCGTATCGGGCGCGTAGACGTCGCCCTCCGGGTTTTTGTCCACGTCGCGGATGGTGCCGTCGGGAAATACCGTGAGCTTGAAGGTCTCCACAACCCGGTCGAGTGTTCCGTCCGTCACATGGCACACGCCGCGCGTCACGCTGCCGTGTTCGCTGACGGTCTTATCCAGGCGGTAGCCGACCATGGTCGCCTCGCCCTCAGCCTCGAGCCTCCCAAGCTCTTCATAGATTACGCGGAAGGCATCCACACCATAGTAATCGTCGGCGTTGATGACGATAAACGGCTCGCCGACGCAGCTCCGCGCACAGAGCACGGCGTGCCCCGTGCCGAAGGGCTTGGTGCGCTCCGTCGGAATGGAATAGAATGCCGGCACGCTGGAAAAGTCCTGATAGGCATAGCAGACCTCGACCGGCGATCCGTCCGCCGCCGTCATGCCGGCGACACGCCTGCCGCAGAGCGTCTCCACCAGCTCACGCATTTCGGGCTTGATGATGAACACCACCTTGGTAAAGCCCGCGCGGATCGCATCGTAGATGGAGTATTCCATCAAAATTTCGCCGTCGGGACCGATGCCGTCCACCTGCTTGCTGCCGCCGTAGCGCGAGCCCATGCCCGCCGCCATAATGACCAATGCCGCCTTCATCGCCGTTCCTCCTCGTGCGTTGAGATTTTCTTTATCATAGCCCATTTGTCCTCGGTTTTCAACTTCTTTTCCGTCGAAGCCTTGTTTTTTGGCGGCGAACTGCTATACTGTCTGCGTAAATAAAATTTTTTGAGGTACAGAGCGATGGAAACCTTTCTTCACGCCGTTGCATCCGTCACCATTATCCTGCTGCTGACGGCGACCGGCTACTTCTGTGCGGTCAAGGGCTGGATGACCGTGCAGGTCAAGACCTTCATCAGCCGCTATCTGATGACCGTCGGCATTCCCGTCATGCTGATCTACGGGATGCAGAACAATCTCACGCGCGCGGACGTGCTCGCCGCGCCGCGTCTGCTGCTCATCCCGCTGCTCGTCATCCCGAGCTGCGTTGTGATGAGCCTGCTGGCGGGCCGCCTGATGAGGCTGCCGCACCGCCAGCTCGGCGTTTTTGTGATGATGGCTGCCATGGGCAACACCATTTTCATCGGTCTCGCCATGTGCCTGGAGCTGTTCGGCGACGTGGCGACGCCGTATGTCATGCTCTTCTATCTTGTCAGCAGCTGCTTCACGCAGCTCATCGGCATCCCGCTGGTACGCTGGTCGGGCGAAGCCGGCGGCTTCTCCATGCAGATGGTGTGGAAATTCCTGCGCGCGCCGACGGTCATTTCCGTCTTTCTCAGTCTCCTGCTGGTCGGACTGGACATCCATCTCCCGAGCCTTGTGATGAGCTACGCGAAATACATCAACAACACCGTCACACCGCTGGCGCTGCTGCTGACGGGCTGCATCATCCACGAGATTGGGCTGCGCAGCCTGCGCCTGACACCCACGCTCGGCGTGATGATGGTCTTCCGCTTTGTCATCTCACCGGCGCTGGGCGCTGCCCTCTGCGCGCTGCTCGGCATCGGCGGTCTGGTGCGCAGCGTATATGTCGTGGAGTTGGCCATGCCGGTCGTGACGCAGACGGTCGTCGCCGCGGCGGAATACGGCGCGGACGAGCAGCTGGCCGCGCAGGGCGCGGCGATCTCCACCCTCGCCTGCTTCGTGGTGACACCGGTGCTGATGCTGCTGCTTTGAGCCCTGCACATAGCGAGAAAATGAGAGCCGGAAACGCAGCTTCGCGGTTTTCGGCTCCCTCTTTTTTCAATTCTCCGCCTTCTCCGTCGATTTTTCCGACGCGCGCTCGGGCAGCGCGATGAGCACCGCCATCACCAGAATGGCAGCAAAGCCGAGAAGATCCTGCCACGCGAAGCTCGTGTGCAGCCAGAGCGCCGCGCACAGCGTCGCGCTGACCGGCTCGGTGCAGGCGAGCAGGCTTGCGCGCACGCCGCCGACGTCGCTCACGCCCTGCAGATAAAGCGTGAATGCAAGCGCCGTGCCGACAACGGAGATCTCCAGCGTGCCGAGCGCCACCGCGGCGTTGAGCGCGACCGGAATCCGCCACGCCTGCGTGAGCACGAGCAGCACCACGCCGCCGATGAACATCCCGCAGCCCGTGCAGACACTCACGGGATAGCGCCGAAGCAGATCGCCCGGCAGGAGCGTATAGAGCATCAGCGCCACCGCCGCGCACAGGCCCCAGAAGAGCGCCTGCGGCGAGAGCGCGAGCGCGGTCAAGCTGCCGTGGGTCGCAAGCAAAAAAGCGCCGAGGAGCGCGAGCACGAGCGCGACGCCCTCGCGCCGCGTCGGCAGGCGGCGCGCACGCAGGCACACCCAAAGCAAAATGAGCGCCTGTCCCATATACTGCAGCACCGTGGCGGTCGCGCTGTTGGAGTAGCGGATGGCGGCGAGGTAGGTATATTGGCAGGGCATCAGTCCGCCGACGGAGAAGAGCACGAGCCGCAGCGCGTCGCGCCGGTCTGACCAGATGGCCCGAAGCTGCGGGCGGTGCCTTACGAGCGCGCCGCCGAGCAGCACCACGCCGGCCAGAAACATCCGCACCACGGTCAGCCATCCGCTGTCCACGCCCTGGCAGGTGAAGAGATACTGTCCCACCGTGCCGGACGCGCCCCAGCACACGCCGCCGAGCGCCGCGCACAAAAAGCCGCGCAGCGTCCTCTTTTTTTCGCCCATACACGCCCTCCCGCGATTATTTTTGCCCATTGTAGCAGACCGTGCGCCGCTTTTCAAGCGCCGTGCGCGTCTTTGCACATATTCGCTCCCCGCGGTGCATAGATTGAAGCAACTCGAATAGGGAGTGTTTCATTCATGAAGGGTAATATTGAAGAGCGGGCCTGCGATCTGGCAGTTTACATCATAGAAAACCGCACCACGGTGCGCGCCGCAGCCAAGAAGTTCGGTGTCAGTAAATCGACCGTCCACAAGGACATTCAGGACCGGCTTCCGCAGATCAACCACAGCCTCTACCTTCAGGTCAAGGAGATCCTTGAGATCAACAAAGCCCAGCGGCACATTCGCGGCGGCATCGCCACGAGAAAAAAATATAAGGGAGCTTGAAACTTTTTCCTCTGAATTTCGTCAAATAAAAGCAGAAACCGATCAAACACCGCACGGCCGGCAGGTTTTTCTCTTCCGCCGGCCGCGCAAGCTCTTTTTCCCTCTTGTAGTTTGTTGACATAATGAGTATAATGGCAATATTCCCCTGTTTTCGACAATAACGGAAAGGACCGTATCCCGCCATGCAGAAAAAAAATCCCGCGAAGCGCCGCCCCGAGCGCCTTGTGGTCACACTGTTATCCCTGCTCTTTTTATCGACCGCCGTGTTTGCGACGGTCAAATATGTCTTTCGCGCGCCCGAGCTTGACACGGACAAGCCCGTTGTAACGCCGGATGGCACGGCAAGCACGGACGTCGACCGGACCGGCACGGACGAGCCCGACGCTCTGGGCCGTACACGCCGCAAATACTGCTACAACATTCTCGTCTCCGGGCTTGACGACGACAACGGCGGCAGCGACACGAACATCCTCGTCCGCTTCGACGTGCCGAACAAGCGCATCGACCTTGTGAGTCTCCCGCGCGATACGCTGCTGCACAATGAATACCGCAACAACAAGCTCAACTTCGCCTACGCCAAGGGCGGCACGGAGCTGCTGATGGAGCAGATCGAAAACCTGCTCGGCATACCGGTTGATTTCTATGTCACGGTCAATCTCAAGGGCTTCATCGCGCTGGTCGATCAGATCGACGGCGTGGATTTTGACATTCCCATCAACATGGATTATGACGACCCCTATCAGGACCTGCACATTCACTTCACCAAAGGCCCGCGCCATCTCAACGGGCAAGAGGCGATGGAGGTCGTCCGCTTCCGCCACAACAACGACGGCACCGGCTACGGCACGGAGGACATCGGCCGCATCGGCACCCAGCAGGCCTTCCTCAAGGCGGTCGCCAAGCAGCTGCTGCAGATCGGCAACGTCAAGAACATCCCCGCGCTGGTGGATATTTTCTACACCTACGTCAAGACCGACCTCACGACCGGCAACCTCGTCTGGCTCGGCAACGAGGCGCTGAACATCGGCACCGAAAACATCCACTTTGCCACGCTCCCCGGCGACGGCTCCGGTTATTACAACAAGCAGTCGGTCTATGTGCTCGACGCGCAGGCGACCTGCGACCTGGTCAACGAGGCCCTCAATCCCTACAATGAGGCGCTCACGCTGGAGGATATGGATATCCTCGTCCCCTGACGAGATAAGGAGTAAGCACCATGAAAAAACGGCTTTTGCTTTTCCTCTGCATCTTTACCCTGCTGCTCTCCACCGCCGCGCAGGCGGAGGACGTGACAGCGGACGTCCCCGCGCCCGCTCCTTCGGCGGAGAAGGCGGACACGCTCTCCCCCTTTGCGCGCACGCGAAGCTACGACGGGCGCTTCACGGATGTGGACGCCTCGGCGTGGTATCACGACGCCGTCGCTGCGCTGTACGAATACGGTCTGACCGAGGGCGTGAGCAGCAGCGCTTACGCGCCGGAGGGGAGCGTCACCATTGCCGAGCTGGTGACCTTTGCCGCGCGGCTGCACGCGCTTGAGCGCGGTGCGGCGATCCCCGCGGCAGCAGCCGGCGAGGCTTGGTACCAGCCCTATGTGCGCTATCTCAAGGCTGAGAAATGCCTCGGCGACGAGCTTGACGGCCACTATCCGGAGGCCGCGACACGCGCGCAGATGGCAGGCGTGCTGGCCTCCGCGCTCAGCGCGGAGTGCTACGACGAGCGCAACGCCGAGGCCGTGACCGTCGGCTATGCCTCGCACCGCCGCATCACCGATGTGGACGATTACACGCCCTATCAGAGCGATATTCTCCGGCTCTACAAATGGGGCATCGTGGGCGGCGTGGACGAAGACGGCTCCTTCCATCCGAATGATACGCTCAAGCGTAGCGAGCTCGCGGCGCTGGTCGTGCGCATGGTCGAGCCGTCCGCGCGCCTGACGCTCTCGTGGCAAAGTCTTTCCTATCGCTCCGCCGCCGGTACGACCTGGGGCGACCTGATCGCGGCGCCTGCCGAGGTCTCCGCCGCGCCGGCAGCCGACGACGCCAACGCCATCGACGCGCTGATCCGAAAGATGCTCCACGACGGCGCCGACAGCATCACTCTGCAATACGACCGTGCGCTGACCAACGAGGGGGTCGCAAAGCTCACCCGCGCCTTTACGGTCGGCGTCAAGCGCCATTGCGAGCAGATGTACAACTCCACCTCCTGCCGCAGCTATTCCTCCGGCAAGGTGCTGCTGACCTTCTCCTCGACAGCCTGTGACGGCGCGCAGCTCAAAAAATACCGTGAGGAGACGCTCGCCCGCGCAATTCTCGTCCACGACGCGCTGTGGGAGAGCGGCTATCTGACGGGCGACATGACGCAGTATGAGCTGGCGCGGGCCTACTACGTCTGGCTTTGCAACAACTGTGTCTACGACGAGGGGATCGTCTCCAGCAGTTCTCTGAGCCATCTGGCCTATAGCGCACTGGTGGACGGCGTAGCCGTCTGCGACGGCTACACGGGAGCATACGACCTTCTGCTGCGGCTCGAGGGCATCGAGTGTACCGCGCTTATGAACGCCGACCACATCTGGACCGTCGCGGAGCTCGACGGCAAGACCTATCACATCGACACGACCTGGGGCGATCAGGGAACGCGCGTGGACATGAGCTTCTTCGGCATGACCGAGGCGCAATCCCGTACCAAGCATGCATGGTAAACGGAAGCGACGGATAAAAAGCAGCGGCTGCATCGCAGCCGCTGCTTTTTTGCTGTGTTGATGGATTCTCAGCGCTGGCCCTTGTCGTAGGGGATGCCCTCCGCCTTGGGAGCGCGGGAACGCTTGGAGGTGAACGCCAGCACGATGAGAGAGATGATATAAGGCATCATGTTGTACACCGGACTGGGAATGTTCATCGCCGTGAGGAAGCCAAAGCCCATGTAGACATTCGAGAGCGCGCGGAACAGGCCGAAGAGGAGCGCCGCGAGCGCGATGCGCTGGGGCTTCCACTGTCCGAAGATCATGACCGCGAGGGACAGGAAGCCGAAGCCTGCCACGCCGTACTCAAAGCGCCATTCGGAAACGCCGGCGGTGATGAACACGATGCCGCCGATGCCGCCGAGGAAGCCGGAGATCAGCACGCCCGCCCAGCGCATCTTGTAGACGTTGATGCCCACGCTGTCCGCCGCCTGCGGATGCTCGCCGCACGCCATCAGGCGCAGGCCGAAGCGGGTCTTATAGAGCAGGACGTAGGACGCGGCGAGCAGCAGCGCGGTCACGAGCATGAACCAGCTGAACTCGAACGAGCCGAGATTGACGGTGAACGCCTTCTTCGCACCGGCATACTGCACGATGGAGGAAACGTCGTCGGGATTCGCCGCGGTGTTGATGGCCTTGACGATGACCGTCGCGCCCGCGGTGCCGAGCAGGTTCAGCGCGGTGCCGACAAGCGTCTGGTCCGCCTTGAAGTTGATGCAGGCCACGGCCAGCAGACAGGAATAGATCATGCCGACCAACGCCGAAATAGCCAGAACGCCGAGGATCATCACGATGGCGGGCACATTGGGCGAAATGTAGCGCATCGCCAGCGCGCCGCCGAGGGCGCCCATGATCATAATGCCCTCAAGGCCGAGGTTGATGACGCCGGAGTGCTCCGCGAAGCAGCCGCCGAGGGCGACCAGGATCAGCACGGAAGCAAAGATCAGGGTGTATTGCAGCAGCAGTACCATTACTGATCGCCTCCTTTCCCGGCCTCGGCCCGGGCCTGCGCTTCGGCTGCCCTGGCCTTCAATGCCGCCTTCTCCTCACGCTTGGCCGCGTAGGAATTCATCGCGTGCTTCATGAACAGCACGAAGCCGCAGAGATAGATAATGAGCGCCGAGATCAGATCGGAGATCTGCGCGCAGTACATGGACTTATCCACATACGCGCCGCCCGCCGTGATGTGCTGGATGAAGAACGAGGCGAGCACGGTGCCGATGGGGTTCAATCCGCCGAGGAAGGCCGCGGCGATGCCGTTGAAGCCCATCGCGGGGACGGAGGAGGTGGAGCACTGCCACTGCTCATAGCCGGTGAGATAGAGCATCGCCGCGCCCATGCCGGCGAGCGCGCCGGAGATCATAAGGCTGAGAATGACGTTGCGCTTTTCCGCCATGCCGCAGTATTTGGCGGCATTCTTGTTGTAGCCGGTGGCCTTGAGCTCATAGCCGAACTTCGTCTTTTCCAGCACGACCCACACGAGGATCGCCATCAGCACGGACAGCGGGATCGCGAGACCGACGTACTGGTTGTTGTTGAACAGCGCGCCGAGCCCCAGCGAGGGCAGCACGGCGGATTCGTTGATGTGTGCGAGCACCTTGGTGTAGGGGCTGGCGTCCTCCTTCACCGTGGTGAGGAGCATATTGGTCAGATACAGCACGATCCAGTTGAGCATGATGCCGGAAATGACCTCGTTGACGTTGCAGTAGGACTTGAGCAGGCCGGAAATGCTGCCGAGGATCGCGCCGCCGCAAATGGCGAGCAGCATACACGGAAGCCAGCTCCAGCCGAGGCCGAGCGCCGCGTACAGGCTCAGCGCCACGCCGGCGCAGTACTGTCCGGCTGCACCGATGTTAAAGAGGCCCACCTTGTAGGCAAACAGGATCGCCAGCGCGCACATCAGCAGCGGCGCGGTCTTGACGAGCGTATTGCCGAAATATTTCAGCTGTGAGGCGGGGCGGTTGTAGGTCATAAAGTTCTTGATGACCGTAAGAATGGCCTCGCCCGCACCCGCGGGATTGATGAGCAGCAGCACAAGGTAGCCGAGGAACAGTCCCAGCACGATGCACAGGAGGGAGGCCAGCAGCGACTGGAAGCCGCCGCTTTTGAAAATATTCTTTTTCATGCCTTCACCTCATCTCTCTTCGTGCCTGCCATGTAGAGGCCCAGCTCCTCCTGCGTGGTCTTTTTCGGGTCGAGCTCGCCGACGATCTCGCCCTCGTACATCACGAGGATGCGGTCGGGCACGTCCATGACCTCGTCCAGCTCCAGACTCACGAGCAGGACCGCCTTGCCCTCGTCGCGCTGCGCGACGAGCTGGCGGTGGATGTATTCGATGGCGCCGACGTCCAGACCGCGGGTCGGCTGCACGGCGACGAGCAGCTCGGGATCCTTGTCGATCTCGCGGGCGACGATGGCCTTCTGCTGGTTGCCGCCGGACATGCTGCGGGCAATGGTGATCGGGCCCTGACCGGAACGGACATCGTACTGATCGATGAGCTTTTCGGCGTAGGTGCGGATGTTCCTGCGGCGCAGGAAGCCCGCCTTGTCGGTGAACTCCGGCTCAAAGTAGCGCTGGAGCACCATGTTGTCCTCGAGCGAATAGTCGAGCACAAGGCCGTGCTTGTGACGGTCCTCAGGGATGTGGCTCATGCCCATCACGCTGCGCTGGCGGATGGACGCATGGGTGATGTCCTTACCGCAGAGCTTGACGGAGCCGGAAACGAGCGGCTCCAGGCCGGTCAGACCGTAGACGAACTCCGTCTGGCCGTTGCCGTCGATGCCGGCAAGGCAGACGATCTCGCCGCGGCGGACCTTGAGCGAAACGTTCTTGACGGCATTGTTCTTGTGGAGCTTGGAGGCCATGGTCATGCCCTCGACCTCGAGGACGACCTCGCCCGGCTCGGCGGGCTTTTTGTCCACATGGAAGCTGACGCTGCGGCCGACCATCATCGCCGACAGCTCCTCCATCGTGGTGTTGGCCGTTTCGACCGTGCCGATGTACTTGCCCTTGCGCAGCACCGAGCAGCGGTCCGCGACCGCCATGATCTCGGCGAGCTTGTGGGAGATGAAGAGGATGCTCTTGCCCTCGGCGGCGAGGTTGCGCATGATCTGCATGAGCTCGTCGATCTCCTGCGGGGTGAGGACGGCGGTCGGCTCATCGAAGATCAGAATCTCGTTTTCGCGGTAGAGCATCTTGAGGATCTCGGTGCGCTGCTGCATACCGACGGTGATGTCCTCAATGAGCGCGTCGGGGTCAACGTGCAGGCCGTACTTCTCGCTCAGGGCGAGGACCTTTTCGCGGGCCTCGGCCTTTTGCAGAAAGCCGTGCTTCGTGGGCTCCACGCCCATGATGATGTTGTCGAGCACGGTGAAGCATTCCACCAGCTTGAAGTGCTGGTGGACCATGCCGATGCCAAGCGCGTTGGCATCGTTCGGGTCCTTGATGGACACGACCTGTCCATCCTTTTTGATGACGCCCTCCTCGGGCTGGTACAGACCGAAGAGCACGCTCATGAGCGTGGACTTGCCCGCGCCATTTTCGCCCAGCAGGGCATGGATCTCGCCCTTTTTGAGCTGAAGCGTAATGTTGTCGTTGGCGATAATACCGGGGAATCGTTTGGTGATGTTGAGCATCTCAATGGCATACGGTGATCCCAAGATGTTTCGCCCTCCTTCCGTTTTGATGGCCCGCCGCGTTGGGGATGTGCGGGGACGGAAACCATGAATATCTTACAGTATACTATACCCGCTTCCATAAAGCAAAGTCAATTTGGCAAAATCGTATGATTTTTTCGTTTTTCGGCAAAAAAAGAGAGACGGGCGGCTGCCCGTCTCTCCGTATGTACTTGCGATAAAGCGCTTAGCCCTTGATGGAGCCCTGATCGTCGACCGTGATGACGGTGGCGAAGTCGGCAGCACTAACATCGCTGCTGGTGTTGTTGCTGACGGTGATCTTGCCGTCGAACATATCCTTCACCATGGCCTTATAGTCGTCCTGCGTGAAGCTGTCGGACCACTGGGTGCCGTCGCCCATGGGGATCTGGACGTAGTTCGCCTCGGGATCGGTGCCGGAAACGAGGCCGAGCGTTGCGATCTTGCCGACATACTTGTCCCAGTTGCCGTTGACGATAACGTCGGTGAGGGTGTCGTAGGTCGCGGGATAGAGGCCCTTCATGGCGGAGGTGACGGTCATGCCGTCCACGCCGGCATACTTGGCGATGACACCCGCCTGATCGACGTCAACGCCGATGACCTTGGCGCCCACCTTCTTGGCAGCGTCAACCGCGGAGGTGTAGATGCCGCCGCCGCAGGCGAAGACGACCTCGGTGCCGCCCTGATACCAGGTATCCATCACAGCGGTGATGTCGGCGTCGCCGAAGAACTGGCCGCCGTAGATGTAGTTGACCTTGACATCGGTGAGGCCCAGATCGGCGGCAGCGGCGTCAACGCCCTGCACGAAGCCGTAGCCGTAACGGACGACCGCGGGAACGGACATGCCGCCGAGGAAGCCGAGGTTCTTATAGCCGAGCTTCACAGCCGCGTAACCGGCCATGTAGCCGCACAGCTCTTCCTGATAGACCGCGCAGTAGACATTGCTCATGTCAACGTACTTGTTGAGGTCCCAATTCTCGGGGGTGTAGTCGTAAGTTTCGCCGGCCTTGGCAACGGCGGTCTCGAGCAGATCGCCGGCGGCGACGTCGAGCGCGATGAACTTCACATCGGGGAACTCGGGAGCGGCCTCAACGATGGCGCCGCCGAAGGCATAGCCGGGCATGACGATGACGTTGAAGCCTTCGTCAACGGCCTTTTCGATCATGGCGACACGGTCGGCGGTGTTATCGCCGGCGGGCTTGAAGTAGCTGAACTCGATGCTGTTGTCCTCGGCAAACGCCTTGCAGGCCTCATAGGTGGTCTGGTTGAAGGACTGGTCGGTGATGTCACCGTAGTCGGTGATCATGGCGACCTTGTACTCGACCTTAGTCTGGGGATCGTCGGGCGTATCGGGCGTGTCGGGGGTGGGGTCCTTCTGACCGCAGGCTACGAGCGCGAGGACCATAGCCAGGGAGAGAAGAAGAGCAAAGAACTTCTTCATAGTGCAAACCTTCCTTACAATTTTTTGAAATCATATCATGGACATGACTTCGAGCGTATTATAGCAAGGTTTTTTCAAAAGGGCAAGTCATATTTGCTGAAAAGTGTGAATTTTTGGCAAATCTTTCATGGTTAAGGCGCACAAAAAAGAAAGACCGCATTCGCGGTCTTTCTCGGCTCAGTATTGGAAAATGCTGCCGCCGACGAACTCGCGCACGATGGAGTCGCGCGGGACGTAATCGGTTTTGAGCGGCGGAACGGAGTTGACGACCTCGAAGAGGTCGGTCAGCCCGTGCTCGTCGATGAAGGCGTCGTCAAGCTGGGTGTAGAACTCGGGGATCTCCTTGAGATAGCGCGCGAGGATGCACGGCTCGTAGTCGTGGAAGGTGTCGATGTGGATGCCCGCGTTGGGCTTATTGGGCATGATATAGTTCCGCTCGCCGCGGTCCACGCTCTCGGCGCGCTCGACCGTCTGGCGCAGGGAGTGCCCGCGGCCCTGATAGTCGCGGATCATGCGGCGCGCCACGCGCAGCTGCTCGGGACGGACGATCTTGTCGTGCGTGGTGATGATGCGCGTGCGGGGCGCAACGTAAACGCCGGTCGCCATGTCGCGCACGCGGTCGAAGATCAGCGGGTTGAGCATGTGGATGCCCTCGGCGATGATAACGGCGTCGCGGTCGCCCTGCATCCTGAACCAGCTGCCGGTGGTGCCGCTCTTGAAATCATAGATGGGCAGCTCGACCTCCTCGCCGTCGGACAGGCGGTGGATGCAGTCGATGAGCAGGTCGCGGTTCACGCACAGGGGGGATTCCCAGTCCGTCAGCTCCGGCGGACGGTCGGCGAGCGGCAGGAAGAAATTATCCATGCTCAGCAGGCACACCTTCACGCCGAGGTTTTCCAGATACGCCTTCAGGCGCATGGCGGTGGTGGTCTTGCCGCTGCCGCTCGGGCCGGTCAGGCAGACGAGCGGCTTTTTGCTCTTGTTCATCAGGATGCTCGCCGCGGCGGCGCTGATCTTGTCGTGAAAGACCTCCTCGCAGCGCAGGACAAAGCGCGTGTCGTCGCGCATGGCCTCGGTGATGTTTTCAATGTCGATGACTCGCATGGGGAAAACGCTCCTTATTCTTTGTTCTCCATCTTGACCGCGACCTCGAGCGCGATCTTCATCATGTTGGTGAAGGTGGTCTGCCGCTCGTCGGCGGAAAGCTCCTTGCCGGTGACGAGGTTATCGGAGATGGAGCAGATGGCAAGCGCGCGCTTGCCGGCGTAGGCGGCGGTGCAGTAGAGACCGGCGGCCTCCATCTCGACTGCGAGAATGCCCATCTTTCCGAAGCGGGCGTTGCGGCCCGCCGCGTCATAGAAGGTGTCGGAGGAATAGAGGTTTCCGACGGGCATCTTCACGCCCAGCTCGTTCGCGCTCTCGACTGCGGCGGCGAGCAGGTCATAATTGCAGATGGGAGCGTAGGTGGCGCCCAGCTCATACTGGTCGGCAAAGCTGGAGTTGGTGCAGGCACCCATGCCGGCACACACGCTGCCGAGCTCCATGTCCGCGCGCATCGCGCCCGCAGAGCCGACGCGGATGATGTTCTCCACGCCGTAGTGGGTGTAGAGCTCGTTGGAATAGATGGCGATGGACGGGATACCCATGCCGCTCGCCATCACGCTCACGCGCACGCCCTTGTAGGTGCCGGTGTAGCCCTGTACACCGCGGACGTTGTTGACAAGCTGCGGATTTTCCAGAAAGGTCTCCGCGATGAACTTCGCGCGGAGGGGGTCGCCGGGCATGAGCACGGTCTTGGCGAAATCGCCGTTTTGGGCATTGTTATGAGGGGTTGACATGGCTTATTCTCCTTTCTCCATCGCCTTGACGGCCTTGACGATGCGGCTGGTGCCGAGACGGTCCGCGCCGAGCTTGAGGAAGTCCTCCGCGTCCTGCAAATTGGCGATGCCGCCGGCGGCCTTGATCTTCTTGCCGTTCGTCATGTGCGCCGCCATGAGCGCTACGTCCTCACGCGTCGCGCCGCCCCCGCCGAAGCCGGTGGAGGTCTTGATATAGTCCGCCGCGGAGTTGGACACGACCTCGCAGAGCTTGATCTTCTCCTCGTCCGTGAGCATACAGGTCTCGATGATGACCTTGAGGATGTTGCCGTGGCAGGAGATCTTTACGGAATTGATCTCCTGCAAGATTTTATCGTACTGGCCTTCCTTGACCCAGCCGAGGTTGATGACCATGTCGATCTCGGTCGCGCCGTCGGCTACGGCGGACTCGGCCTCCATGCACTTGATGCCGCTGGGAACGTAGCCGTTGGGGAAGCCGATGACCGTGCACACGGGCAACTGACCGAAGCCGTAGTGCTGCTGCTCGGCGATGTAGTGCGCGGCGTGGGCGACGTAGGTCTGCGGGATGCAGACGCTCGCGCAGCCGTACTTGATGCCGTCGTCGCAGATCTGGCGGATCTCCTCCCAGGTGGCGGTGGGGGCGAGCAGGGTATGGTCAACGTGACGGAGAATTTCTTTCACATCCATAGTATATGATATCCTTTCCAAGAAAAATAGATTCCGCAAAGGGGAATGATCTCCTGTTTATCAGTGTAGCACAGTGACTGCAAAAAAGCAAGCGCACCGCATTCGGTCACATGACCGCGTGTGTCGGGCCGCACGGTGCAGGGAGATAAGAAGGCGGTCCTTATGGGCGCAGAAGAAAAAGGAGACCTCAAAAGAGGTCCCCTTATTTTCAGAAGTCGGCAGGCGCTTCTCAGCACTTCTCGAACACGGTGGCAACGCCCTGGCCGCCGCCGATGCAGAGGGTGGCAAGACCCTTCTTGGCCTCGGGACGCTTGAGCATCTCGTGCAGGAGGGTGACGATGATGCGCGCGCCGGAGCAGCCGACGGGGTGACCGATGGAGATGGCGCCGCCGTTGACGTTGACCTTGCTCATGTCGAAGTGCAGCTCACGCGCGACGGCGATGGACTGCGCGGCGAAGGCTTCGTTGGCCTCGACGAGGTCGATGTCGTCGATGGTCACGCCGGCCTTGGCCATGGCCTGACGGGAGGCGGGAACGGGACCGACGCCCATGATCTTGGGATCGACGCCGCCCTGGCCCCAGCCGATGAGCTTCGCCATGGGCTTGAGGTTATACTTCTTGACGGCCTCGCCGGAGGCGAGAACGATGGCGGCAGCGCCGTCGTTGATGCCGGAGGCGTTGCCGGCGGTCACGCGCTGAACGTGCTTGCGGGTATCCGCCTCATGGATCTCGGTGGGCTGGAAGGTGTGGACGACCTGGTCCTCAACGCCCTCGGGACCGACCGGGAACGCGCCCTTGAGCTTGGCAAGGCCCTCGGGCGTGGAGCCGGCGCGGGGGAACTCATCCTTCTTGAACTCGACGATCTCCTTCTTGACCTTGACAGGAACGGGAACGATCTCGGCATCAAAGCGGCCGGAAGCCTGCGCGGCCTCGGTCTTCTGCTGGGAGGCAGCGCCAAAGGCGTCAAGCTCCTCGCGGGTGATGCCCCAAACGTCGCAGATGTTCTCGGCGGTGGTGCCCATGTGGTAGTTGTTGAACGCATCCCACAGGCCGTCCTTGATCATGGTGTCGACGAGCTTCTTGTCGCCCATGCGGGCGCCCCAGCGGGCGTCGGTAGAGGCATAGGGAGCGGCGCTCATGTTCTCGGTACCGCCGCAGACGATGATGTCGGCGTCGCCGGCGAGGATGGCGCGGCCGGCCTCGATGACGGACTTCATGCCGGAGCCGCAGACCATGCCGACGGTGTAGGCGGGAACGGAGTAGGGCAGGCCCGCGCCCACGCCGACCTGACGGGCGACGTTCTGACCGAGGCCGGAGGTCAGGATGCAGCCGAACATCAGCTCATCGACGTTCTCGGGAGCGACGTTGGCACGCTTGAGGGCTTCCTTGACAACGATGGCGCCCAGCTCGGCGGCGGGGGTATTCTTCAGGGAACCGCCAAAGGAGCCGACCGCGGTACGGCAGCAATTCACGACATAGAGTTCTTTCATGGGATATCTCCTTTTTCATAAAAATTTTGGTATTCCGCAGAGGGAATCATTTTCGTCTTGATTATACAACAGGCGCGTATGAAAAATCAACTGCAAAATTTCATTTTCCCACGCAAAAATTGACGCTTTTCCTGCATTTTGTTAAATTATTAACAGTTTTGCAGCATTTCCTGCGTCTTTCTCAGCTTTCGGCTGCTTCCCGCCCGTTTTCCGTCGCGGTGTCGTCTGCCGTATCGCCGTCCGCGTCGGTATCCATCAGCAGCGAGAAGGCGTCATAAATATCGACGAGGTCCAGCGCCTCGACCGCCGGGTTCATCTCCACCGCGGCGTCCTCGATGCGGCTCGCGAGCAGATCACTGAAATAGGTCTCGCGCA
>UMLQ01059453.1_pt1 | contig 31090 bp, 28 predicted proteins | sample 1966631 | NCBI WGS metagenome assembly UMLQ01 (sample SAMEA4836206, study PRJEB28245) | human gut metagenome | biome: gut microbiome; material: fecal sample | place: Denmark | collected 2008 | reverse complement strand
TAAATAGGTCGAGCGGAAGTGACAGTACGCGGCCTCGGCACAGTCGATCAGCTCTCTGAGCGCCGTGCTTTGCGCGATCACCTCGGCAGGCAATTCTTCGAGCAGCCGATTCCCCTGCTCCCACCCCTGCGAAAGCCGCAGGAACTGTTCTTCAAAGACCTCCTCGGGATAGATTGAGCGCCACCCCTCCAGATCATCGTAAGGATAGCCAACCATTGTTGCCTCAAACCCGGTAGGGCGATCAAACAGCAGGTTGGAAGGGCCATAGTTTTGCGGTGCAAAATAGGCCACATTAAGGTCAAAGGGGAAATGATCGAAGGCATCGCTGAAGCATTCCCCCGCTTGCTCTACAGTAGCAAGCGCCTCAGCGGGAAATACCTTTTCGTACAAGGAACGAAGTGACGGGATCTCCCCCTTTTCAAAGAGGGGTGAAAGCATACGAAGTGTCACCGAAGGAAAGCCACCGAGGGTCCAGCTGAGAAAGACACCGTTTACCCCCTCCTCGCATAGCCCCTTCAAGTGGGTATACACCTGCCGAAATGCCGGCAAAAAGGGGACAAAAGAGCACTCCCACGTGTTGTTAAACTGACACTTTGCGTACCGTTTTTGCCCTTTTTGTTCGGCTTGACGCCAAACTCTCCGCGCAAAATCACCGGGGCCCACCACCGAAATCGAGTAATCGATGACCTTAGTCTTCACACCACCGACGGTCTTTTCTACAGCCTGCTCGCTCACGCCCATGACAGCAATCTCACGAGGCAGTACCTCCACAAACGCTTCCGGCAGTGTCCCGTACATGCCCCAGTCCCAAGCAATCGTTTTCAGCGAAGGATTCACCGATGCGACGCCCTCACGGATCAGCGCGTTGACCTCGGCGAGAACCTCGGCACGTTTTCTTGCGCGACAGCGAGGGCAATCGGTCTGTCCCTCCTCGCGGTGAGAATAACAGTTGGTATGATTTTCCGAAGCGACAATGGTAAAGAAGCCACCAAGAAGCGGCACTTTCGAGGCAATGGTTGCGGCAGACTTGCGCAAATAGTCCTGCACCTCCGGAACCGAGGTGCAAAGAGAGGCATACTCGCCATGCACCGCACCCTTCAACTCGGGATGCTGCTCAAAAAAGGAAAGTGGCATACTTCGCGGTTCATTGAGATATAAGTAAAGCTTGAGACCGTATTTTGCCATGCGCTCGGTAAGTGCTCGCATATTCTGAAGACGCTCCTCCCAGTGCTCCGACAGCGAAGGATCAAAGGGAAAGGGAGCGAGGGTATACAGGATGGCTTGGCACCAAATCCCCGTCACACCGACCGCCTGATAGGCACGAAAGAGATCGTCGGAAAAGGAAAAATCAAGATTGGAAAGAAAGGTATCACCGTAAAGGGCACAGTAAGGATAAACGATCCGATCCTCAAAGCGTGCTTCGCCGTTCATCGCGGGCGCACCCTCGGCGGCCTCGCGGAATTTTTGTCCGAAGTCAAAGGGGCGCGCCGTCTCGTTCGGAAGGTGGTGATAAAATTCTTGTGTTGCTTCGCGAATCGAAGGCAAGGTGGAGCGGTCAAACTCGTGCCACAGAAGCTTTCCCGTATCGGGTTTGCTTCGCCCGAGCTTCTCCCCGAAGAAGTCTTCCTCTTGAATGATATAGGTCAGCCTTTCCTCGGTACAGCCAAGAAGCATACACAACTGCTCATAGTCGAGAAGATGCCAGTTGGAGCGAATGAGCGTCAAATAACCATAGGTCAACCAAGCAGGGTCGGGGGTGAGTGGGGGGAGTCCCATCTCCTTGGCCAGTGTTTGGATCTCCGCCTCGGTGGTCTCGACTACCCTTGCCATCGTCTCGGCGGGAACTGTTCCCCAATTCCGATAGACAAAGGCGCAGAGCGGATCGGGCATATGCGGAAGGAAAAGGCGTTTTCCCTTTTGAATCGGAAGGATATCTTTCATACAATGTCTCCTAACAATCATACACGAGCAAGATCTCCCTACAAGCGTGACACCTTCTGCGTCCATCGTTTCACAGCGAGATCTTCGTGTCTTTTTTTGGTTAATCTTAGCAAGGGCCGAGGTCGTTTTGCAGAGCAACTTCTCACATAACTCTCACGCAATAGCTTCCCTCAGACAGACAAAAGTTTAAGCGTTCCCCCTGTCTTTTGGCAGAAAGTTCCTGTGCTGTGATTTCAAGACCATTGAAAACCAGCGCATCCTTAACGGCAACAAGACTAACTTCAGCCGTCGTACCCTCAGGAATAATGAAATCATAGACATAACCGCCATCTACGTAGGCCCATCCACTTTCGATCACGCCTTGGCAGGAACGGTATGTTGCCTTAGCCGAACCGATCCTCCTCTGGCCCTCCGGAAGAGTCTTTCTCATATCCGGCGTAGGCGACAACAAGAAATGCTTGAACCCGGGATTGTTTGAATCCGGAAGAATACCACACATACCTCCAAACAGCCACTCGGCAACGGCACCATATGCATAGTGATTAAAAGAGTTCATGCTGACATCACCAAAGCCGGTAGCCTGTGTATAGGAATTCCAGCGTTCCCACATCGTGGTAGCACCCTGACGAATTGAATAGAGCCAACTTGGGTCTTTCGTTTGCAAAAGCAACGAGTAACAAAGATCGTGTAAACCGCACTTGGCGAGCGTTTGACAAAGTATGCCCGTTCCCACAAAACCGGTTGACAACGTATACTCATTTTGCACAATGCTTTCGCGAAGCTTCTCTACAAAGGCAGTATACCACGCCTCCGGTACCATATCAAAGGCAAGGGGAAGTAGGTACGCCGTCTGCGTGTGAATTGTAAGATCGCCATGATTGGTATATTTCTCAATCCAGTGAGCAACAATTTTTTTGTGCAGATCACGATAATACGCCGAACGCTCTTCTTTTCCGAGAATAGTGCTAAACTTCTCCATTAAATAAGCATCATACGCATAATAGCATACGGAAATATAAGCGGGCTCGGTAACATCGTAATTCAGCCAATCGCCAAACCTCGGGCGAGGACCGTCAAGACCAAATTGTTCAAGATACCGCATATACCATTCCATAGACTCGTAGTGCTCAGCAATCACGGCCTCATCACGGTACATGAGCCACAAGCGGTAAGGGACAATGAGTCCTGCATCTCCCCATGCTGCATTGGCATCTCCGCCGTTATAGAAATATACACGAGGAATAACATCACAGTACGCACCATCAAATGCCACCTGCGAATCCCTGGCATCCCCCAACCATTTGTGCATAAAATCTCGGATATCAGCCAAATAGGAGGCTGCACCACAGAAAATTTGTGTATCTCCCGTCCAGCCAAGACGCTCGTCGCGTTGCGGGCAATCTGTCGGAATTGAGAGATAGTTTCCGCGCATTCCCCACAAAGCATTGGAATACAGCTGATTCACCTCGGGATTGTCACAAACAAATGTACTCGTTTCAGAAAGCGCAGAACCAATCACTTCCCCTATCACAGAATGAATCTCCATATCCCGATCAGCACGGATTTCAAGATAACGAAAACCGTAAAAAACATGAGAAGGTGCATGATTCTCTTTCCCGTCACCCGAAAGAACGCAAACGTAACGGGACAACGCCGTACGGTAATTCTTAAGATAGGGGCTTCCCTTGGGACCATCATTTCCGCGGCTCCCGTCACCGCTATCGTTGAGAAGCTCGGCAAAAAAGACCTCCATCTTTGTGCCGCGAGATGCTGTCACAGTCAAGGAAGGACGCCCCACCATTTCCTGTCCCATGTCGAGAATCAGTGCCTGTCCCGCCTTTAATACACCTGCCTCACAGCCGGCGCCAACCGACTTCGACCGTACATGAATAGAGCCCAGTTCGCTCCCATCAGAGACGCTTCCTTCATATACTACCGCCGTCATCGGATGCCGATTCAAATGCTCACGCACGCGAACAGGCGAACCGACAGCAGGAACGATCTTGCCATAAAAAGCATGAAACGCAATCGCGTTTTCCCACACATATGCTTCTGGAGCGATCGAGGGATGCGGAAGTGTAGCATCATCATACTGTCCGTCCCAAATGTCTGCACGACGAACCGGGCCGCCAGTCATGGCCTCCCACGTTTCATCAGAAGCAATCATCTCCGTCCTTCCGTCTTTGTAGATGACTTCGATTTCACCCGCAAAGGCACAAGGCTGCGAACCATACGCACCAAAAGAGATGCGACCGTTCCACCAACCGGAGGCAACATCGGCAACGAAAACATTCCGTTCCTTGCAGAGAGATGTGATATCATACTCAAATTCAAAAACGCGAAGACGATAATCGGTCCATCCTGGTTTCATCTCGTCATAAACCATCTTGCCGTCAATCTCTTGACCGACACGGTTTCCGTTGAGATACAAACGAAAAACTCCCGCGGCTGTTGCGCGAAGGATGACTTTCTCTGCATCGTCGCCCACCGTAAACATCTTTTTGACATTCAATAATCCGTGGTGCGGCTCAAAAGGAAGGCTACGTCGGTTGAAGTTGGCAATATCGTGAGAAACATTGCTTGCCACAACCTTGTAGGATGGAGCCGTGATGAAAATAGCTTGCTTCATGGAATTCTCCTTAGATCGTTATTTTCGAATCACCATGTGACTGTATTGGCAATTCATATGGAAGAGACGAGTCACGCCGTTCCTAATTGACATATAGAACTAACATACATGATATCAGAGCCTGTTATTTGTTAAAGATCAGTCCGAAATCTTTCGAAACGAGAAAGCGGCAGCTCCCGTTTCCTCATTATAGCTTTCCATGGTAAATGAAAGTCCACCGATCTCCGCCAAGGTACGCATCACAACCTCGGTTGAATATTTGAAGTAATCGGAAACAACACGTCCCGTCTCATGCAGATGCTTTACGGCAGGGCAGTAATCGATCTTCACCTTCATGCTTTGGTCATCACTTTCGATGTGAAGAACATCCAGCGCCTTTTCGAGCGTGTAGGTCTTTACAATGTTGTTTTCGATCGCCTTAAGAGCTCCAGCCGTCTCCATTTCCTTGATAACGGGAATATACACATCCTTTGTGTATTTTTCAAGAAACGCAATCAGTGCATCTAGGCCATGTTCCTTGGCAACAAAATCTACACCCATATTGAGGCTACTGTGGAAATCACGATGGAAATACTCCGCAGTCTGAGCCTTCAGCTCAAGTTTTTCGACCTCTTCCGTCATGTTTAACACCCCCTTGAACACCTTGGGGTCATAGATCAATTCGGTACATCTGGCCTCATCCACGTTGAAACGGTCAGCAACAAAGCAAAAGCCTGCCTTTTCGATTGCCGCGCGGTAATAGTCACAATGTCCACAGTAGTCATAATACGGCTTAACTCCAAGCTCCTTTTCGAGTTCAAGCAAGCGCCCTTTTGAAGGACAGTAGTCCATCTATAAGACGACCCAGCCCTCCTTCTCATTCATATAGTTCGTTCCCTCAGCGGCCTCTTCGGTTAGTGTTCCCTTCCAATAATTCCACGCGCCGCGAAGTCCGTCTTTTTTCAAGAAATTGATCAGCGGAATCCCTTCGCCCGTCGGCTCAAACAGATACGTCCAAAACCGATCGACCTCGGCCTTGCCGTAAGCTTCGTCGAGATAGGTGAAAAGCTCACTGTACATGGGAATAAATTCAGTGCAAGAAATCATGACTCACTCCTAAGTATTTCATGAGATAATGATATAGGCTTTGGCATCGCACGTAGCAGTAACAATTTCGTCGATGCCACATGGTGTCACGAACTGTCCAAAAAGAACTGTCGATCCTGGGCTTCAGGAATCAATTGGAAATAAAATCACCGTATACACCAATGGTCAAGTTGGCATTCACGGGACCTGCGCCGCTCGTCGCGCTCTCAAAGACAGCCTCAAAGTCTCCAGAAGGAACCTTGAGGGTCTGCTCAACGACGGTAACATCTCTTGCGGAACCGACGCTGTTATACACCTTAGCACCCTCACCCGGCAGGTATTCGAGATATTCGCAGGCGTTGATGCTTCCTTGTATCTTCAATACGGTATCTCCGATTTTCACAACCGGATTAACAAGAGGCTGATTGACATGCTGCAACGCTTCGATGGTATCTACTCGCACACCCGCACACTCACCCGACGTATAGACAGTAATGTCCGTCAGGCTGGCAAAATTAACCGGCGAACGGAACAGCTCATACGCATTATGCGACCAATCTTTAAAGGTTGAACCAAGAGCATCATCCGAGATATACTCACCGCTGTTCGCTTGTGTGATAATAATATCGCGCCATCCTTCAAAATCAAGGCGTATTACATAGTCGGCATAACCACGCTCGTTTGTGTCACTTCCCCGAAGAGAAATGCAAAGCATGTCATCCGAGTTATTACCGTAAACGCGCACTTTGATAGCCAAATTGTTGCTGATATTCACACCGTTCAAACTACGGGACAAAACTTGCATCTTGAGCTCTTGATTTTCATCAAAATCCATCAGCGTTATCGCATTTTTTCCATTGGTAGAATACAAATTCTCAATGCGAACGAAGGGCGTCTGCTCTTCAAAATCGTTGGACGCAGACAGGGTGTTATCGATCGAGGTATCACGGAACTTCTCGTTAAAATATTCTACTTCCGTAAAGCCCCACACATCGCCCTTTTGCGTTAAGGTAAATTCATATTTGGATTTTCTCAGCATTTCCTTCACTTCTTCGGAAAAATAACCCGATTCACGCAAATCGCTGTACTGCGTATAGCGTTGAACATTTCTCAACAAACCGGGCGTCGAGAGAAACTTTGAGGGTGATGGGTTATTATAGACAATACTCGCATCATATGCAATCGCCAGGGTTCCCAAATAGTCCACATTGCTGACATAATGATAATCGTAGAGGTAATTACGATAGCCAAACTTGTCTTCCGGCCAAAAATCATACCAGCTCATCGTAGTCGCCAAATGACGATCGCTAAAAATCGTGGCTTCATGAATACGCCAATCGTTCCAATAATTATATTCGCGAGACGGCGAATCAAGATCCCCATAGCGACCGCGAATCGCCCAAATTTCCGGTGTGAAGCCCGCAACCGAAATCAAGGGGTCTGTTTCGGTATGCTTCAGCACCTCATTGATAAATGCGGCATAGTACATCCCGATATAGTTCTTGTCATCAAGATGGAACTCGATGCCGTTGATCGCATCGAACATGATCATGCCGAAGCCGCCCTCATTATAGGTCTTGGCTATACGGCGCGCGATTTCATAGAAAAGTTCCGAGCCGATCTCGGGAACGAGAAGATTGTAGTTGCCATCGAGATGGCGAATCTCGGCACCGGCCTTATGCTCTGCCGGTGTCGTCCCTCCGCAACCGCGAACGACCTGAACAAAGCCTTGGGCCGAAGGCACGATTTGAATCAGTTCCTGATCGATCAGGATAAACGGCGACGAGCGTGTCATAAATCCCCAGTCTTGGGGAAGATGCGCTGTGCTTTCCAACGTGGTGATCGTCGTTGAGGTTGCGGAAATGTCCTCCGCAAGCGTGAATCGCTCCTTGACATTCAGCTGCTGCTGCCACTTCGTGTCGGAAAGGATCTCATCGGCGTTATAACTGATATAGAACGAGTAGGTATGCATACCTGCCAAAATCCCTGCCTCGTTCAAAGGATCAACGACCTGTTTTTTGAACTCAGTTACCGATCCCTCAGTCTCGTGAAAATAAAAGTCTCCCTGACGAAAGTTGGCGCCGGATTCCTGGTGATGAAAGCACACCTGGTCGACACCCATGGCAGTATATAAATCGATCCACTGCTGCAGATTGCTGACGATGCCCTCCGACTGGATCAACCAGTCACCCTTATTCTCGGGATGATCCTTGGCATAGGCCCCGCCGGTCGAAAGCACCAGCCCAACACCGTCTTCAATCTGGGTGTTGACCTCCTTCATAATATCCCGTTGTTCTTCATCGGGACAGGTAATAACGGCGAGCTTTGCACCCTTGGTGCCAAGCTCAGAATAACTGATCCCGCCGGCGCTTTTTGCATCGCCGTTGGGGTAGAATTGATGGCTGGTATTGACATTCATGGAATACCCGAATACCGTCACTGGGTTTTCCACTTCATAGTCGTACTCATAATCGACCTTGAAGTCGGCAAAACAGATCGAATAGTACTCGGTCGGAAGCTCGTTCAGCAGTTCAAAGGTAGAGTAATTGTCGAACACCTCCACCTTGAACCTCAGGATCAGGCCATCGGCAAACTTCACGTTCACCAAACCGTCTCCGACATATTCCATCGAGGAAGGATATATCTCGGTCTCCCCGTAGTTCTTCAAGAGGTAGCAGAAGGAGGAAATGCGCGTCGTCCGAAGAATGTCGTCTCCGCGGGAAACCTTCTCGATAAACTTATCAACGACGCCGTCGTCCCCGACCACAATAGTCACGCGACGATTGTTGATAACAAGGGTATTACCGACGGTGTAGATCTCATTGACATCCGCAGGCGCTTTCTCCAAAGAGGCGAGGGCTTCCGCATCGATCACAACGCTCTCTGCCGCAGGGATCAAACCGGTCACCATATCTCTGACGGCATTAAACATGGCAAGCTCACTTGCAGCAACAACGAGGATCCTATTTCCTTGCACCTTGATCTCGTAATTCAGATGATTTTCCGGGTCTTCCTCAAGTACCAGCTCAAAGCCGGTCATCGTATCCTCCGCCCGTTTCACTTCTACTTCCGTAAGCAGGAAGCCACAAACCTCAGCAAGACCACCGGCTAGGATACCGGCATAGGCCTTCGTCTCTTTATCCGAGATCACCACACAGTCCTTGAGCTCTTTTCCGAGAACGGTAACATGCTCGACATCATAGTCCTTTTCATACCGATACTCAAAATTCGCCGGAATTTGTATCACCAGACCGTTTTCGTTTTCGGTCGTCTTAATAAAATACTTGATAAAGCAATCGACCGCAGCTCCCGTCATTAGATCCGAACCGCCGAGAATGACGGCACGGTTTTTTTCGATCTTAATGATGAAATCGCCATACCGAATCGTTTTCTTCGCAGCAACCGATTCTGCGCGGTTGGTCGCTCCCACCAAAAGCTCCTTGGTATCCGTCGGCGGCTCCTCGCCGCGTCTCACGAAATCGGTAGTAATCGCAATTCCGGCACCGAGGTCATCGGTAAAATACTGACGAAGCTTCACCGCTTGGGCGATCAAGGTGTCCGAAGCATTATCTTCGGGGCGAACCACCGAAAATTCGGTCACCCCTCCCTCATAAATGGTCAACCATTCGCCCTCGTACCCTTCCAAAGGGGATCGATCAGGAACGGCAGAAGTCCCTTTCTCCTCCGCGCCTCCTCCCCCGCACGCGCTCATCATCGACAACAGCATAACAAGAAAAAGAAATACCGCTAAAAACTTTGTTTTCATCACATCGAGTCTCCTCATCCATAAATATCGGTCCGTCCTGAGCCGTATAGATCCAGCCGATGGTCGGCAAGAACCCTTTGAGGTGCGCAGGTAGGATATTCTGTTTATTGCTTTGTTCCGTAGCTTCTGCGCCGACATATCCTGCCCTGAGTCAAGGCCGTGGCAGAGAAGCCTCCATTTGGCACAAAGCGCACATCATGGGTCGTAAAAAATCATCGCATTCCGCCGCACCGCTGATCGCAGGAATCATTCGGCACAGTACCCCGACGGAAGGTCGGCACAGGGCAGACCTCCCGTCGGAACGGGAAAGCGTTGAGGTTCAGTCATTCTTTTTAAAGGCAATGGTATAGAGATCGGCGTCAACCATTCTCGCCTCAAGTCGGACGACCTTGTTTTGCCAACGGTTAACCGGCCCCGTCGGGAAGTGAACACGCTTGGCGATCGAATTGCCAAACACCTCGATCGATTCCATACGTTCTCCGTTCTCATCGATCAGCGCAAAGTAGATATGTCCCCAGGCCGAGGTCTCCATGTTGGCATAGAGCTCATCCCCTTCAAAAACGAAAGGCTTGGTAACAACGACCCGCTCGCTCTCATCCGCGTGAAGCGAAACAAAGCCGTCCTGACGAAGGGCGTATCGATACAGCGTCTGGTACGTATACATCCATTCGTCCTCAAGAACAAAGATCGACAATTCGTCGGCAGATCCCGCACGAACCGGCGGTGTCTTGAGGAAGCCTACGGCCGGATAGCAGTCGCCGTATACCCAATTGGTACCATCCTCCGGACAGGGGCGCAAAAACGCGTTGTCATACCTACGGAAGTTGATGCCGTCACGGGAACACATAAACAGGCAGTCGGTGATCGCAAGACCGTAGCGCCAATGGTATTTCATGCGCCCCAGTCGCTTTTCTCTTGCGGGCATCTCATCATAGGTAGCCGTCCAGTTTCTGCGCTCAACGTACCGCGTCGGCATTCCGACAAAGAGGGGGCTGCTGTTATCGTACGGCTGAATAACGTTCGTGTAAAGATGAACCTCCTCCACAGCGCCCTCATATGTCAGGTCGACCGCCTCCGACCAGGAACCGGGCTCAAAGGTTTTTGACTCGATGTAGGTAATGGGTCTCGGCTTTTCTGCCGAATAATGCCCGCGGAAATAACAGCGGTACTTTTGTGAATGCTCATCGTAAAAGACAATATTCAGTGAATCAAACTCGCCGTCCCGCGTCAGTTCGCCAGTGTGGACAAAGTGAACGGCGTCGGTGCTGACGTAATAGTCAAGCTTCTTGGGCTCGCCGGTACCGGCACTTGAGGCAACGGCCTTGTAGCGTTCGCCCGGCTTGCAGTCGGGATTCGTATCGTAGAATACGTAAAAATTATCGAAGTGAGGTTTCCAAAGAATAATATTATTATCCGTTGAGCCCTGCCATTCACAGAGGCCGACGTTCGGGCGCTCCCATGTCAAACCATCCTTGCTTTCGGCATAACACACAAAGAAATTGGTATGCTCCGGGAGCTGAGGCTCTTCTGCCGGATTGGGCTTCCACCAACTGATATAATACATACGATAAATTCGGCACTCCGGATCATAGAAGAAATTGGGATAGCTGATCGCATCGCCCTCCCAGCTTCGGTCAAAAGTCATGGTAAGCTCTTTTTTCACGGGGTGGTGTAACAGATGCGGCGCCGTTGTTTTTTCGGTGTCGAGCAGATAGTTGTCAAATAAGCACTCTTTTCCAAGGATTTGAATCATTTTCTCACCATTCAAGACAGGGCTTCCTGTCGTTGCCTTTCATACGCATTGGTTAGTAATATTATTCTCGTAAATTTGAATTATTCTCGTAAATTTGACCCGCACATCAGAAGAATAGAGAAGATGGGGGATAACTGCATCATTGGTCTGTCACTGCATTAAGGTGACCGCCATGGTAAGCCCGCGCGGATGGCCGCGGCACATCGTGACGCAGGTCGCCGATCGTATCTCAATAAAGCCGTGCGGGATCTGCCGGTCGAGCCGTGCGACACCAGTCAAGAGCCAAGGGATCTTGAGCAACACCGTACCAATGTCGATGTTGGGAAAAAGAGCCTTCATCGAAGCACCGGACGGAGAATTGATTAATATCCAACCTTCTCCCAGCACTCAAACGGAGCGGCAAGCTCTTCGCTGATGTAAACCTGGGTTTTCTTGGTCTGAAGCATGGTACTGGGCAGATAGGGGGTGATCGGACCGTGCGTACAGAGACGGGAGGTCATTCTCTGCCAAGAGGAGAAGGTTCCGCAGGTAGCCAGGGCATGAACCTCGATACGCTCCTTGGCACGCATCACGTCCAGCGGGCCGATGGTAGCGGCGCAGGGCGGAACGTTTGCGATATCACCGGACTGGCCGAAGGTACCGTTCAGGGAGTTCTGCATGATGGTCATGGGGTGCAGCTTCACGATCTGGGCGGGCTGGTTGAGCCACTCCTCGATGTCGCCGCTGCCGATGAACTCGGGAATGGGATCCACGAATGCCATGTGGCCGGCCCATCCGGGAGAGGTGGAGGCGATGTCGGCGCCGGTTCCCTCGGTGATGTCGTCAATGATCTTGGAATAGTACTTGATATTGGCGTTGGTGGGGAAATGAACGTTCTCCATGGGCATACGGAGCTTAGGATCGATCTGATAGTAGAGATACTTGATCATGGAATGGGCAAAGCCGGCCTCGTAGGTGATGGGGGCGATGTTGCCGTTCTCGTCGGCCCACTCGTCCTCAGCAACGAGGTGTACCTTGCGGCAGTCAACCCGGAAATAGTTGATCAGCTGTGCAAGAGGAATGTAGGTGTCGGGCTCGGGGTTACCGAGGATCATGGTAAAGGACTTACCGGCCTCGGAAGCTGCCTTCAGGCGGGAGAAGAGGGTGGCGATGAGAACCGGATGGGGGTTCATCATAACCTTGACCTCAAATTCGGGATGCCACCAGGCCTCGCGCTTTTCCAGGTCCTTGCCGGACAGGCTGCGTACGTATTCGCAGACCTTCTTGTCCTTGAAGGGAACAAAATCCGCAGGCTGGAAGTCAAATTTGGTTGCGGGATCCGTAATAAAGCCTCTCATTGTTTTTCTCCTTTAAGTATTACTTGTTTTACGTTCATTCTGTGATCGACCAGGATCAGATCGGCCCGTTTGCCAACGGCGATCTCACCCCGGTCGCTGCGGAAATTGCAGATACATATGCCTCGTTTTCCCTTTGACCGATCGAGCAAAGCTCTGCGGACAGCAAAAGAGCCGTCGTTTCTCCTCTACTCACTGCCATGGCCGAAAGCGTCAGCCTGTCAAGTACCCCCTCCGCATATCGCTTGACAAAATAGCCCTCCACAGGACACCCTATCATCGGGGTAATATCAACGCTTCCGAACCCGATATGCAATGTATTCACTTCCATCCCTCCATCATCTCAGAAAAAACGTTTGCTGTCAGACATTCTGTTCAAAATTCTTCTTATGGATCCTTTTTCGATATCCGTCCGGCGTGTCTCCGTACATTTTCGCAAAAGCTTTAAAAAAACCGTTCTCGGAATTGTAACCAACCATCATGGCGATCTTTGCGATCTCATAGTTTGTATTGACAACCAGATTCTCAGCTTGCATCATCCTGAGATAAATCACGTATTGGCGAAAGGTCATTCCCGTGATTTCCTTGATGATCTCTATGATCTTTCCCTTTCCCATGAAAAACATTTTCGAAAGATGCTCAAGAGAAATATCGTCTGCATAATGCATGGAAACGTATTGATTGATCATGAATTTTTGCATTTCAATGGACCCAATGCACGCCACATTTTTCTCGGCCAGAAGCGGCTGGGAGGAAACCAGCAGTGTGCTGAAAATCAAATCGCTGACAATGAATGAGATAATACTTTTCTCGTATTCACTGTACGGATAAGAAAAATCCTCGACCCTTTGGAGCAAATATTCAACGATGCGCTTGATCTTTTTATTATTTCGGATGGCAACAATCGGAGACTCCACAACAAAAGAGGGATGCGACTTCTTGTCTTTGACATTTGAGACGGTGATCGGCTGAAAGTCAAACAAGATACTAACCCTTTGACACTGATTGCCCCCTCGTTCCTCGTTAAAATAAGTCGTATGCAGTTCCCCCGGACTCACACAGCAGAAATCATTCTCATTGAAAACAACTTCCTTGTGTGGGGTTTTCAGAACCATCGCTCCTTTTGTGACAAAAAACGCCTCAAAATGGGTATGCATATGCATGGAGAATTCCGTATATGGAAGCTCCGAGTGAGGATTCAAAAAGCCAAATTCATCGTCTTCAATAAAAATATTTAATCGTAGCGCGCTGTTGATATCCAATGAAAATGTGTACAGAAAATTGCCATTGGAGCTGTTTATCATATCCTACACCTCAATACACGGTTACAAGCTTTCGGGGAAAACCGCACCGAGCGGTCCACCACACGGCATTCGAGCCACGGTGCACGGGAGGAAAGGAGTCACTCCCGTCGACGGCTCCTTTTCCTCTTACTCACAAAGACGCAAGAAATGACGGCATCCCGCCTCGGGCTCAAGCGGTAATTTCACCGATACGAATCATTTCGGTGCGCACGTTGTCGATCATCGACTGCGTGATCTTGCGCGCATAGTCATACGAGAAGTTCCCCTCGCAACCAAGAAGATTCATTGCCACCGTAAAGGCGGGAAGAACCTCGTTTCTCACAAAACAATCGCGAAGATCGATAATATGATTAAGACACTGTGCCGCCGTATCAAAATCGCCGTTTTCCATAGCCTTGAACATTTTTCCGGTATTGACGGGAGTACAGGAAAGCATGAGGGATAGCCCATATCAGGTGAAACGCAGTCCGTATGCAGCGTAAGCGGTTTGCTCCATGTCTTACCTTCATCATCACTGATGATTGCTCTGATTTCAAAAGGCATTTCACGGTATCCGAAAACAGATATCAGAACACCGGAAGAATGACGCATAATGTGAGCCGGAGCTCCTCCGATATCAGAGAGTATCTGCACGGGTTTGCTCCATGTTTTTCCCCCATCATTCGAAATGCTTTGGTAGAGAGTAAATTTGTAAAACTCGGTCTTCTGTTTCTCAGCCCTTATATGACACAATAAATCGCCGTTTTCCAGCTCAATAAAGTGCGGCTCGGTATTATACAGGAACTCACCATCATCATCGATTACCGGCGCAATTGCTCCGAGCATCTCCATCTTTCCGTTGTTGACATCTAATTTCCAACATTCAATGCCATGCTGCTCAACCACTCTGCTGGGATTCCAGCACGCCCCCAACCAGAGTATATCACCGTTTTTCAGCTTATTTGGACCATGAGGACTGGTAATCGGTGACTTATGAATATCACCAAAACTCTTTCCACCATCAAAACTTATGCGAAAAAGCGAGCCCCTGTCTCTTTCCTCTTCAGCCGGAGTAATTCCGTCCAGATACGTCAGAACACTGTCCCTTTCTCTGTTGTCACCAACCCACAGTGCCTGTCATCTCTGATATGAGACGGCATTGTTGAAGGTTGTAACGATCAGCCCGTTTTCACCGAAGGACAAAATTCCTGTGTCACGGTCATCAAGACGCGTATCAATTACCGCGCGGGGAATACCGTATGTCCGTCCGCCGTCGGTGCTTTCTGCAATTACAGCCTTACCATACGGATCGCAATGCCTTTTTCTGAAACCCGATGCCCCGGCTATAATCCTGCCGTCATCGGTTCTGACAACAGTCGGCCATGCAAAATAGTTGAATACACTGTCGGTACCTCTGATTACATCAGAAGGAAAATCAATTATCTCCGCCTTATAATTCTTCATTGTTTTATCTCCTGTGACAATCTGATAATCTCCCGGTTATTATTCTTTCCGACAATACACACCACACTTCACTACACTTTGATTCATGTGAATTGAAGCGAGTATATCGCAATATTTCGTTCACTTCGGAAATTGACTATTGAAATTCAGTAACCAATGTGATATAATGATCAAGTAATTATCTACAAGATTAGTTTATCACACATTTTTCACTTTGTAAATTTCCACATATGACTTTTTGAGCGCTTCATGTCGCATATGACAATCATCTTGATTTTTCATGAGTGATTCCCACTGTGCGGGAGAGGTTATTTTATGTTTTTCTTAGATATTCCGATAAAATATAACGATGCAATTGTAAATATGTATCTTCAGGACGGATTTTTCGAGACGAATATCCAGACTGCTTCGTTTCACCGTCATGCATACATTGAATGCCACTATATATACAAAGGCGCGCTCGAATTCAATATAAACGGAAAAATGATCAGTGTACCGGAAGGAACTGCACTTCTTATCGGGCCAAACATTTTCCATTCGTTTTCATTGATTCACCCCGACAGCAAGAGGGTTGTATTTCAGCTCAACTGTGACAAACTCGGCAGTAAACTGTTTACCGAGGACTATCTGCTAAAACGAAAAAGCTTCTCTCTTAACCTTGAAAGAGAAATTGCACTTATCAAGTCGACAAATCAGTATCATATTCTAACTGAGTATATGAAATTATTGTTTTACGAACTTATTTGTGATACAAACGAGACAAGCAATAACTCTGTTGCGCTCCCGATCGACAGAAAACTTCAAATATATGAACTGGTAAACAATTCACTTAATGTACAGCCGACACTTGAATACGTAGCAAAAGAAATCCACATCTCGCCGCGCCAGCTCAATCGCATCATGCTCGAGTTGTTCCAAATGAATTTTACCGAATACCTGACCTCAATGCGTCTTGAACACGCCAAACATCTTCTGGAACAAACAGATATTCCTTTGAAGGAAATATCTCAACAGGTCGGATTCTCATCATATTCCGGCTTCTGGAGAGCATTCAAGAAAAAATTCGGCGTTTCGCCGAACAGACATGATTCGGATATGAACGATGAATCACCTGTCAGCAAATAACTGACAAAATCCTGCGTGTCCATTTTCACAAAACTAAAAAGGGCTGGATCAGATGCTTTTTATCAAGCAAATGGCTCAGCCCGTCTTATGTAATTATAAGTTTGTCTGTTCACATTAATAACAGAAACCTCTATTCAGATGTTTCCCGGAATAACTGTTTTCAATAACAATTCTACAGTCCTCTATACCGAAAGATATTCTCTGTGTGTTTGCATTCAGTCCAGTCCGATTCTTTTTGACAAGCCAATCAGTGCATATACGAATCGGAAGACAGGTGTCAATGTTGTCTGTGCCGGGTCGCCTTCGCGTATTCTCATGGTTCTTCTTATTTCTTTGGGGATGACTACACGGCCGAGGTCGTCTGCTTGTGTCAAGTTGCATCCAAAAATTCTTATAAACCCTTATGCAGCAAGGGTTTTCAGACTTTCGACAAAATCAACCCTTGCGTTATTATAACACAAAAACAGCTGGTCACGAAAGCTGAAAGGCAACATCAAGCTTCCATTAATTTTTTGGATTATTATTAAAGTAATTCCTGTATTCTGCGTTCAGCCTCTTTATAAACCGCCTCATCATCCCGAACCGAAATCACAATGATTTTCATTGTCTCCTTATCTCGTACAAGAGAATATACAACTCGATACCCGAGATTTCGCAGTTTGATTTTATAAAAGCCACTCAATTTTGATGTTGCATGGTTTCCCAGAGGCTTACCGATTCCATCAGGTGGCGGTAACGGACGCTCGGCTGTTTTTTCAATCGCTTTCAAAATGATCTTGCGATTATACGGATCAAGCCGTTTCAAATCCCGTTGAGCCTCCTTGATGTATTCTATTTTCCATTCCATCTCAAAGGCTCCTATTCAATATCAACTTCTACATCTGCCAGATCAGCATCGGTAAGACCAAGCTCTTTCATCATTTCCTCATGAGAGAGATTCTCAGCGTCTTTATTTTCAGCCATACGCTTTTCAGCTTCAGCATACAATGCATAATCCGACAGCATTTCCATTAGAGTTTCATATTGACTCGGAGAAACAAGGACACAAGCAGGGCGATTATTTTTAACAACAATCTTCGTGCCGGTTGTTTCCACTTCATCGAATATTTTTGCGGCTTCGCCTTTATTAAATCGTGTAATAGGAACCATAGCGTTCATCAAATTTACAACAGACATCTGACTCATTGAAAACTCTCCTTTCAAAACTATCATTCCTTGAGTTCACTATCATTATACACCGTTGAAGCAAAAATGTCAATATTTTTATAGATATATTTCTCGATAAAATTCAAAGAATCGTCGACAGCTTTGCTTAGCTATATAGCTTCTTACCCGATGATTGCTTCGGATTGGACTCAGAAACAACCTCTTTCTAGGCGGTTGTTGCCTTCTCGGGTATTAAAGCCGGCTTTTACATGGTCATGAAAGCTGAAAGGCAACATCAAACTTCCATTCAATTTTCAGATTTTCGTTGTCAAAAACAATGACACGGTCTATATCGTCGTACATTCTTTTCCGGAGTATATCGTCCGGCTCATCTGCTGCAGCAGCGATATTTTTCATCGCATTCATTGCCGTATTGCTTTCTTCCTGCTTTTGCAGCAGGCTTTCGATTTCATCCTCGATTCGTGATAACTCCGTCTGGAGTCTGTCCCTATCCTCTGAAAGAGCGCCTTTCTTTTCGAGAAAAGCATTCCGGGATATTTCATTGGAACGGAATTGCTCATACAGTGATGCAACCTTACCGCCGATCCCTCCGAGCTGAATGCGGAGGGATTTTTGCTGCGCCCGAAGAGGGGCAAGCTTATCCGGCTGCTTTTCATTTACTGTCCTGCGATATTCTTCGCTGACGATTTGCAGCTGCCGTTTGTATGTGGTAAAGACAACATCCTCTATATTTGTCCCGCTCCAATGAATGCCTGCACACGGAGCGTTTCTTATATATAACGGCGTAACACAGGAATAATATTCGTCCGAGCCAAAGGTTTTACGAAGCCTGCGGCCGCAGTGCCCACAATAGTAAACACGGTCACGGCGATCTGTTCTGACAACATCATACTTTTTCACCTTCCGCAGAGTATCATTCGCCGCGTAATATTCATCATGTGTTACGATGGGTTCGTGCATACCCTCGTTTATCACATAATCCTCCGGAGAATACTTTTTTTGCACTTTGGCCCGAATGGTTTCATTCCCGCATTTGAAGGACACCATAGCTCCTGTATACTTATAATCCCGTATGATCCGGAGCACCGCATAATGGCTCCACATAGCGTTGTTGTCCATACTCTGCCGTGACAGATTTTTGTGTTCCATCGGCGTCGGAATATGCTTTTCGTTAAGGATACGGGCAATTTCCGTGGATTTCTTTCCCTCAATAGCCCACAGGAAAATATCTCGCACAACCGGCGCAGTTTCGGGATCCGGCACCATGTGGTGCTTTTGCCCTTTGATCTTTGTGTATCCATACGGGCAATGACTGACATACCTGCCGCTTCTCATCAGCATATGCTGTGATGCTTTTACCTTTTTTGAGATATCAACGCTGTACATCTCATACATAAAGTTCCGGAAGGCAACATCAATGCCGCCGGTTGTCCCGATAAACTTACTACTGTCGTAATGGTTATTGACCGCAATAAACCGGATGCCGAGGTACGGAAAGATGTGCTCAAGGTAATCGCCGGCTTCAATATAATTTCGCGCAAACCTGGAAAGGTCTTTCACAATGATGCAGGAAACATCACCGGAGCGCACCATCGCCATCATGCGCTTAAAACCGGGACGGTCGAAATTCGTCCCGGAATATCCGTCATCGACGAACTCGACCGTCTTCATAGAAGCAAGCTCAGGCTGCTCTTGAATGAACTGAGCGATGATACCTCGCTGAGCCGTGATACTGTTGCTTTCATCGTTCGCACCGGTGTCCTCAAGCGACAGCCTGAGATACACGGCAATATGATTTTTTTGCATTCAGGCAACCTCCTTTCTGATTCGCTCGCACTCCCTGAACATTTCCTCAAACTCAGGCATATATTTGAACCGGATATCCAAAGAGCCGTCGGCGTGAAATCTGATCTCATCGATCATTGCTTCAACCATTTCTTTGGTCACCGTTTCTGCTTTATAATAACGTGAAATGAGCCGATTCCATTTTCGGGCGCCTGTTTCAGTCACCTTGGTTTTTGTTTTGATTGCCTGAAGCTCCTGCAATTCGCTTTCATATGCGGCGATTTCCTTTTGATAGACATCTCTGGCAAGCAAATATTCCTGCTGCGTCAGTATGCCGTCCTTGAAGTCGATATACAACCGGGAAAACAGCTTTTTCTTTTGGTCAAGTTTATCCTGCAGTTCCCTGACACGATTTATCGGCACACTGTGCTTTGCTTTTTCTTTCTCCAAAGCAATCAAGCCGAGCAGCGTTTTTTGCGTATCAAGGAACAGGTCCATCTGCTTTCGAATAACGCTCAACACGATTTTATCAAGGTCATCGGCGCGGATGTTCTTTTTGGGGCATGCCGTGTCTCCAAGCTCGATGTTTGTCGGGCATTTATAATTGTAGTAGTCTTTGACCGCGCCGTCCTTTTTCGGGCGGGAATAACTGCGAACATATTTCATAACACGTCCGCAGTCGGCACATCTCAAAACCGAGCCGTATGGATTTGGACGCTTGGGCAGATGCGCATAGCGTCCGAAGGATTTCGTCGCATTGCTTGAGACCTTTTTGTTGATCTCCTGCACCGTATTCCACAGCTCCATGCTGATAATCGGCTCGTGTGTCCCTTCAACCACATCCCAGTCCGCCTCTTTTGTCAAGTGGTATTTTTCGCCTTTATACAGGCACTGCGTGCTGCGTCCTTGCGCCAAATTTCCGATGTAGACTACATTGGCAAGCAGGTCTTTCAGAACATGGGGATTCCAGGGCAGTTCACTCCCTTTTTTATTATTATTTGTTATAATGCCGCGCTCATAACGCAGCCGACCCGGGGAGGGATAGCCTTTTTCGTTGAGTATACGGCATATGGTATCAAATCCAGTCCCTTTAGCCCGGAGTTCAAAGATCTCGACTACGATTGGAGCGATCTCATGATCGATTACCAATCGGCTCCGATTATTTTCATCCTTCAGATAGCCGTATGGAGCATAATTGCCGATGTAATCACCGCGTAGCCGCTTATTCTTCATTGTCGAGCAGATCTTTTTGGATATGTCCTTTGCGTACATATCATTGATCAGATTTTTAAGAGTGGCGGCGAGTTTTTCACCGGCGTTGGCGGAGCTGCTGTCATAATCATCGCTGACGGAAATAAAGCGAATGCCGAGGAACGGAAAGATGCGTTCCAGATATTCTCCGGTCTCCACATAGTTTCTGCCAAGGCGGGAAAAGTCCTTCACAAGAATGCAATCGATTCGCCCTTTCCGCACATCCTCGATCATTCGATTAAATGCAGGACGCTCAAAATCTGTACCTGTGTAGCCGTTGTCGGCATATACCTCTTTCAGTTCGAGATATGGCCGCCCGGCAAGATAGTTTCTCAGAAGCAGTTCCTGATTTTCAATCGAATCCGCATCGGCCTTGCCGTTGTCCTCGACAGACAGACGGACATAAAGTGCGGTACGAAACACCGTCTGCTTCTGGCTTTTCGGCAAATCTTCGGAAATGCCGTTTTTCCGTGATGCTCTGGCCACTATCCCACCTCCCTTATCGGCATAGCCAATAATTTCTTGTCTGCGGTTTTCTCCGAGATAAACTGCAATATTTCTTCAATCTGATTCCGATGGCGGAACACGATCTCAATATTGGAGTCCTCGAAAATATTGATGCGCTCTATCAGATGAATAACCATCGGTCGCGTTAGCTCGGTCACATTTTCGTACTGTCGGAACTGTTCAACCCAGGACTGCTGCTTTGAAACGCCGTCGAGAATCTCCCGTTTCTCTTTGTTCAGTTTTTCGATGGCGGCAGTTGCTTCGTCGATTCTTTCTGCAAGCTCTATTTTCAGAGACTCATATTCGGCCCTGTCCAGCAAGCCTTCCCGCAGATCCTCATAGATTCCGAGGCGAAGTGTGTTGTTTTTCCGAACGGCTTCTTCCTGTATTTCGATGCCTGCGTCAAGCTGCTTCAGCTTGTGCTTTTCCCACGACAGATTCTCAAATTGACTTAGTGCCTTATCCACATCCAGCAGCAGGTCGATCTGATGCCGTACTGTCTGATAAATTACCTGGTTCAAAACATCTTCTCTTATGGAATGCCTGCTGCACACTGTTTTATCGTGCTTATTGGCATTGCAGACGTAATACACATAGCGTTTGCCTGCGTAAAACACCGTCTTTCTGACAGCCGCAGCGCCGCAGTCGCCGCAATAAATGCGGCCGGCATATACCGGTACTGTTACATCTCCCGCACGGCAATGTGTGTCATCCTTCAAAAGCTCCTGAACAAGCTCAAAATCACGCACGGAAATAATAGCCTCATGTGTACCTTCCGCGCGAAGCCACTCACTTTCCACTTTTGTAACCACTGTTTTGGTCTTATAATTCGGTGTAGTCCGTTTGCCTTGAATCATAATACCGAGATAAATTTCGTTCTTCAGAATACGCCTTACGGAAACATGGCTCCATATGGCTTTTGAAGATGTCTGAAAGCTCGTTTTGTATTTGCTTCCGCTCAACCTCTTATACTCTGCCGGCGAGGGAATACCGAGTTCGTTCAGACGCATTGCAATATTCTGCGGGCTCAGCCCTTCAATTTTCCAACGGAATATGTCCCTTACAACATCTGCGGCAAATTGATCAACAACCAGCTTACTCTTATCATTGCTGTCTTTGACATATCCGTAAGCCACAAATGCTCCGGCATATTCTCCGTTTTGCTTTTTCGCCGTAAGATTTGTACGGATCTTGGTGGATATATCCCGGATATAAAAATCATAAACGAAGCTGTTGATCGTAAAGGCAAGGTCATCAGAAGATGTTGCCGACAACGAATCATAGCCCTCGTTTATTGTAATAAACCGGACACCGAGTTTTGGGAAAATCTTTTCCTTGTATTTTCCGACGTCGATATAGTCTCTGCCGAAACGGGACTGATCCTTTACGATCACGCAATTGACATTTCCCGCTTCGATGTCCCTCATCATCCGCTTAAATTCGGCACGGTCAAAGTTGGAACCGCTTTTCCCGTCGTCCTTGTACTCGTCATACAGTTCAAATTCCGGATGCGATTTCATAAAGTCATATATCAGTTTTCTCTGATTGCTGATACTGTTGCTTTCGTTTTTGGCTCCCGAAGAGCATGAAAGGTCGTCATCCTCCTTCGATAAACGAAGATAGATGGCAACCCTGAATGTCTGATCTATAATTCTTTTCATAGCGCTACTCCTGTCTGAATTATTCGGTGGCGAATAAACAGCCGGAATTATCGCTGATTTTGTCCGTATCTGATTATATCACAGATAACAGGAAAAATCCAGCCGTTACACTTAAAATCCGCATAGTAATTGTTTCCATTACATTGAAGCGATCATAGAGGTAAAGCTGTCGGTAAGTGTTTTGTCCTTGCCGGCATAAGATACACGGACAACAACATCTCCGACCTTAAAGCAATACGGATCCTTTATCTGCTCAACATAAGACTTCACGCGCTCTTCCAGTGTCAGTTTTTTATCTATCACGACATCTCTGATATCCACCAGTTCAGATAAGTTCTTTTCAGACTGTTCCATAAATCATTACACCTCCATGTGTTTGTCTTTACAACCTGTATTTTTGCCATAATTTACTTGGTATATTCAAAACCAAAATGCTCATTGCCTCCGCCTGCAGCGAACAGATCCACAGAAATTTCATCTCCCCGCCTTCATTGTGGCCGGGCCGCGAGTTACGGGAGTACCATTGTGCCCGACCGGATCATCGCGGTATACGGGAGCCGCCCGTATATCAGTGCAATTGGTTCTGCTCGCCACGCAGACGGATAGCCGCTTCCCGGTTCGGGGATGTAGAGGATAAGCTGTTCAATTTTCAAGGAACTGTATGCACGGGGTGCCTTACACAAGTAAATACGGACAACTTTTTCGCCCTATACACTCGCCGACAAAAAATATCAAAAAAAATGCCGGCTTCAGATATCCCGAAACCGGCATTCGTCTCAAATCGTAAATTTTGAGATATTGAGCGCAATATGTATGAGAATGTACTGCTTCAGATCTTCATCCAAGCGACCATACAAATAGGAATTATGCTCGATCAACGGCATATACAATTCCAGTATGGTCTCTAAATCCCGGTGATTTCCCATAACGGCTCCATGCAGAACCTTTTTGAACTCTGATGCGTTCATTCATCATCACCGCCTTCCATCAGACGAGAGCGCAGCTTTTTCAGTGCGATACACCTTTGATTTCGGACGTACTGCAACGAACAGTTGAGCCTTTTGGCGGTTTCAGCTTCACTCAGGTCTGCCAGAAACAGCAGTTCCATTACCTGCCGACGCTTTAATGGCAGCTCCATAAAAGCCTTTGTCAGACGTTCCTCTTCAAAATCATATGGAGTCTGCATTCTTGTGTTGTTCGACAATAATTCGTGTTGCGCCATATCAAAAAGCTCCGCCTCCGGTATATCCTCATAAGATATGATTTCCGGTCGATTCTCGTATTTTCGCAGGTAATCAATTTTCGCGCGTTTAATTACTGTCTCAAGCCATAGCGTAAACTTTGCCCGCAACTCATCCCGTTCGGAATCTTCCTGTCTGTGGTCCATTTCCATGCCTCCTTTTGGCATGCCACCACAGCAGGGAGAAAACATACCGCTTCACGGCATGCTTTATAGCGATATACGCAACATGCCATGATGGCATGCTGTGAATAAAATAGTGGTTGGTCGTTACGATGATTATCACAGCGATCAGAACATCGGATTCACCTCCTTCCAAAGGGTATAATAAAAAACGACCATACCACACCTCTGTGTGATACAGTCGCTTCATGCGTGAATATAAAACCGATGCCAACGGCTCGGCTATATGTATACTGATATTAAAACAGTTATGCTTCTTCCTTCTGTTAGGGTCTGTTCCTCATCATATGCACTCTCACTTATCCCTATGATTTACTGAACTTTTCAAGTGAATCCAAATAGGTGTTAAACCCTTCACACGCCAGTATCCGTTTTGATACTGGGTATTTTTCAATTCGTTCGGCAATCTCCTTCAGATAGATTTCTTCAGGGTGGGAAAACTCATGAGCCAATAACTGATCCGTAGTCGCATTCAAAGCATTTGCAATACGAACTGTCATATCAAGGCTCGGCTTTACCCGACCGTTTTCGATCTGGCCAATGTGGCTCGATGAGCATCCGCACTTTTCAGCAAGATCCTCCTGCCGGAATCCCTGCGTAACACGGAGCCGCCGAATATTTTGTCCTAAAATCTTGTAGTCCACTGTACATATCTCCTTACATATATTTTAGTGGACTTCACGGAGAAAGTGAAGAGTGCATAAATTGTTTATGCACATCATAAGTGTGATATTCGGATTTTTTCTTAGATTTATCCCACTCTAAAAGTAAATAAGTCTGCTATTGGTACCAGCAGACTCATTTATACTTAATTGAATATGTTCAGATTATCGAGCATTTGGGTTATATCCTCTTCCAAATCCTCGGAAGTTCCACTCATTGAAGTATCCGCTATGGTTTCGGGTGCATAAAGTTCAGATAGTTTCTCCTCCACAATGCTCCGTATCAACCGCTCCATTTGACTGCGGTCGAAGACAGGAGCAACCTTAACCTCTATTTTACTATGACCGGACTGTAACTCCGGATGAGCTTTGATATAATCACTCAATGCCAAAACAATGATTGTACTTTTTCTGTTGCCCAGGTTTTCCAGCAGTTCGCCGACACGAATCTGATCTTCGCTGTCGGCACTGAATTGCAGCGTAAATCTGTATTTTCCGTCTTTTCTCACCGCCTATCACACCGTCCTTTATGCAGGACGATGGGACAGCTGCACTCTGCCAAGCATTTCGTACCCAAGCGCATTGGCATTGGGGGACTCTACAAAGTCTGCCTTCGCAACTAACGGAGATGCCTCCAGAAACGGCCGGAGAAGCAGACTTCCGCCGCCGATGAAAACCGCCGGATTGGAACGCAGATCGACCTGCAGCTCGCGCAGCTGATTGAGAATGTCCTGGGCATGAAGCTTGGTTGCGCCGCAGATCGTTTGCTTAACATCGTCCGGCAAAATCGTATCGTGTCCGGAAAGGACTGCGCTGATATGCTCGTCCTCGATGCGCATATCGTGAAGCGCACCGACTTTTCGGATGATCTCGTTGTTCATGGTGATAATACCGGTTTCAAGCGAACGGCAGAACTGCAGATCAGGCTTGCCGTTTTTCAGGAGCAGCACATCCGTCGTGTAGCCGCCGATGTCGACAACGAACACCCGAAGCATATTAACTACCATGCTGCTTTTCGGAACAACGGCCGCATATGCCTGCGGGAACACCATGACCTTATCGATCATAATGCTGTACGGCTTATCCTTATAAACAAATTTGATAATGCCGTCCCGCTTGAAATACCGAGCGAATTTGTCCTTGAGCACGCCATAATGCTCCGGCGGCAATCCGACCGCCAACTGGATCTGTTCAACAGGGCTGTACCGTCCGGTATCCTCAAGTTCCTTTGCAATGGCAAACAGCGTCAGGATAAAATAGCGCTCGTCCTGCGTTTTGTCGCGCATGTAGCTCAGGCGCTTTCCGCTGGTCGTCCAGTACCGTCCGTCGTATTCCAGGATTTCGTCCGCCATAGGCGGCTTGACGGTATGCTCGGACAGACCGGAAACAAAAGAATGATGGGGCGTTTTGATGGCATAGTTGCCGTGGTCGATTGCAATCAGCATATAAGGTTCCCTCCTATATTTCAGCTTTGGATTTTCATTATCATTACACAGATCAGCACGCGCATTTACAACGGGAATACGCATTGCCAAGCAAAATAAGCACGAAAAAAGGACAAAGCCGAAGCTCTGTCCTTTAGTCTTATGATACATATCGTGAGCAATTAAATCAATTTGTGGTATCCGGTCCCGCAAAAATAATCTCCATCATCTCCCGCGGAGTAACAATAAAGGTTTCTATCGGAAAATGTTTGATATTTCCCGTAACTAAATATGCGTCATCGGTTTTGCGTTCTTCCATGACGACCTCATAAAACACTCGAAATCTCCCTCGGCTAACGGAAGCCCATCTTCCGAAAAGCCTTTAACCGTGCGGGTTTCGGGCATTCGCCCGCCTCAGGCACACCGTGAGTTCTAACAGGTACCCCCATCGCTGCTGTCAGAACTTTTAAATGTTTGGGAGCAATCTGTTTTGGCAACACATTTATTCCTTTCGGATACGGAAGTAAAAAATATCAAGAAGTATGTTCCACAAGCCTTGGCAAGTGTTGAACATCTGATTATTGCCGAAGACGAAAAGCCGATTGCATTTATGGGAACGCAAAACGGACGCTTGGAGATGCTTTTTATCACACCTAAGGAAAGAAGCAAAGGTGTTGGAAAACAGTTGCTTCGATATGGTATCGAAAACTATGGTATCTATGAAGTAACCGTCAATGAACAAAATCCGCAGGCTGTCGGCTTTTATGAGCATATGGGATTCAAAGCCTATAAGCGGACAGATTCTGATGAACAAGGCAACCCATACCCACTTCTGTATATGAAACGAATGCGATAAGTCTCTGTTTATTAAACTGACTAACCAGTATGAACGGAAATTCTATTAAGGAGCGGCCATTCCGCTCGAAAGCCTGCCCCGCATCAATAGCCATAACGCAAACCCAAGGATGCCATTTTATCATTAGCCGCACACAGACGGACAGGAATAGTTTCAAAGCCTTCTCTCGATTTTTTCGAAAGAAGGCTTTTTTCTGCCGTGTAATTCATGACTTTTTCTTGAAAACCCCGAATAAACCCCCGTTAAGCCTTGTGAAATTTCAAAAAATATGGTATAATATATATTGTAGTATTGTATTTTCGTGAAAACGGAGGGTTTCACTATGGATAACAACCTTGAGCGCTGGTATTCGATGAAAGAAATTATGGAATATTTGGGCGTCAGCCGTGATACCGTTCTTGACTGGATCGAGCGCAGAGAAATGCCCGCCGCCAAAATCGGCAGGCTGTGGAAATTCAAAATCAGCGAAGTTGATGCCTGGATGAAATTCGGCGTTGCGGCGGATAAGTAATCCGTGTTGGGAGACAAGCTATGGGCTTTATAGAATCATATAAGCATCTTGAAAAACTATGCGGCGATATGCTGCAAACTCAGCACGGTATCTCTGCCTATATAGACGATATGGGAAATACGCCAAATGGTTGTTATTGGGTTAAAGGCTGGGACGAAGATCTCAATCGTCTTAAGCACTATCGGTGGATTCGAAATCAAATTTCTCATGAGCCAAATTGCACAGAGGAGAATATGTGCGAATACGGCGATGCGCAGTGGATTGACGACTTTTACGATAGAATTATGAATCAAAGCGACCCGCTTGCTATGTACCGAAAGGCAACAAGACCTCAGCCTGTCGCAAAACCAAAACAGCACGGTCAATCTTCACAGTTACAGTATACATATCTTGTACAGCCGGTTTCCTCAAAAAAGAAAGGACGGAAAGCCGCCGGATGGATTGTGTTATTGATTATTGCAGCGTTTGTCGGACTGTTTTTTGTGCTTAAATATCTTGTAAACTAATCGGGAGGTGCAATATGGCACTTGAAAACAAATTGGGGCTGACAAACGCTGCCGACCTTGCCCGCGAGGAAGAACGCATCAGCAAGAAAAAAGCGCTTGAGCTTTTTGATAGCGGGTTGCTTGATCAATTGGAAGCGGGAAAATTCTCCGCCCTCAAAGTCTTTCTATTACGATACAAATAATATTTTGCAAGGTATTCCGCACCCAAATCCGGATTATTTATACCCTAATCTTTTTTACCAAGTAATTACTCGAGTTCGAGAGAAGATTGCGCTTGTGGTTGTCGATGCACCAGAGCTATTTGAAAAAATATCATCCATAGTGGATTAAAAGAGGTGAAAATAATGGACCAAGGATACCAGTTATCACTTGATGATATGGAAAAACAAATAATAGTACAATCCCAACCTAATAGGACAGCATACATAGATGAGTGTGGTAGTTTTGGCTTTGATTTCACCACTGAAGGAGCATCAAAATATTATATTTTGTGTGCTGTAGTTGTTGAAGAAACAAAAATCGCAGAATTGCATAATGCAATCAATGAAATAAAGAAAAATAACGGTTTTGCAAACACAGAATTAAAGTCAAGTAAGATAGGCAGTGATAATAAAAGACGTACCCGTATTATTTCTCAATTATTGCCAATAGAATTTCGTATTGTACTTTTCATTGCAAATAAACAAGAATTTATAAACGGGACTCCTCTTACTGAGTACAAAAAATCTTTTATAAAGTTTTTACATCAAAGACTTTATGACATGTTATATCATGTATATCCAAAATTGAAGATTCTTGAGGATGAAACTGGAACAACAGAATTTCAGGAGTCATTCAAAAAATATGTTGCTGAAAGAAGACCACAGTACAATCTTCTCAATGAATATGATTTTGATTATTGTGATAGCAAAGACAACATACTTGTTCAGCTCGCAGATTTTATAGGTGGATCCATTAATCGTTTCTTAACAGATCCCAATGTTCCAAATTATTATGAAATGTTGCGGGGCAAAATAATGGCTTTCGATGAGTTCCCGAATAAAAAAGAGCCTTATTGGGGAACAACAACTCCTGAAGAATGTAATTTTGACAAAGACATTTATGCTTTATCGGTAAAATGCGCATCGGACTTTATTACAAAGAATGAAGAGATAGAGACAGATGAAAAACGAGCGCAAGTAGCATTTCTTCGATACCTACTTTTCTACGTACAAAATGTTGATCCCACACGATATATTTATTCTAACCAAATTATAACAATTCTGAGGGAATATACAAAACAAAAAATAAGTCGAAATTTTCTTTATCGAAAAGTGATAGCGCCTTTAAGAGATGACGGAGTTATAATTGCTAGTAGCTCACACGGTTATAAAATCCCAATATCTGTTGAAGATATTAAAACATATCTAAACTCTACACATACAATTGTTTCTCCTATGCTACACAGAATAGGGATTTGTCGTATGCTTATTCAACAACAAACGGGTAATAAGTTGGATGTATTAGAAGATCCTGCATTTAGCAGATATAAAAAATATTTTGATTAAAAACTGAAGCAGGTATGGTAGTCACTCTCTCGTGCCTGATGCCATTATATGTAGATAAGTTTGCTGCCTTGAGTTGTTTGGTAACGCTTTCTATTTTGGTATATTCAAAGAAAGAGAGTTTGTGTCTGCACCTCAATGTCGGCAAGGAGGAAATGAACTTTGGCAGAAGTGAACAGATTATATTTTAAACAGACTTTATTATATTATGAAATCCTCTGCAACGACAGCGACATAACTGAGTCGGTGTATGATAGCCGCTGTCTTATTTTTGGCTGTTCTGTTTTTCGCAAGAATCACCTGACCAAAGTGAAAATTCGCTGAATTTTCACTTTGCACTGAGAATAAACCCTTGCCATTTTCGTAAAAACACTGTATATTACAAAACCCTCACGCACGGTTCATTCAAAGCCGTGCGTGAGGTTTTCAGTTATCATACGGTATTCTGAAATAATCCAGGTATTTCTTGAATGTATCCTGCGCCGACAGGCAGGTGTCGGTCAGGTATCCTTTTTCCCGGTCCCACTCCTGCAGTCCGCGGTAATAGAACATTTTTATGCTGTCCTCAATAATAAACGGCACGATGTTGTGTTTCAAACATTCCTTGAACATAATCAGCCGCCCGACACGCCCGTTGCCGTCCTGGAATGGATGGATGCGCTCAAATCGCACATGAAACGCAAGGATATCTTCAAGCGCCACTGTTTCCTTGCCGTTATACTCATCGAGCAGCCTTTTCATCTCTGCCGACACTTCCTCGGGCAAGGTCGTTTCCCGCCCGCCGACCTCATTCGGCAGCTTTTTGTATTCGCCGACGGCAAACCAGTCTTTCCTTGCGTCGCTTGTTCCGGTTTTCAGGATAAAATGCAGATGTTTGATAAATTTCTCGCTGAGCTGCGATTTTGCGCATTCGATGACCTCGTCGATACAGCGGAAGTGATTGGCGGTTTCGATGATATCGTCCACCCGCACGCCTTCCTCGGTGATGCCGACGGTGTTTGTTTCAAAAATAAAGCGCGTCTGCTCGTGGGTCAGGCGGCTGCCCTCCATGTGATTGGAATTATAGGTCAGTTCCACTTGCACTTTATGGTAAATTCCGCCGTGGATCCGGCTGCGCTTTTCCTCTTTGAGAATATCAGGCAAAGTCTGCAGCGCGGGTTTGCTTTTATTGCTCCGTTCGGGCTTCTCGGCGTTTTCGGGAATGTTCCAGGTCTTGCCCGTCAGAAAAGCGCCGGGGACGCGACCTGCCGCGCAGTAGTTGCGGACGCTGCGCTCGGAGGTGTTCCAAAGCGCCGCTATCTCTTTCACAGATAAATATTTCATCATTTTGCCCTCCGAAATTACTATCATCAGTATACCACATTATCGGCAAAAAATCAATCGTTCTAAATCTGCTTTCACTTATATTTTTGCCGATAACGGCAGTTTTGATT
>UMLQ01019557.1_pt1 | contig 32540 bp, 30 predicted proteins | sample 1966631 | NCBI WGS metagenome assembly UMLQ01 (sample SAMEA4836206, study PRJEB28245) | human gut metagenome | biome: gut microbiome; material: fecal sample | place: Denmark | collected 2008 | reverse complement strand
GCAATCGCCGCCGCAAACCGCACTCTTGCCTGCCTTTTTATCTTTCACTATCTTTCGTATGATTAAGAAAACGACAAGCAAAATAACCGCAATAACAATAATATTATAAATATTTGCTTTTAAAAACGCAAGCATACAAATACTTCCTTTCTTTAAATTAAATTATGCTTTAACTTTATCTTTCTTTGAAGCTTTAGTATTGATTGTAAGTCTGTTATCATCATACTTATTCTTTCTGAAAAGCATATAGAGAAGACCTGCAAGGCAAACAAGAGCAGCAATAAAGCCAATAACATTGATATCACCGGCAAATACAAGACCGATTTGATATACAATAAGCGAAATGATATAAGCAAAACCGCACTGATAGCCGATTGCAAACCAAGTCCATTTAGCATTGTTCATTTCTCTCTTGATAGCACCGATTGCTGCGAAGCAAGGAGCGCAAAGAAGATTGAAGATAAGGTATGAATAACCTGCAAGAGCAGCATGACCGCCACTGAGACTTGCAAGGTCTTTACCAAAGTTAACCCAGATTTCATCACCATTTTCAGCAAGTTCGCCTGCGAAGTGATAAAGAACACCGAATGTTGAAACAACATTTTCCTTAGCAATAAGACCTGTAACAGCGGCAACAGCCGGTTTCCAACCACCCCAGCCAAGTGGGATGAAGAGCCATGCAAACAAATTACCAAACTTAGCGAGGATTGAGTTATCCATATCCTCAACCATACCAAAGGCACCGTTTTCTACACCGAAGCCCTGGAGGAACCAAATAAGGATTGTTGCAAGTGTAATAATTGTACCTGCTTTTTTGATAAATGACCAGCCACGCTCCCAAGTTGAACGAAGAACTGTGCCGAGAGTAGGAATATGATAAGCAGGAAGTTCCATTACGAACGGAGCAGGGTCACCGGCAAATTTCTTTGTTTTCTTAAGCATAATACCTGAAACAATGATTGCGGCAACACCAACGAAGTAAGCTGATGTTGCAATCCAGCCGGCTCCACCGAAGCAAGCACCGGCAATAAGACCGATGATTGGAAGCTTAGCACCGCAAGGAATGAATGTGGTAGTCATAATTGTCATACGACGGTCACGCTCATTTTCAATTGTACGAGAAGCCATTACAGCAGGAACGCCGCAGCCTGTGCCGATAAGCATAGGAATGAATGACTTACCCGAAAGACCGAAGTGACGGAAAATTCTATCCATTACAAATGCTACACGGCTCATATAACCGCAACCTTCAAGAATTGCAAGAAGGAAGAAGAGAACAAGCATTTGAGGAACGAAACCAAGAACTGCACCGACACCGGCTACGATACCGTCATTGATAAGACCGAAGAGCCAAGGAGCAAGATGTGGTTCAAGGAATTTTTCAAGAAGTCCCGGTACCCATTCACCGAAGAGAACATCGTTTACCCAGCTAGTTCCCATATCACCTATCCACTGCATTGAGATATAGTAAACGCCCCACATAATAAGTGCGAAAATAGGAAGACCTAAAATTCTGTTTGTAATAATTTTATCAATTTTATCTGAAGTTGAAAGCTTACCTTTATGAGCTTTTTTATATACAGCTTTAATAATTGAAGAAATGTAAAGGTATCTTTCATTTGTAATAATGCTTTCGGCATCATCGTCCATTTCATTTTCTGCAGCTTCAATATCCTTTTGAATATGAGCAAGAGTTGCATCTGAAATGTTAAGCTTTTCAAGTACCTTATCATCGCTTTCAAAAATTTTGATGGCATACCAGCGCTGCTGATTTTCAGGCATATTATTAAGAGCAGCTTCTTCAATATGAGCGATTGCATGCTCAACAGCACCTGAAAATTCGTGCTGAGGAATTGTTGCAGGGCCGCCTGCTGCTTCAATAGCTGCTTCGGCTGCTTCCATAACACCTGTACCCTTTAAAGCTGAAATCTCAACTACCGGGCAAGCGAGCTGCCTTGAAAGTTCTTTAATATTGATTTTATCGCCATTCTTTTTAACGACATCCATCATATTAACTGCAACAACAACCGGAATGCCGAGTTCAACGACCTGAGTTGTTAAATAAAGGTTTCTTTCAAGGTTTGTTCCGTCAATGATGTTAAGAACAACATCAGGTTTTTCATCAATAAGATAGTTACGGGCAACTACTTCTTCAAGTGTGTATGGAGAAAGTGAGTAAATACCCGGAAGGTCAGTGATAACTACATCATTGTGCTTTTTAAGTTTACCTTCTTTTTTCTCAACCGTAACGCCCGGCCAGTTGCCGACATATTGGTTAGAACCGGTAAGTGCATTGAACAAAGTGGTTTTACCACAGTTCGGGTTACCGGCAAGAGCAATTTTAATACTCATATTTATGTATATCCTTTCATACTAAAACATTATTCATTATGTTAGTTCTTTCTAATTTTCATTAGTTTTAACTAACTCGGGTGCTAAAAAATAAGCCTTATTCTACCTCAATAAGTTCAGCGTCACCTTTACGAACTGAAAGTTCATAATCTCTTACAGTGATTTCAATCGGGTCTCCGAGCGGTGCAACTTTTCTAACATAAATTTCAACGCCCTTGGTAATACCCATATCCATAATTCTGCGCCTTAATGCACCTTCACCGTGCACGCGCTTAACGATACAGGTTTGCCCAACCTTGACTTGCCTTAAAGTGTTCATCCTGTTTCCTCCTTAATATTTATTAAAAATAAAAATTAAACAAAAATCTTTTGTGCCATTCCCTCACTGATAGCAATTCTGGCACCTTTAACATTAACAATCACATTACCTGAATATGATGATATAACCGTAACATTTCCGCCAACAACAAAACCAAGGTCAGCCAGATGGGCTTTAATTTCCGGTTTGCCTGCAATACGCTGAATGGTAAATTCCTCACCTGCGTCTGCTAAAGTAATAGGCATCATAATACACACATCCTTTACACATAAAATATGTTTATGTTAGGTTCTGCTAACGATTGTTAGTGTTCTCTAACCGCTTATATGTTAGCACTGCCTAACTGATTTGTCAAGAAAAAATTTTAACTTTTTATAAAACTTGAAAAAAATACAGCTTAATGTTATAATAAATTGTATATTATGTAATAAGACGAAGGTGCAATATGAAAATCCAAGAATCAGCAGAGAACTACCTTGAAACAATTTTAGTATTAAAAAACAGAAACGGAGCAGTTCGCTCAATAGACATAGCAAATGAATTAGGCTTTTCAAAACCAAGTGTCAGCGTTGCAATGAAAAACCTTAGGGAAAACGGATACATAGAAGTTGACCCGTCAGGTTACATTACTTTGCTTGATTCCGGCAGACAAATTGCCGAAAAAATATATGAAAGGCACACTACAATATCAAAATGGCTTATGAGCATAGGAGTAGATGAAAAAAACGCTGTTGAAGACGCTTGCAGAATTGAACACATTATTTCAAGCGAAAGCTTTGAAGCAATTAAAAGAATAAGTAAACCAGAATAAAAATAAAGACGATGCGGTGCATCGTCTTTTATTTTGCAGTATTTTATTTATTGTGCTTTTGTCTTAAAAATTCAACATTTTCATCAACAAGCTTTTTCTTAAGCGGATACCAAAACCAAAGTATCAGTGCAAGCAAGATGAAGCTGATTGCCGGAAGAAGAGTTGAAATATCAAAAATACCCTCAACAACATTTTTATCAAATGCTGTTGATTTTTTATAACCAATCATTGAAAGAAGTGCACCCGATAACCCTGATGTAAGAGCTTGGCCGAGTTTCCTTGCAAAAGAATAGAGGGCGTAAACAGAACCGTCTTCGCGGATACCGTTTTTAATTTCCGAATAATCAATAACATCTGTAATAAGCGCCCACACAACCATAGAGAAAATGCCTAAACCGAACCAACATAAAAATTGCAATGCAACATACACCCAAACATTTTGAGGCCTGATAAAATAAAGCAAAACGCATACTATACCGGCAACCATATTTGAAACAACGCTTATTTCTGCTTTACCGAACTTTTTTGCAAGAGGTTTGGCAATAACTGCCGCAATTATCATGCCCCCGCCCATCATTACAACCGAAAGGCTCTGAATTTTAGCATTACCGTAATAATTCGGAAATACATAGTTCGCCATTTGCTGAATGGTAAGCTGAGAAATAAGCATAAAAATTGTTGCTACAATAATAGAAATTAAAGCGCGGTTTTTAAATGCATTTGAAAGCATTTTGCCGATATTATTCTTTTTTAATTGCTCCTGTGAAATTTCAGGCCTTACACGCTCGGTAGTAAAATGATAGCAAAGAAGATAGCAAATGATTGCTAATACGGAGCAAATTCCTGCAACAAGTGTAAATTTAGCACCGCTTATAACTTCATTGCCGTTTACCTTATTGTAAATAATAAGAGGAACAACAGCCATAATAATAGCACCGGCGAGTACGCCGCCCATTGTTCTGAAAGTGGATAATGACTGCCTGTCATCAGGATTTTCGGAAATAGCAGAAGCCATTGAACCATAAGGAATATTGATTGAAGTATAAAAAACAGAACCCCAAAGAATATATGTTATAAAAAGATATGCAATTTTAGCAGGTTTCGGCAAACCTGAAAGTGAACTTTGGTACATCAAAAAAGAAACGATTGCAACGGGGCCACACATTCTTCTTATCCAAGGTTTAAATTTACCGGCAGGAGTCATTTTGCTTTTATCGCAAATTCTGCCCATTGCCACATCTGTAAAAGCATCTACAAAACGGGCAATCATCATAATTATACCGACTACATATGCATCAACATCCATTACATCGGTATAAAATTTTAAAAGAAAGCTTGAAGAAAGCAGAAATGTTAAATCATTACCGAAATCACCAAACATATAGCCTATTTTGTCTTTAAAGCCGAATGGTTTAATTGCTTTGTTATTTTCCATATAATATTCATCCTTTATTAGATATTTTTGTGGAACTCTTACAAAATATATAATACAATAATTTTTCTTGTTTTACAATATTATATTTTACAAAATAGGTATAAAAATTCATTTATAATAAATCAGTGCCTTGTATCATCATCAAAACATTCACAAAAGCGTGCCGCAAACGCAGGTTCCTCCCCGCCCTTGTAAAGATGGCTTATATCACCAAACTGCTGGCAGCGAAAAGATGCAATACCCCTTTCTCTTTCCTCGGTAATCAAAGTGGTAACAGAAGTTGGAAGTGCAACAAAGTTGTGCCAAAGCACCATAGGAGAGCAAGAAAAAATATGTGACAGCAGCACACATTCAACACCAAAATGGCAAAAAAGAACAATGGTATCGTGATTGGAATTATTAACCTTATATACCCTGCCGTTATGCTCATAACCGTGCTTTTTTAGCAATTCATCAATACCTTCGCACACATTTTTATATTTGCGTTCAACTGTACCGTAACGCATAATTTTAGACTTATACCAATTATCATAATCATAATGCTCTGGATATTTAGTCCAAACGCTCGGTAATCTGTCCCAGCAGGAAACAAGCTTTAAGCCTGACACGATTTTACCCTCAAATTCGCAAAGCCACGGCAAAGTTTCAGCAGTGCGGTTCATTTTATTAAGAGTGTAAGACGCTGTATCCTGCGCTCTGCCGAGCGGCGAGCAATAGAAAGCCTTAACATCAAGTTGTGAAATACGGTCACTCAGCAACTGCGCTTCGCGTACACCCTTTTGAGTTAATGAGTCATGCTCATAATCAGGATCACCGTGACGAATAATAATAAGTTTCATATATATCACCACTCAAATAATATCATATTTGATAAGTTAATACAATTATGGTATTATTAAAATATGAAAATTTTAATTGATGCAGACGGTTGCCCGGTTACAAAATCGGCAATAGAAATAGGAAACGAATTTGGCATTGAAAGCATTATTTTTTGCGATACAAGCCATCAATTTAATATTGAAAGCGTAACGATAATTACGGTAGGAAAAGGAAATGACAGTGCCGACTTTGCGCTGGTAAACAAATGCTCAGCCGGAGATATTGTGATAACACAAGACTACGGATTATCGGCAATGGCACTTGCAAAAGGTGCAATAGTAATTAACCAAAACGGTTTGATTATAAACGATTACAACATTGACACGCTTTTAACATCACGCCACATTGCAAAGAAAGTAAGAAGAGCAGGCAAGCATTTAAAAGGCCCGGCAAAAAGAACAAAAGAGCAAGACGAAAAATTTGAAAAAGCATTGAGGGGTATACTGAATGAACATTTTAATCGTTCCTGACAGCTTTAAAGGAAGCTTATCATCAAAAGAAGTGTGTGAAAATATAAAAGCAGGAATTGACAGCATTCAAAAGCACAATATAACCTGCCTGCCGTTTGCCGACGGCGGTGAAGGATTTGGCGAATGCTTATGTAATTTTTGTAATGGCAATATACTTTACACATATTGCAGTGACATATACTTAAAAAAGGTTAAGGGGCATATATACACTTACGGTAACACCGCAATTATTGAAACAGCCACAGCAAGCGGCCTGCAAAAGAAAAAAGATGTAATGAACGCCACATCATATGGTACGGGAGAGCTGATAAAGTTCGCTGTATCAAAGGGTTTTAAGAATGTTATACTCGGATTAGGCGGAAGCGGATGCTGCGACGCAGGTGCCGGCGCACTGGCTGCTCTCGGTGCAGTATTCCGCGATATAGACGGCGATGAAATCGACTTCCCTGCCGGCAAGGATTTAAATAATATTTACGGTGTGGGATTCACAAATATTGTAAAGGATATTAACTTTACATTCGCCTGTGATGTAGAAAATGTATTTTTTGGCAAAAACGGTGCGGCATATGTATTTGCAAAGCAAAAAGGAGCTAATGATAAGCAGGTAAAAGAGCTTGATGACGGGCTGAAAATGATTAACGCTTTTTTACCGCGTGACATCAGAAATGTAAAGGGCGGCGGAAGTGCCGGCGGAATATGCGGTGCTCTTTATTCTGTATACGGCGGAAAAATCAAAAGCGGATTTGATATATTGAGTGAAGCGGCGGATTTGGAAGAAAAAATCAAAGCAAGTGATATTGTAATTACCGGCGAGGGAAAAACGGACAAGCAAACTTTAATGGGAAAATTGGTATTTAAAATAAGTGAACTTTGCAAGAAATATGACAAAAAATGTATTGTTATGAGCGGAGATATTGAAAATGTAAAACTCGGAGATAAAATGTACAGTTTAGTCGAAAAAAACATAAGCAAAGAAGACGCGATAAAAAATGCCGACAACTTACTTTACGAAAAAGCTAAACTTGCTATTAAAGATTTAAATAAGGCTTGAAATATTTTCCTAAAAATAATATAATATAATAGCATATTATAATTAAGGAGTTATAGAAAATGAAAGTTATTTTACCTAAGCACAGAGAATTCCTAATCAGATTTGAGGACGGTTACGCACAGGAAGCTGAAGCGTGGGAGGCACTCAACCAAATTGTTAAAGATTATTCGGTAGACGGAAAAAGCGTTTACAGCGAAACATTTATTGAAGACAATGAAGATAAAGTCAAGGCTCTTCAGGAAAAGTACGAATTTACATATGAAATTATTGAAAAGTAAGCAGGTATAATTATGCAGACGAAAACAGCTTATATGGTTGCAACATCTCATCTCGATACAGTTTGGAGATGGACTCTTGCAGACACGGTTGAAAAATTCATTCCGGACACATTAAGCAAAAACTTTGACCTTATTGAAAAATATCCTAACTATCTGTTTAATTTTGAGGGTGCTTACAGATATGAACTTATTGAAGAATATTATCCAAAAGCATTTAAAGAAATCAAAAGATATGTAAGAATAAATAAGTGGAATCCTGCCGGCTCCGAATATGAAAATGGTGATGTTAACATTCCTTCACCTGAAGCTATTACCAGAAACATACTTCTCGGTAATAACTATTTTTATGAAAAATTCGGTATAAAAAGCAAGGATATATTTTTACCTGATTGTTTCGGTTTTGGTGCGCAATTACCGCAAATCATAAATGACGCGGGCCTTTTAGGTTTCAGTACACAAAAACTTTCTTGGGGCAGTGCATACGGCATACCGTTTGACATCGGTATGTGGGTAGGTGCTGACGGAAACGAAATCGGTGCATCATTAAACGCTAAAAGTTACAGATATAAACTCAGCGGTGATGTGCGTGCCGATTTAAGCGTTATTGACGGAATAAGCAAAGCTTATATGGAAACCAATATGAAGCTTCCTTGGGTAAATCACCTTTACGGAACAGGAGACTGGGGCGGCTCACCGACTGAAGAAAGTGTTAAAAGTGTTTGCGAAAGCGTAAAGGCAAATGCTAAAGAAGAAAACAAGCTATTCAAAGTAAAAAGTGCACGAAGCGATAAGGTATTCACACAGCTTAAAAAATACAATAACGGTTCAAACGGCGTATTTATCCCAAGGTATAAGGGTGATTTACTTATGACAAATCACGGTGCCGGATGTTACACTTCAAGAACGCAAAGCAAAAGATTAGATTATCAAAGTGAGCAAATGGCGCACAGTGCAGAATTTGTCTGCTCATTCGCCGAACTTTGCGGCTGTTACGAATATCCTAAAGAAAATCTTAACAAAGCCTGGAAACGCTCGATTAAACATCAATTTCACGATGATATTACCGGCACATCCTTGATGGAAGTGTACAATGACGCGTGGGATGACTATTATTCATCAATAGCTCAATTTAAGGGTGAATTAACATCTTCCATTCAGGCGCTTTCAAGAAATATGGATACTTCTTGGATACCTGAAAATGCAGTTGCAATTTCTGTATCAAACCCTACACAATACAGAAGAAAAGAGAGTGTTGAAGCAAAAATCAAATTAAATGTAAACACTCCTTTTGTTAAGGTAATTGATAAGCAGAAGCAGGAAGTGCCGAGCCAAATCGTCAAAAAAACAGGCAAGAATTTTGAAATTATATTTTTTGCAGATGTACCGTCATATGCAGTACACATTTATGCGGTAGTACCGAGTGACGAAGAATGCAAAATAAAAAATGACCTTGAAGTCAGCGAACACAGGCTTGAAAACAGTAAATATAAAGTTATTTTCAACAAAAACGGTGACCTTGCATATCTGTTTGATAAAGAGCTTAACAAGCAGCTTATAAAAGCACCGATTAAGCTTGCTTTACTTCACGATACAGGTTCGCTTGCATACCCGTCTTGGGAACTGAGGAAAGAAGATATTGACAAACAACCTTACTGCTATGCAAACACACCTACATTTGAAACAGTTGAAAACGGGCCTGCAAGAATTGCAATTAAAATTACAAGAGAGGCCGAATATTCAACAATAATTCAAACAGTTTCACTCTACCCTGGCAGCAAAGTTATCAGAGTAGACAACGAAATTGAATGGAGAACAAGAAGAACGCTTTTAAAAGCTGTATTTCCGCTTTCTGCATCAAATTACACTGCGAAGTATGATTCCGGAGTAGGATATACAGAAAGAGAAAACAACAACGAAAAACTTTATGAAGTACCTGCTCAAAAATGGGCGGACATTACCGATACGAGCGGCGAATTCGGTGTAAGTATACTTACAGATTGCAAGCACGGTTGGGATAAGCCTGACAACAACACATTGCGCCTCACTTGTATTCACTCACCTTTAGGTGCATTTACGAAAGAAACGAGGCAGGATTTGCAAGACCTTGGAAGAAACTGCTTCAGCTTTGGTATTTATGGCCATAAGGGTGATATTGAAAACGGAACTAACAAAGAATCAATGAACTTTGCAAGAAAGCTTATCACCTGCGAAGTGAAGAAAAGTGAAATCAAGGGCGAATTCTCACAGCTTGCAAGCTTATTAAAAATAACACACGATAACATTGTTATAAGAGCTGTAAAAATGAGCGAAGATGATGAAAACGCTTTAATAGTAAGGCTTAACAATGCAACCGCAATTGAGCAAAAAAATGCGGCATTAAGTGTTTACCGTGAATTTGAAAAGGTTGACGAAGTTAATACAAGCGAAGAATTTATAAGAAATCACGCAGAAGTTAACGGTAAAGTTATTCGTGTTACATTAAAGCCGTTTGAAACAATAACTTTAAAAATCAAATTTGCAAAATCAGAAGAATGTGAAAACAATAATACATATTCGCCAATGAGGCTTAATTACAATGTTAAGGCTTTCACAAATTATGATAATATGAAGCATATCATATTACAAGGCGGCGGATATTCACTTCCTATTGATTTGATTGACAGAAACATAAAAGTCAACGGAATTGAATTTTACATTCCGCACGGTAACAGAAAGAACAAGAAGCCTAAATATGACGCAGTAGCTTGCAGGGGTCAAAGCATAAATCTTGACGGTAAGTATAACCAAATTTACATACTCGCAGGTGCAGTAAGTGAAGAAGACATTGTTGGAACATTTAAAATTGACAGAAAAGATTATAACATCAATTTTAAATCAATGACAGCGCCATACAGCAAATGGGATATGTACGGACTTGGGCAAACAGCTCATACAGATGATGAAACGGCATTTGGCTATGAATTCACCCACTTGCATCATCCTGAGGGTAACCTTGTAAAAAAAGCAAGAATGTACTTATATTCACTTAATGTGAAAAACAAAAAGCGATTACGCTTCCCTAACAATAATAAATTGGTTATATTTGCAATGACATCCGCCGAAAAGGAAGAATTTACAAACCTTGCAGATAATGTTATTGACATAGTTGATGATAATTACGATTTCGGCAAAATCCCGCCGATTGATAAAATCACCGATAAAACAGATGCAATAACTATCAGAGCCGGAAAAATTCAAGACCAATACAACGGTGGTAAAGGCAAAGGATTTTTAAGGGATAATTTAATAACTAACATTATCAGGTCATACACAAAAAGTGAATGGTAAACAACGCAGAAGCGGCTAAATATACATAATTTGTATATTTAGCCGCTTTTTTAAATGTAATGGCAATAAACTTTACAAATACAAATTGTTAAAAACGCTGTGGAAAACGATGTTAAGAATGTGGAAAAGTCGAGCGTACAACAACAAAAAATGTTAAAAACATTGTGGAAAATGTTAAAAATGTAAAGCAAATTACTTGACAGGAAAAGTTTTCCACTTAATAAACACGAGTCGATTATAATATACATATTGTTAATATTATAACAAACAAAAAAGTGCGTCCTAAAAAGACGCACTTTTCATTTAAAGTTTATTACTTTTTAAAGAAGTTGACAATGTCGGTGAAAGCATCATCGTCATTATCATTAAATGTAGAAACAGGAGAAGTTGATGATGATGCTGCCGGAGCAGGAGCTGTAAATGCAGGAGCAACCGGCTGAGGAGGAGCTACTTCCTTATTAGCTGTTGTTGACTTAATCGGTGCGCCAGGGCCTTCATCGCCGAAGCGTGTAGCAATAACAGTAATAATCATTTCATCTTCAAGTTCTTCATCAAAATTAGCACCCCAAATGATTTCACAATCAGGATGAACAGCAGCACTTACGATTGATGATGCTGCATCAATTTCTTCAAGACCAATATCAGTTGAAGCAGTAATATTGATAAGGATACCGCGAGCGCCGTCAATTGAAGTGTTAAGAAGAGGAGAAGAAATAGCCTGCTGAGCTGCAAGTTCAGCCTTATCCTTACCTTTAGCACGACCGACACCCATATGTGCATATCCAGAATCCTTCATAATTTCAGTTACATCGGCAAAGTCACAGTTTACAAGGCCTGTTGCGTTAACAAGGTCAGATACTGACTGAACACCCTGGCGAAGAACATCATTGGCAATTTCAAATGCGTTAAGAAGAGTAATTTTTTCTTCTGTTACATACTTTAAGTTTTCATTAGGAATTACCATAATTGAGTCTACATACTGTGCAAGCTCCTTGATACCTTCCTGTGCCTGCTTCATTCTTCTGTTACCTTCAAAAGCGAAAGGAGTTGTAACAACTGCAACAGTAAGAATACCGAGGTCTTTAGCAATTTTAGCTACAACAGGGGCTGCACCTGTACCTGTTCCGCCGCCCATACCGGCAGTGATGAATACCATTTCAGCACCTGTGAGAATATCTGTAAGAGCTTCCCTGCTCTCTTCAGCTGCGCGAGTACCAACTTCAGGTCTTGCACCTGCGCCCATACCCTTTGTAGCCTTTTCACCAATAAGAATTTTATGTGTTGCTGTTGACTTTGCAAGTGCCGGCTTATCAGAGTTAACGGCTACAAATTCAACATCCTGAATATTACAGTGTACCATACGGTTAACAGCGTTTCCACCGCCACCGCCGACACCTACTACTTTAATTTGTACTACTTTTGAGTCATCTGTATCAATTTCATAACGTCCCATTGCATGATTCTCCTTAATTTTATTTTTCAGTCTATATACCCCTATACAGGTTTTCGTTACATATGATATTGTAACAAGATTGTAACCAAATTGCAATACTTTTTTTGAATTATTCTCAAACTTTTTGACAATGTTTTGCAATCGAATTTTATTTTATTTGTCAGGTATGCACAAATTCCAACAATTATCACATTTTCTGTAAAGTGATTTACTTCACAGCTATTCTTCTGTAAAGTAAATTGACTTGTCAGTTGAAACAGTCATTGTACCTGTTGCGTTAGGACTGGAACTGTTAAGCTTATCGCAAGCCGCCAAGCCTTTCATTATCTTTGTATCTAAATCTTTACTGTTACCGAGTTTAAAAGTAATTCTATTATCGTAAACAACATAATTATCGCTTATATTTTTACTGTAAATTGATGTGATTTCAGTAAAATTGTTTTCTTTAATACAATTTGCCATTCGTTCAAGGCAAGTGCCTACATCGCTGTTTTTAAATTGAATTTTATGGCCGGGCTTCGCAGATTTTACATCTGTTTTATTGATAATAATTCCCGTTGCCATTTGTGCGCCTTTTTCTAGGACTTTAAAATTATTATCAAGAAGAATGTAAGTATTATCTTCACACAAAAGCGAATATGCTACCTTTGCGTCTGTCACTTTAATTTCAATAGTATCAGGAAGTTTGCGCTTAATTTCTGCTTTATAAACATAAGGCAGATTTTCTTCAATTCTCAAAGCGGCTTCATCCGTATTTACGGTAAAAAGGTTTTTACCCTTTTGAATAATACACTGTGATAATATTTTATCTGATGAATATATTTTGCTGCCCGAAGCGGATATTGTATTTATTTGGAAAAATACCGTTAAGCATAAAACTGTGCCTATTGCAATAATTATAAGTACAGCACCTATCCAGCTCATCACTTTTCGTGCTTTGTTTTTCTTTTTTCGTTTATTGCTTTCTCTCTGCCTGCGTTCCAAGCGAGTCATTGAATATAAATCACTGCTTTGGCGTGATTTCTTTTCCTGCGCCTGCGTAATACGCTTTTGTGACTCGCGATAAATTTTTGGCGGCTCAATACCAAGGTCTAAAAATTCGCTGTCTATTTTAGAATTCGGTTTGCTTTTTTTGGATGCTTTTCGTTTCGCCTGTTTCTTTTTCTGTTGTTCCTTCATTTTTACTCCTCTTAATATTCGCACCTATTGATGAAAGTGCTTTTTCAAGATTTTCATAACCTCTGTCAATATGTTCTATACAATATATATTACTTTCACCGTCTGCACAAAGTGCCGCTACCACAAGTGCCGCGCCGCCACGCAAATCTGTGGCGTGAACATTTGCAGGATGAAGTTTATCAACACCGTTAATAACAGCAATATTGTCTTTAATTTCAATATCTGTACCGAATCTGTTTAATTCGCTGACATATCTGAACCGATTTTCAAATATGGTTTCCTGCAATATAGATGTTCCCTTGGCGAGTGCAAGTGCAACTGCAATGGGAGATTGCGAATCAGTAGGAAATCCGGGATATGGCATTGTTTTAATACTTCTTACCCGTTTTAACCTTTTAGGTGCAGCAAGAGTGAGCGAATTATCGCTTAAATATAATTTACATCCCATTTCTGTAAAAACAGGAAAAATCGGAGATAAATGACTTTGTCTGATATTTTTAACAGTTAATTCATCTGAACATACCGCACCGAGTGACATATAAGTTGATGCAAGTATTCTATCCGGAATAATTGTATGTTCACAAGGATGAAGCTTACTTACACCGTCAATAACTATTGTTGATTCTCCTGCACCGTAAATTTTAGCACCGCAATGATTTAAAAAATCAGCAAGGTCGCTTATTTCAGGTTCTCTTGCAGGGTTGACTATCACCGTTTTACCTTTTGATATGGCTGATGCAATAATAATATTTTCTGTTGCACCAACACTTGGAAAAGGAAGTATAATTTTAGTACCAATTATAAAATCGGCACAAGCACTGATGGATGAACCGTTAACGCTGACATTCGCTCCTAAATCATTAAGTGCTTTTAAATGCAGGTCAATAGGTCTTGTTCCTATTTCGCAACCACCGGGATAATAAATCGAAGCGCATTTTTGCCTCGATAATAATGCACTCAAAAATATTATAGATGAACGCATTGTACGCATTGTATTTTCACTGATTTCGCTGCCTGTAACATTTGTTGCATCAATTATTACAGTATCATTTTCTTTATTAACTTTACAACCAATGGATGCAAGAATATCAAGTGTAACTTTTACATCGCTTAAATCGGGGCAATTATGTATAACACTCTCACCTTTAATTAGAAGTGTTGATGCAAGAATTGGTAAAGCAGAATTTTTAGCTCCGTGAACCGATATTTCTCCAAATAACTTTTTGCCGCCGTTAATTTTAAAATATTCCATTTAATCACCTCTGCACGCTATACTATGCAAAAGTGATTATTTTGTTATTTACCTATTTGGCAAGTGAAATAATAATATCTGCAATTCTTTCTCTTGCGTCGGTAATAGCCATATTTTTGGCATTTTCTTCAATTTGAATAAGCTTGGCAGGGTTTGAAAGCATTGAGTCAATTGCTTCTTTAAGTGACTGCGAAGTTAAATCTTTTTCTTCAATAATCGAGCCGGCTCCTCTGTTAACAAGTGCCATAGCGTTATGAAATTGATGATTTTCTGCCACATACGGTGACGGAATTAGGATTGAAGCCTTACCCATAGCCTCGATTTCAGAAAGGCTTGATGCGCCTGCTCTGCCGATTACAAGGTCACAGGCAGACATACAGGTATCCATATCATCAATATACTGCCTAACTTCAACATTGCCTTTAATTAAACCTTTTTCACCCTCGGTAAAACCCTGTTCTTTAAATTTATCAAGAAATTCACTGCCATTAGTACCGACTGAATGAATATGATAATAAGTATCATTTTCGGCACTTTCAAGAAGAATATCATACATGGCGTCATTGAGAGGCTTTGCGCCGAGTGAACCGCCGAATGAAAGAACAAGATATTTATTATTAGGAATACCGAGCTTTTTTCGTGATAAATCTTTTCGTGCATCAAGAAGTTCGCCACGAACAGGAAGACCTGTTACGATTACTTCGTTTTTTGCTTCAAGATGCTTTTTTGCATCTTCAACCGTAAGCATTACTTTATCAACCTCTTTGGCAAGAGTTTTATTTGTAATACCTGGATAAGCATTTTGCTCGTGAATACAAGTAGGAATGTGCATATCAACCGCTGTTTGAAGCACCGGTCCTGAAACATATCCGCCAAATCCTACAACGACATCAGGCTTAAACTGCTTGATAATTTTTTTGCTTTCGCCGTTTGATGTTATAAGCTGGCAAACAGTTTTAATATTATGCAAAATTGCCTTTGGTGCAAATGAACGGCGAAAACCTGAAATTTTAATAGTTTTAAAATCAAAACCTGCGTTTGGCACAAGGCGTGATTCCATATGGTCTGCCGTGCCGACAAACATAATTTCACTTTCAGGATATTTTTCTCTGATATATGAGGCAACAGCAAGTGCCGGGTTGATATGGCCGGCTGTGCCGCCTGTTGCAAATAATATTTTCATTTGATTTACCTATACCTTTTGTTGATTTGTTTTTCGCGATACCGACAGCACAACTCCGATTTCAAGCAGCAGCATAAATATAGCTGTACCGCCGTATGAGAAAAACGGAAGTGCAATACCTGTGTTTGGAAGTGTGTCTGTAATTACAAGTATATTAAACACGACCTGCAAACCGATTTGTGCTACAACACCGATTACAAGAAGTGAGCCGAACTTATCCTTACACCTTGACGCGATTATCAAACCTCTGACTACGAGTGCCGCGAAAAGAAGTATTATTACAGCTGCTCCGAAAAATCCGAGTTCTTCACACACAATTGAAAAAATGAAGTCATTTTGCGGTTCTGAAACATAAAGATATTTTTGCTTTGAATTGCCCAAGCCTGTTCCGAAAAATCCGCCTGAGCCGATTGCGTAAAGCGAATTATTTGTTTGCCACCTTGCACCCGTAGGATCAAAATCCTTATCAAGCCAAGCTTCAATACGCGCGCCTGCATAGTTTTCAATAAGATTAGGAAAGCTTACAACAAGAAAGCCGACAAGTGCGATTATTGCAAGTCCAAATGCAAATAATTTCCAATTTGTACCACCGGCAAACATTAAAGTAGCACCGATTAAAAACATAAGAATCGTACAAGACAAATGATGTTCAAGATAAATAAGGCCGCAGAAAATCAATATAATTCCAACCGGAATTGCAATACCGTATTTAAGCGAATTCATTTTTCTGTAATGGTCATTTATATAAACCGAAAGACTTAATATAATAGTAAATTTAGCAAGGTCAGACGGTTGAAAAGTAAACGGTCCGATTGGTATCCAGCGTTTAAAATCACCGAAATCAGTATGATAGAATAATACAACTACCAAAAGACCTATTGTTACAAAAAATATGACTTTATATAAAGCTTTCAGTACCTTATAGTTAAGTTTTGAAAAGAAAAACATTCCCACAAGGCCGCCAACTGCAAAAATAAGCTGGCGAATAAAATAGTAATATGAACTGTCCTTATAATAATACGCATACGGATATGACGCTGAAAAGAGCATTATTAAACCGATTGTTAAAAGTGCTATTGTTAACCCCAAAAACGGAATATCAATACTGCCGACAAGAAAATAGGTGTCTTTAAAATTTTTCCATTTGCTTGGCTTAACAACTAATTGCTCGTTATCATTTTTTGGCACAAGAACACTCCTTTCAATTAAAATTTAAAATAAAATCATTTTGCAAAATTGCCGAAGTAAAGAAGAAGCACGCCGATTGCACAGCCGATTGCATTTACTGTTGAGAATACAACGCAGATTTTCTTTTCTTTCCAGCCGCACATTTCAAAATGGTGATGAATAGGTGCCATTTTGAATATGCGCTTACCGTGTGTGATTTTAAAATATCCTATTTGGATAATATCACTCATAGTTTCACAAACATAAACAATACCGATTGGAAGAAGAATAATCGGGCATTTGCAAAGATAACCGAGAGCTACAACCATTCCGCCGAGGAACAGCGAACCTGTATCACCCATAAAGGTTTTAGCAGGATTCCAATTCCAGCAAAGGAAACCGAGAACTCCGCCTAAAAGTGCGCCTGCAAAAATATTAAGGCCTGCAAAACCTTGAATATAGCTTATAACAATAAACGCAATTGCAACGGTAGTTGTTACACTTGAGCAAAGTCCGTCAATACCGTCTGTAAGATTAACCGAATTGACACAGCCATATATAATAAACAGAGATAAAATCCAAAATACAATTGCCGTAAATATATTTTTTTCAAAATTTACTGTACCGATAAAAGGAATATACCAGCTTGTATTATGTGATACCCAAAGAGTAGTGATATATCCTAAAGTAACAATAAGTTGACCAAGTGTTTTTTGCTTTGGTGAAAGGCCCTCATTTCTTTTAAGCTTAATTTTAGTGAAATCATCAATAAAGCCTACAAGGCCGCAGCCGAGAGCTAAGACAAGCCCACCGAAAAGAAGAACCAATTCACGACCATTCATAATTGAAGAATAATCGCTTTCAAGTTCTCCGCCTGAAAGATAATAGATTAAAGCAGTAATTCCAAATGAAAGAACTATGCCGATAATAAACATAATTCCGCCCATATTAGGTGTACCCTGCTTTGATTTATGCCAGCTTGGGCCTATATCAAGAATTGTTTGCCCAAATTTTAATTTGCGAAGCCACGGAATTATTACAAATCCAAGGCCTGCGGTTACACCGAAAGCTATTATTACACTGATTATTAAAGCAATTGTACTGTTCATTTATTTTTCCCACCTGTTGTACACATTATTTATTACATCCTCAAGCTTCATACCTCTTGACGCTTTAAATATAACTGCGTCACCCTTGTGTGCAAGCTCAAAAAGTTTGTTTGAAAGTTCATCTTTATTATCAAAATAAAAGGCATTTTTCATACCGTTTTGCTTAGCACCGTCAACGATGTACTTTGCGTCATTACCGTAAGCCAAAAGGTAATCTATATTATTATCGGCAACCATTTTGCCGACATCTGAGTGTGCTTTTTTTGAAAAATCGCCGAGTTCAAGCATATCACCCAAAACAGCAATTCTTTTATTTGCATTTACATTAGCAAGTGTTTTAATTGCCGCGTTCATTGAATCGGGGCTTGCGTTATAGCAATCTTCAATAGAAATTATACCGCCGACATTTACGCTTTTCTGCCTCATTCCTGCAGGAACATAGTTTGCAAGAGCTCCGGCCGCCTTTTCGGAATCAATACCGAGAGTTATGCCGACTGTGAAAGCCGCAAGTGCATTATAAACATTATGAATACCTATTGTAGGAATTGATATATGCTGTGACCACAAAGAAAACTGAACTGTCGGCCCATCGGTTTCATCAATGATTTTCGAAGTTGAGTATTTAACATCAAAAGAAGTTGAACCGTTTTCTTCCTTAATATCAACCGCCTTAAATTGAGCGTCGCTTTCAATACCGAATGTGATTACATTATACTTTTGCATAATTTCATCATTATCAAGTATCGTTTTAAGCATATCGTTATCACAATTTATAATAAAAGGTGAACCTGCTTTAAGTCCGTCAAGAATTTCAAGCTTTGATTTGAGTATGCCCTGCCTTGAACCGAGATTTTCAATATGCGATACACCGATATTTGTTATCATCGCAATTGTTGGCTTTGTTGCTATAACAAGGCGATGAATTTCGCCAAAATGGTTCATACCCATTTCAATTACCGCCGCTTCGGTACTGCTGTCAATTTGAAACAGCATTTGCGGAAGTCCTATTTCATTATTCAAATTGCCCTGTGTTTTAATGGCATTAAACTGCGAATTAACTACAAGGTGAGTAAATTCCTTGGTAGTAGTTTTGCCTACCGAGCCGGTAAGTGCCACAACGGGAATATCAAATTTTGAACGATAATATCCAGAAAGTGACAGAAGTGCTTTTGCAGTATCATCAACCTTTACATAAGGCCCTGCCACTTCAATATCTTCACTAATCATAACAGCCGCCGCACCCAAATTTAAGGCTTCATTTGCAAATTGGTGGGCATCAAATCGTTCACCTTTAATGCAAATAAAAAGGCAACCTTTTGTAATTTTTCTTGTATCTATGCAAACAGCATTAACCTGCGTATCAAACTTTGTTTGAGTGCCGAGTGCATTAGCAATTTCTTTTAAAGTTAAAGTTTCCATAATTTAATTCATTTTACCGAGTACTTCGGCAATTACTTCTCTTTCATCAAAATGAATTGTTCCTGTTGGCAGGATTTGATAAGTTTCATGCCCCTTACCCGCAAGAAGAATAATATCATCTTTCTTTGCGTGAGTTATTGCATATTCAATAGCTTCGTGCCTATTTTCAATAACTTTATAAGGAGTTTTTATATTTTTCATACCGACAAGAATATCATCAATAATTGCGCTTGGATTTTCACTGCGAGGATTATCTGATGTTACAATGCAGTAATCAGAAAGTTCAGCGGCAATTTTGCCCATTTTAGGCCTTTTTGTTTTATCCCTGTCCCCGCCGCAGCCGAAAAGTGTAACTACCCTGCCTTTTGCAATTTCTTTAAGGGAAGTAATAATATTTTCAAGTCCGTCAGGTGAATGGGCATAGTCAATAATGATTGTAAAATCCCTATTGCTTGGCACAACTTCAATTCTTCCCTTTACACCCTGCGATTTTGATACAGCTGAAAGCACATCATCAAAATCAATACCGAGAGCGAGTGCACAAGTTGTGGCACAAAGTGAATTATAAACCGAAAATCTACCAGGAATCGGGCAAGTACATCTGCCGATAGAATCATTAGATACTATTTCGTATTCAACGCCGCTTGCTTTAAACTTGACATTTTTGGCAGTATATGTTGCATCATTTGTATCAACAGCATAAGTTACTACTTTATCAAATTCAAGCCCGTCAATTATTTTCAAACCGTGTTCATCATCAGCATTGGTAACTGCAATATCGCAATTTTCAAAAAGTATTCTTTTTGAAGCGAAATAGTTTTCCCAAGTTTTATGATAATCAAGATGATCTTGTGTAAGATTTGTAAAAGCACCGAGTGCAAAACGAAGTCCATTAACTCTGCCTTGAGCAAGAGCCTGCGACGAAACTTCCATAACACAATATTCACAGCCTGCTTTTACCATAAGTGAAAAAAGCTTTTGAAGTTCATATGGGTCAGGAGTTGTATATTTTGCAGGATAAATTTCATCACCCACCATATTTTGAACCGTTCCTATAAGGCCAACTTTTTTGCCTACATTTTCAAGAATTTGCTTGATAAGAAAAGTTGTAGTTGTTTTACCGTTTGTACCGGTTAAACCTATAAGTTTTAATTTATCAGCCGGATTGCCGAAGAAATTTGCACATATCGGTGAATACACAGCCCTTGAATTTTCAACAATAATTTGCTTATCTATTCCGAGATCGTGTTCAACTACTACCGCAGCAGCACCTTTATCAAGCATTTCTTTTGCAACCGAATGGCCGTCAAATGCCGCACCTTTAATGCATATAAACAGCGAGCCCTCTTTTACAAGACGCGAATCCTGTGTAACATCCAAAACTTCAACATCATCAAATTCATTTTGAACATTGATTCCCTTTAATAAATCTTTAAGCCTCATTTTAAAACCCCATATCTTTAATCAAAATTGATTTTAGTCTAAAACTGATTGTGTATTTTTGAAAGTCACTGTAACAACTGTGCCTTTTTCAACCTTTGCCTGCTTTTCTTCGCTCTGGCGGTAAGCAACTACCGTACCGCTCGACATACTGTTACCGGCAATTTGAATATTTAAAGAACTGCTTGAAGCAAGGTCTTTAGCTTCCGTAACCGTAAGACCTGTAAAATCAGGAATATTTACAGTTTCCTTTTCGCTTTCATCTGTATAAAGATAAACTGTACCGCCGTTAGGAATTGCATCTGCGCCTGATGGGCATTGCCTTGTTACAGTTGACTCATCACCTATTACAACATAGTTGAGGTTATTTTCCTTAAGAGCAGCTTTTGCATCGTCAAGGCTTTCTCCTACAACATTAGGTGTTTCTTTAGAAAGGTCTTTCATTTCTTTTTCATCATATTTCGGCTCGATACCGAGAACATTCATAGCTTCCTGTGTAACTTGAGCCGCAATCGGTGCGCAAAGAGCGCCGCCGCCTAAATCCTGATTAGGTTCATCAACAATAATAAGCATTGCAATTTCAGGATCATCACTCGGAGCAATAGCCGCGAATGAAACAATGTACTTATCACCCTCGCCCTCTTTTGATTCACCAAGCTTAGTGGATGTACCCGTTTTACCGCCGACACTGTAACCTGCCACATAACCGTTTTTACCTGTACCGTTATCTACAACAGATTTCATCATAGCACGCATTTTTTTGGATGTATCGGAACTGATTACCTGTCTAATCTTTTTAGTTTGAGTTTTTTTGACAGTTTTTCCGTTTGAATCAACAATACTTGAAACAAGGTAAGGCTGTAAAAGCTTACCGCCGTTAGCAATAGCGCAAAGGCCGGTGCATACCTGAATAGGAGTAAGAGAGTTTGTTTGACCAAATGATGCAGATGAAAGTTCAACTATACCGTATTGGTCTTCCTTGTAATACTGCGGTGAAGCTTCACCCGGAAGGTCTATATTTGTTTTCTGCGTGAATCCAAAAGCGTCAAAATACTTGAAGTAGTTATGAACACCTAATTTTTGACCTATTGTGATAAAAAACGGGTTACACGAATTTTCAAGTCCCTGTGTAAGTGTTTCTGTTCCGTGGCCGGGATGATAGTGGCATTTCATACGGTACTTATCAACTTGGATTGCACCTGTGCAAGTATATGTTGTGTTTAAATTTACAACATTTTCCTCCAAAGCGGCAGATGCGACAAAAGTTTTGAAAACAGAACCCGGAACATAGGTATCCGATACCGTAAAGTTTCTCCACTGATTTTGAACCGCAGCACTTTCAGCTTCCTGCTTAGCCGTTTTATCGGTAAGTTTTTTAATAGCTTTTTTATTTTTGCTGTATGTAAGCTTATAAGGGTTATTGCAATCATAATCAGGCATTGATGACATTGCAAGCACCGCGCCTGTGTTACAGTTCATTACAACACCGTAAGCACCCTTTGCCTGATATTCATTCATAGTTTCTTTCAAACCTTTTTCAAGGTAATACTGAATTGTTTGGTCAAGTGTAAGGACAACCGAATTACCGTCAGAAGCCGCAATACTTGTTTCATAATCGTTTGCAATGTTGTTTGAAACAGCGTCCTTTGCTGTAATGATTCTTCCGTTTGTTCCGGTTAAATCTTCGTCATAGTAAGCTTCTATTCCGGAAAGCCCTTGGTCATCAGAACCGGTAAAACCGATAACGCTTGAAGCAAGCGAACCGTAAGGGTAATATCTTTTGGTGGTTTGCTCCGTTCCTATGCAATCACCGAGTTTATTTTTCGACACGAATTTTGAAAGCTTCTCTTTTATGTTATTTTCGACTTTTTTTTCAACTAACTCATAATGATTTTGATGAGTTGTTTTTTCGTAAAATTCTTTTTTTGCTTCGTCGTCATATTTGAAAAGAGTGGCAAATTCATTTGTGATAAGTTGCCTTTCCTCATCGTCTTTAATATTCAGCGGGTCGATAAAAACATTCCATACCGAAGCCGATTGTGCAAGAACATTTCCGTTAGCATCGTATATCGTTCCGCGCATTGCGGAAATCTCTGCATCCTTAAGCTGCTGTGATTCAGCTTTTTGTGCAAGTTCTTCGCCCCTGACGATTGTTAAATAAAAAACTCGCACCGCTGTTGTTGTCATAAGAAAGATGATTACCAACGACATTATCAAAATTCTTTTCAGCATTCTCTTTGATGTATTCACTTTTAATCATCTCCCTCGCAATTGTTATCTTATTTAATAATAACATATGAGAGTTAAGTAAATATTCTTAACTCTCATAATAGATTTACGCTGTAATAATATATATTATTACTTGGCGACAGTCTTTTTTTCAGCCTTGGATTGCGCCTGCTTTTGATTCAAAATCGCCTGTGCCGCAGCCATACGCTTTTGCTTATATTGTGAAACATCAATATACTTAATTTGATTGGATTTCATTTTAGTCATACCAAGTTTCTCGACAGCATATTGGTCAATCATATTCATTGACACAAGGCTGTCAAGCTCACTGTTAAGGCGTGTATTTTCACTTTGTGAAACAGAAAGATTTTTTTGCAAATCTGAAATTTCGTGTGTTAATTCGTTAGTTTTGGCATTAGTATAAAGCACTGCAAAAAGCATAGTAAGGCACAAAGCCGCCACCACTGAAATTTGCAAAGCTTTTTTTAAGCCCAATTTCTGCTCGTGAAGAAGTTGGGCTTTGCTTTTTCTTTGGCTTCTTTCTCTAACCTTAAAATCCTTTTTTGGCGTAGGAACATAAGACGGAGCTGCCGAAGTACGCTGATAGTTAAACGCCTGCACGGCATATGCGGCGTCCGTGCTGTATGAATAGCGCCTGAAATCGCCTGTATTAGTCATTTTTTACTCCTCCTCGTTTTTATAGTCCTATATATTCAAATTAAAATTTCTCAAAAATTCTAAGTCGTGATGACCTTGCTCTCGGGTTTTCATCAAGTTCTTCTTTAGACGGAGAAATTGATTTAAAACTTTTGCCTTTCGGCTTATTTCCGCATACACAAACCGGGAATTCCTTTGGACAGGTGCAACCCTGACACCATTTTAAAAACTGCTCTTTTACAATTCTATCTTCTAATGAATGGAAAGTAATTACAGCAATTCTGCCACCCGGTGCAAGAATTTCAAATGCGTCTTCAAGTGTTGATTTAAGCACATCAAGTTCCGCATTAACTTCGATTCTTATAGCCTGAAATGTTTTTCTTGCAGGGTGTGAATCCCTCATCGCCCTTTGCGGCATTGAGGCCTTAATTATATCTACAAGCTCAAAAGTTGTTTCAATAGGCTTTTCCTCTCTTGATTTAACTATATTTGCCGCGATTCTTCGTGAAAATTTTTCTTCTCCGTATCTGTAAATAATATCCGCAAGTTCTTTTTCATCGTAATTATTTACAACATCATAGGCACTGAGTCCGCTTTTACTCATTCTCATATCAAGCGGGGCATCTTTATGAAAAGAAAATCCCCTCTCGGCAGTATCGAGCTGAAACGAACTTACTCCTAAATCAAGAAGCAGGCCGTCAATTTTATCAATATTAAGATTTGAAACAATGTTTTTTATATTTGAATAATTATCGTGAACGATAGTTACATTTTCTTTATTTCCGAGTCTTTCGTTAAGAACTTCTATTGCATCGGGGTCTTGGTCTATTGAAATAACTCTTTTAGCGGTTTTTGCAATTTCACCGCTGTGACCTCCGCCGCCTGCCGTGCCATCAACTATAATTTTATTTTTGTTTAAATCAAGTGCCTTTATTGCTTCATCAAAAAGCACACTTTTGTGAACAAATTCCATTACTGCTCATTCCCCTTGACTTTATCCATCAAGTCATAAATACCTTGTGTATGGTCATAAGTGTTATAAATTTTTTCATACTCGTCGGTATTCCAAATTTCAATTACAGCACCTTTACCTTTAAATACAACTGTTGACTCATTTGTAAGAGCAGAAGCTTCCTTAAGCCTTTGGTTGACGGTAAATCTGCCCTGGGCATCAAGTACGCCCTCTTCTGCATTATCAAGAAAGCTTGTAGTAGCATCATATTTCTGATTTTCAGTACCCTGCTGCATTGCATCATATGTTGATTCAAAATGTTCAACAGGATAAAGAGTAAGGCATTTACAACCCCTTACGGTAACAGCTACCATATAAAACTCTTTTCCAAGGCGTTCTCTCCACTTAGTCGGAACAGAAAGTCTGCCTTTAGAATCAAGTTTATAACCGTCTAAAGTACCTACAAACAAACGCATAACTTCTGCTCCTTTCGTGAATTTTGATGTAATCTTAATGGGATTTACTTGAAATCTATGGGATTTAAGTGGAATTATCGCCATTGATTACATTATATAAGGGTACAGTGGTATTGTCAAGTGCAAATTAACACGATACCGAATTTTAATATTTGTAACACTTTTGTAACTTTTTAAACATAAAAAAGAGGCGAACAATGTTCGCCCAAAGTAGTCTTATTCATTTTTACTATCTAAAATTTAACAACGCAGGGACGATTATCAATCGCCCCTGCGTGATTTTATTTCGTCTTAACGCTCTTCACCTTCGACCAAGAAGAATAAACCTTTTTACCGTTTACCATTTTATATGTACGAATACGAACATAATATTTTTTCTTTGCCTTAAGCTTTTAACCTTATTCTTAGTTGTTTTTTTGCTTCTTTCTTACACACAAAAAAAGAAGCCAAGTTTCCTTAACTTCTTTTCATTTTTGTTCAAATACTATATTAACTAATTATCAATATTATGTCAAGCTATAATTTTAATTATATTTAAAATTACCTGTCCATTTGCCACAATAACTACAAGACCAACATTCATAACCACAAGGAGATTTTTCTCCATATTCTTTAAATGTAATTGTTCCGTCCAGATATTGTTTTGCATAATTATTATCTACTTGTACCCAGTAATTGTCCACTTCATCTCTACTGTTAAACCATCTTCCCATATTGCCACATTTTATACTATGATTGTTATTGTTTGTGCAATGGGTTTCTTTTTGGATATTATCTTTGGTACATTTTGACTCTTTCGTAGTTTTTATACTCTTTACTTTAGACCATTTTGAATATTTTTTTCCTTTATATGTTCTTATCCGAACATAGTATTTTTTGGCTGCTTTTAGTTTAGTTATCTTTTTTGATATTGTTTTAGCATTTTTTATTTTTATTGATTTGTTTCCCTTTTTAAATTTACTGTTAGTAGAATACTGAATTTGGTATCCTGTAATACCTGATTTTTTCTTCCATTTAACTGTAAATGCTTTGTTTTGTGCCTTTATTGATGTAATTGTCGTTGTTGGCATTGATGCAGCAAAAGTAACTGTAGAAGATGTTATTGCTGCTACTAATATTATTACTGTCATTACTATTGTTAAAAATTTTTTCATTAGTTTTCTCCTAATTATTATCTATATTTAAAACTACCTGTCCACTTACCACAATAACCACAAGACCAGCACTCATATCCGTATGGAGATTTCTTCATATATTCATCCCAAGTTATTTCTCCGTTTTCATATTGTTGGCAATACTTGTTTGATATATTGTTTCTATATCCTTCAATGTCTTCCTTGCTATTAAACCATTTTCCTATATTCCCACAACTCATACTATGGTTGTTATTATTTGTACAATGTTTCATTATAGGTTTTGTTACTTTGTTTTTACTCCAATTAGAATATATATTTTTCCCCTTGTTTTTTTTATAGCTTCTAATTCTTATATAATATTTTTTAGAATTTCCTATATTTTTAATAGTTTTAGATGTTGTTGTTTTAGATTTAATAGTTATTTTTTTTGCTTTTTTAAATTCTTTATTTGTAGAATATTGAATCTGATATCCATTTATGCCATTTACTTTTTTCCATTTTATCTTTATGCAATTTTCACTTCGAGTTATTCCTGATGTACTCGGTGTACGTATTTTTACTCCTGCATAAATTGTTGTTGTATTGCAAAATATAAAAATCATCACGATAACAACACTAAGTATTGAAAATAATTTTTTTCTTTTCATCTTTGTACTCCAATGTTTTTAATATACAAAATTGCCTGTCCATTTTCCACAATAACTGCAAGACCAACACTCATATCCTTGTGGACAATTTTTAGTATATTCCTCCCAAGTTATTTCTTCATTCTTGTACTTTGTTCCCCATTTATTGCATACAGAAGAAAAATATGTATCTACCTCACGCCTACTACCAAACCACATACCTATATTACCACATTTTATGCTATGATTATTATTATTTGTACAATGATTTTCTTTATTTGGTTTTATTATTATATTCTTTTTTTTAGACCAATTTGAATATTTTTTGCCTTTATAAGTCCGTATTCTTATATAATACTTTTTTGATGCTTTTAGTCCAGTTATATTTTTTGATACTATTTTTGCTTTTTTTATTTTTATTATTTTGTTATTATTTTTAAAATTACTATTAGTAGAATATTGGATTTGGTATCCTGTAATATTCGATTTTTTCTTCCACTTTATTGTAATTGTTGCATCTTGTCCTTTTAATGATGTAATTTTTGTATTATGAATATCTGCTGCAAAAACATTTACTGGAAAAGTCATTGATGTTACTAATATTAACACCATTATTATTATTGATAAAATCCGTTTCATTTGATCTCCCCTATATTTAATCATATTTAAAGTTTCCTGTCCATTTACCACAATAACTGCAAGACCAGCTTTCATAACCATACGGAGATTTTTTGCAATATTCTTCATATGTAATTTTTCCAGTCTGATATTGTTTAAAATAATAATTGTCAATTTCTACCCAATACTTATCAATTTCATCCCTACTACTGAACCATTTTCCCATATTTCCGCATTTTATGCTATGATTATTATTATTTGTACAATGAGAATTTTCTACAATTATGCATTTCTTTTTAGACCAACTTGAATACTTCTTACCTTTATATGTTCTTATCCTTACATAATACTTTTGTGTCGGATTCAGTCCAGTTATCTTTTTAGACACTGTTTTAGAATTTTTTATTTTTATTTTTTTGTTGTTCTTTTTAAATTTGCTATTTGTTGAATATTGAATTTGGTATCCTGTAATGCTTGATTTTTTCTTCCATTTAACAGTAAATGCTTGATTTTGAACTTTAATTATACTAATTGATGTCGAAGGCAATTTGGTTGATGCCCAAACTGTAGTATAAAATAATATTGAATTCGTCAATATTATTATTGATAATATAATAGATATTATATCTCTTATCCGTTTCATTTATTTACCTTTCACTTTATATTATATATTACCTATATTTAAAATTTCCTGTCCATTTACCACAATAACTACAAGACCAACATTCATATCCATAAGGACAATTTTTGTAATATTCTTCATTACTTATTTCATCATTAACCCATTTGTTGTTCCATTCTTCGCAATAATTTTCATAATAAGTTTTAAATTCATTTTTGCTTGCAACCCATATCCCAGCATCTCCACAACTTGTACTATGATTATTATTGTTTGTACAATGCTCACAATTCTTAGTAGTTACATTTTTCTTTTTAGACCAACTTGAATAAGATTTCTTTTTCTTAACTATTTTGTATGTTCTTATCCGTACATAATATTTTTTTGATGATTTTAAATCGGTTATTTTCTTAGAGGCTGTTTTCGCTTTTTTGATTTTAACTATTTTAGTGTTTTTCATGCTAAATTTACTGCTTGTTGAATACTGAATTTGATAACCCGTGATTTTTGTCTTTTTCTTCCACTTAACTGTAAATCCGTTATCTTTTGCACTCAAAGAAGTTATTGACGTAGCCGGAAGCTTGCTTGCGGCAAAAGCAGAAAAATCAACAAGTGAAACAATACTTATAAGCATTATAAATGACAAAAGCAAACTAAAAATCTTTTTCATACAAAACCTCCGAATAAGACTAAATATTACATTTTATATAATATCATCGGCAAAATAAATTTGCAACAAAATAAAAAGAAATGTTGTTGTACAAATATATAATTATATGATATAATACCTTTATATTGAATATCGGAGGACAGAATATGCAGGAATACAAAACCTCGTGGAGAGAAAAAATCTGCTTTGGTGTAGGTGCGGTAGGACTTGATTTAAGCTACGGAATGTTTTATTCATTTTTAAGCTATTATTTATCAAGCGTACTTGGGCTTAAAGAAGCGTTTTTGCTTCTTCTCACTCCTATTGCAAGAATATGGGACGGAATTAACGACCCTATGATGGGTACAATAGTTGACAACACAAGAACAAAACACGGTAAATACAGACCTTGGATACTTATCGGTGCTATATGCAACGCAGTTGTACTCTTTTTACTTTTCACAAACTTTGGAATGAGCGGAACGAAGCTATATATTTACATAGGCGTTATGTACATACTTTGGGGTATGACGAATACAATGGCTGATATTCCGTATTGGAGTATGGTACCTTCTTTCACATCAGACCCTAAAGACAGAAACCTTGTTTCAACCGTTGCAAGAACTTTTAGCGGTTTGGGCCAAGGCATAATTACGGTGGCAACACCTATTGTTTTGCCTATGCTTTCAACCGGAATGACAACGGATAAAGGTTACAGTGCAACAGGCTTTTCACGCTGGGCAGGAATATGCGGAATAATGCTTGTACTTTTTTCAACCATATGCGTACTTTCAACCAAGGAAAAAAATGTAGTATACGGTAAAAAAGCCAAGTTTTCATTTAAAAAAATTTTTTCCGTTATTGCACACAATGACCAACTTGTTGTATTTATGATAGTTGCAATGCTTTCAAATGCCGGTTGGTACTTAACATCAGGCACAGCGGTGTACTATTTTTCAGATGTACTTGGCGAGCCAAAAGCACAGAGCCTTTTCCAAACTATCGGTGCTGTCGGCTCAGTTTTAGGTCTTGCTGTAATTCCTATACTTTCAAAATGGATGAATAAAAAGAAAATTTATCAAATTTCACTTATCGCCACTATAATAGGATACATTATGATGTATGTTTTCGGGCCTATTCTTAAAATAACCATAGCACTTGATATTGCATATATCGTTTCATCAACGGGTATAGCGGCAATGTTTGTAGGTCAAACAATTTTTCTTGCAGATATTGTTGACTACGGCGAATATAAAAACGGAGAAAGAAACGAATCAATCACCTTTTCTATGAAAGGATTTTTGCAGAAAATGGCTTACACCATTCAAACAATAGTTCTTTTCGGCGGATTGGCAATAATGGGATATAACAAGCAAATTACAAGTGCCACAAAAGCTATTAACGAAAGCACAAAAGCCGGAATAGGAATTATTTGCTTTGCAATTCCTCCGATTTTGATTTTTATTTCACTTATTGTTTTCACCAAAAAATTCAAACTTCACGGTGAACTTGCAGATAAAGTACACGGACATATTGTTGAAAAGAGAAATAGTGAAAAAGCATAATAATAGCTACCGGCTAAGCCGGTGGTTTAGATTGTAAAAAAAACCTGCTTCAGCGAAAGCCGAAGCAGGTTTTTTACAGTTTAAGGCGGCCGTAGGCCGCCCAATATGATTTAAAATTACTTGTTTTTGTTTTGTGTATTCTCAATACCTTGGCGAATTCTGCGAACATCACTGAGTGCCTTATAAAGTGAATCATCAATAGCAAGAAGTGTATCATCAGCATAATTATTAACTGCTGTAAGCATTTCTCTTGATTTATTCTGTGCTGTTGTAACCATTTCGTTTGCCTGGTTTGTAGCGTTACCGAGAATATCTGAAGCCTGGTTTTGAGCGTCTGCAATATAAGCATCGCCCTGTTCTTTAGCCTTGGCAATAATATCGGCAGCTTCTGCCTGAGCAGTTTGAGTGATTTGGTCACGGGCAACAAGTTCCCTTGCTTCCTCCTGTGCTTTAGCAATAATATCGGCAGCTTCTTTCTTTGCTTCTTCAAGAATATTGTTTCTTGAATCAACAATAGCTTTAGCCTGCTTTGTTTCCTGCGGAGTGTTAAGACGAATATCTTCAATAATAGTCTTAATTTTGTCTACATCAACTGCATACTTTTTGCTCAATGGAATTGATGTTGCGTCATCGAGTACATCTTCCAAATCTTCAAGTAAAATATCTGTATTAGTCATTTTTAATGTCTCCTTTACATCTTTCGTAAATATCTTTTAATATTTCTTGCGGCACAAACGATGATATATCACCACCGAGTGAGCATACCTCTTTAACCATACTTGAGGACAAAAACATATTTTCGCCCTTTGCAGGAATAAACAGTGTTTCAATTTTTGGATAAAGGCTTTTATTGATAAGTGCAAGCTGAAATTCATAATCAAAATCAGACACAGCACGAAGCCCTTTAATTATAGCATTAACATTATGTTGCCTTGCATAATCAACCAAAAGGCCGGAATATGTATCAATTTCAACATTTTCCTTATCAACACATCGTTTTATAAATTCCATACGCTCATCAAGTGTGAACATAGGCTTTTTAGAACTGTTATTAAGTACCAAAACGATAACTTTATCAAAAAGCTGCGAAGCCCGCTCAATAACATCTTTATGGCCCAAAGTTACCGGGTCAAAACTGCCGGGGCAAATAGCAATTTTCATCTTATTTTAATTCCCCCTTCTATAAAGGGTAATTTTAGTTTTACCATAAGTTCTGACTCTATCAGCATAAAATCCGTCAAGTTCATCAGGCAAGTCTTCATCACGCGAAGTTTCGCATATTACTATACCGTCATCACTCATCATAGGAAAAAGAAGAGGCAAGCACTTTTCAATGATTCCCTGCTTATATGGCGGATCAAGAAACGCTATATCAAAACTATCCCTTCTTGAAAGAAATGCACAAGCGTCACTCATAACTATTCTCGCGTTCTGCTCAAGCTTACAGTGCTTAATATTATTTTCAATAACATTATAAGCCTGCTTGTTATTTTCAACAAAGGTGCATTTTTTAGCTCCCCTTGAAAGTGCTTCGATACCGAGCTGGCCCGAACCTGCAAACAAATCAAGAACATTTTTATCTTCAATTTCAAACTGAATCATAGAAAAAACAGCTTCTTTGACCGATTCTGTTGTAGGCCTTGTGACATCTTCGCCCGGCAAAGTTTCAAGCTTTCTGCCACGCGAAATGCCCGTAATCACTCGCATCATAAATCAGATTCCTCTTAATTTCAAATAAAAAAGTTACAATCTTTTTGATAAATCACTTATCATTATACAAATTACAAAAATAATAGTCAAGTCAATTAAAATTATTTTTACAATTTATGATAAAAATTGTAAATTTCTTGAGCGTTTTTTTCAGAAATACCGTCAACCTGCCTAAGCTG
>UMLQ01004752.1_pt1 | contig 33682 bp, 41 predicted proteins | sample 1966631 | NCBI WGS metagenome assembly UMLQ01 (sample SAMEA4836206, study PRJEB28245) | human gut metagenome | biome: gut microbiome; material: fecal sample | place: Denmark | collected 2008 | reverse complement strand
CCCGCGGCTTGCGAATAGAGTACTACAAATAAGGGTTAATACGGATTGCATGCGCAAATATGAGATGTTATAATGCAATTGAATTAATAAAGACAACAAAACGGGAGATAACAATTATGTTAACAGAAGAGATTAAAGAATATATCGGAACACAGCTCAAAGCACTCACATCAATAGCAAGCCCTACAGGTTTCACAAAAAATGCCACAGACTATCTGATGAAGCAGCTTGAGGCTATGGGATATGCGCCACAGCTTTCAAATAAAGGAAATGTCAGCGTGGAAATCGGTGGAGTTGGAGCACCTTTGGTATTGGCAGCGCATGTGGACACGCTTGGAGCCATGGTTCGCTCAATAAAGGATAACGGACGTTTGCGCCCGACAACTATCGGTGGTCATCAGTGGAGCACAGCAGATGGAGAAAACTGCATGGTTTTTACGCGTGATGGCAGAATGTATACAGGCGTGGTGCTAAATACAGAGCCATCGGCACATGTGGCAGACGAAAAGGTTGAGACAAAGGAAGAGAATATGGAAATCCTGCTTGATGAAAATGTAAATGACAAGCAGGGCGTAGCGGCACTTGGCATCCAGACAGGGGATATTATCGCCATGGATCCACGTACGGTCATCACGGAGAGCGGCTATATCAAGAGCCGTTTCCTTGATGATAAGCTGTCAGCCGCCATCTTACTCGGGGTGGCTCATGCCGTAAAGGAGGAGGGCTGGAAGCTAAACCGCAAGGTCACACTGCTCTTTACGGTTTATGAGGAGGTAGGCCATGGCGGAAGCTTTGTACCGGCTGATACGGAGGAGATGATTTCCGTAGACATGGGCTGTGTTGGAGCCGACCTCGGCTGTACGGAGCGTATGGTTTCAATCTGTGCTAAGGACTCAGGCGGACCTTACAACTATGAGCTTGTCACAGAGCTTTCAAATCTGGCAAAGAGCGAGGGGCTTGACTATGCAATCGATGTTTATCCGCACTATGGCTCAGATGTCGAGGCTACACTGCACAGCGGATATGATATCCGCCATGGCCTTATCGGTGCAGGAGTTTATGCATCACATAACTATGAACGCTCACATATGGATGGCGTGGAGAATACCTATAAGCTTTTGAAAAAATATATTACAAAATAGTATCATTGTGATACATTATTTCATGTACTCAAACAAAGTAGGAGAGAGGTAAATACACCATGAATTTAAAAAAAGTTCATCATATTGCCATTATTGGGAGCGACTATGAGAAATCAAAGCACTTTTATGTGGATCTGTTAGGTTTTTCTATTATTCGAGAAAATTACAGACCGGAACGTGATGATTATAAAATTGATCTTCAACTCGATGAGATAGAATTAGAACTTTTTATCATTAAAAATTGTCCGAAGCGTCCTAGTTATCCGGAGGCTTACGGTCTCAGGCATCTTGCCTTTGCTGTAGATTCGGTCGATGATACTGTAAGAGAATTGAATAAAAGGGGCATCATAACTGAGCCGATTAGACTCGATACTTACACAGGCAAAAGAATGACATTCTTTCATGATCCGGACAATCTACCCTTGGAAATTCACGAATAAAGAATAACAATTCGAAAGTTACGGAGGAAACATAATGGAATACAGAAAATTTGATAATATAATAATAGCGAGAATTGACAAAGGGGAGGAGATTTTGGAGCAACTGAAAGCAATTGCCATAACTGAGAATATAAAGCTTGCCAGTATTAATGCTCTTGGAGCTATCAATGATTTCACAGTCGGAGTATACAAGACAGATGAGAAGAAATATTACTCAAACAGTTTTAAAGGCTATTATGAAATAACATCGCTGACAGGTACAATCAATACAATGGATGGAGAATATTATGCACATCTTCATTTGAGTGCCGGTAATGAAAAAGGTGAAGTGTTTGGAGGACATCTGAACAGAGCTGTTGTGAGTGCAACTTGCGAGCTCGTTATTACGGTAATTGATGGAAAAGTTGACAGAGTTTATGATGAAGAAACAGGACTTAATGTATTCAATTTCTGAACACTTTTTGGTTTTTCATAATAGTATCTGCAACTGTTGTTATTTTTATTTGTGGTCGATATTATTTTGCACACAATAAAAGCTATAAAAATGAGGCAATTGATTATGCAAAATGGGAGAACTTTGCAAAAGTAATTAAAAGAGCAATGATCGCATGTGAAAACAGCGGGCACAGTATTCCAGACGATTTTCCTGAAGTCAGGAAAATCGTTGAAGCTGGAGTCACCACGAACCCCAAAAAAGATTATGAACTGTCAAGATATGCATGTTATCTGATCGTTCAGAATGAAGATCCAAGAAAAGAGGTCATTGCATTAGGACAGACTTATTTTGCAATCCAGACATACAGGCAGGAGGTTGCTGACCATTTTAATGAACTGGACGAAGATAACAGAAGACTTGTTGTCAGGGGAGACATCAAACAGTGGAATCAAATGTTGGCAGAGACAGCACATAATACAGGAGTTATTACGAATGAGGAATTTGCGATTTTTCAAAATGCCGGATATATGGGACTATATGGTGGATTAGATGTTGAAGGTATTTTGGCAGCAGTTTATCAGGGTGTGTTTGGTGGAGATGTATATCTGTCATTAGAGGAAAAAGTAGCTAATTTATTATTTAATGAAATTGGTAACTCGCAAGTTGTTTAATGGAGAATGTATGAAGAAGAGAATAACGCTTATTGTTTTTTCGGTGCTAATAATTGTTGCTTTATATGTGTTGTATTGTTTTAATTATATTCCACATAAAAAATATACAAATGCAGATTTCAATATAGAAGCTTACAAGAGCAATATTGATAAAGACAATGATGGTATAGATGACCAAACAGATATATTAAATAATGCAAATAATTACATAAAAACTAATCCAAAATATAAAAGCAAATATTACAACACAGGTTATCCAGATGATGAATATGGGGTTTGTACTGATGTAGTAGCTTTTGCTTTAAAAGATGCAGGATATGATTTGATGGTATTAGTAAATGAGGATATAAAAAACAATAAAGAATTATATGATATAGATGCCGTTGATAAAAATATAGATTTTAGAAGAGTTAAAAACTTAAAAGTATATTTCGATAATAATGCAATAAGTCTTACTACAGATATAAATGAAATAGAAGAATGGCAAGGTGGAGATATTGTTGTATTTAAAAAACATATCGGCATTATATCTGACAAGAGAAATCGAAAAGGTATATGTTTTGTTATTCATCATGCAAACCCATATCAAATATATTATGAAGAGGATATACTGGAACATCGTGATGATATCATAGGACATTATAGAATCAGTTAAACAACTCCCAGTTTTTGAAACTGAGAAATCGGAATTTGCTAAAGGAGATGGTAAATATGTGGTGGTCTATTGGTGGTGGAATCATAATCTTTGCGTTAGGTATGTTTATCTTCTTAAAGCCGGGCTTAATATGGAAATTAACAGAAGAATGGAAATCTTATCGTGCAGATGAACCATCTGAGTTTTACTTGAAAACAACAAAAATAGGTGGTATTCTATTTGCCCTATTTGGAATTATTATGATTATGCTTCCGGTTATTTTGGAGTAATAAATTCAAGTTTGCAGAACTGACCAAAAATACAAACAGTTCGTAAAAGCATATTTTTACGAACTGTTTTTTTCGTATTTACGGCATTCTTTTTCTCAATAATAAAATAGGCAATGGCAATTCTTACCAGTATTTGATATTGTAAAGTTACCACACAAAACAATTCAATACAGAAAGACACCACTGCCTATGAAAAGAATACCATTTGACCGCTTTTCTGACAAGCGGTTTTATTATGCTAATGCACCTCCATGTAAGCAGGGGGGTTCATTAACTACTGATATTTCACCCTGCTTATTCTTGTATTAACCAATCGGCTATATCGTGAATTTCGATTCCTTCATAACTATATTGGGGATGTTTGGTTCTGGCAATAATCATTTTCGGATAAGCATCTCGAACCTGAAGCAGAGGAGAGTATTCTCTCTCAAATGTTTCCTGCCCGGAAATGTTGTCGCTGACCTGAATATAAATCTTCTCGCTGCCTCTCTGAGCAACAAAGTCGATTTCCTTTTGATAGAGCTTGCCGACATAGACATCATATCCACGGCGAAGAAGCTCGATGCAAACGATGTTTTCATATAGTCATCCGCTTTCAAAAACATAATTATTAACTCGACTTTTTGACAGGCAGTGTATCAACAATGATTTTTCCGATATATCAATATAAATATAGTTGAGTTATTAAAAAGATATTATATTAGTCGAATTTCGAATGATCAATTCTGTTTCATATTGACAGAAAACATGAGGGCAATTAGGATGCTGAATTCTTTCAAGAATTTGTCTTGCAGCAGCAATACCTAGATATTTCTGAGGAGTGCTTATGGTTGTCAATGACGGTGAAATTCTGGAAGCAGCAGGGATGTTATCAAATCCAACAACACATATATCTTTGGGAATCTGGAAACCAAGGAACTGCAGTGCGTATATCAACTGGATAGCAGTCCAGTCATTTCCGCAGATGAATACATCTGGCAGTGATATCATAGCTTGCAAATTATTAACTGTGGTCTGAAAATTCCGAAAATCCTCCGGCGTTTGATGAAGAAGGCAATTCTTCTGATTAAGTGGAAGCTGATGTTCAGCAAGACACTCGGATAAGGCATTATAACGTTCCTGGAATCCACGGCTTACATTAGGGGAATAGAGGTCTCCAACAAAACCAAAGCTTTCAGCTCCTTTTTCTATAAGTTGATTAATTATTTTTTTTAGATTCTTTTTACTTTCCATTGTGACTACATCTATTCCATTTAGTTCTTCAAACGGAACATTTGGCATATCTACAGATACAATTGGAAGATTAAATTGTGAGAGGGCATCGCATACAACTTTATCACAGATCTCAACAAGAATAATTCCTTTGATAGAAGAATCGGAAATAGTTTGTGGGAAATTGAGTTGTTTTAGATCACTGTCGGACATGATACTGATTGCCAGATGATAATTCGCATTTGAAAGAATCGATTCAATTCCTCGTAAAACGGTGGTCCAAAATTCGGAGTCGGAAGCGTAAGTTCTGGTAAGGAAAAGAATCGTCCCATTGCTGCCTGTTTCGGAGGCAGCAATGACAGGGGTGGCGAAAGTGGCATTTTTATAACCAAGCTTAGAAGCTGTCTTTATAACCAGATTTCTTGTATTTTCAGATACCTCAGAACTGTTTTTTAAGGCTTTTGAAACAGTATTTCTGGAAAGCCCCAGATGATCAGCAATATTTTGAATGGTACATTTCATAGTAAACTCCTTTTATATTGTATTTATATGCTTTAGATATAGTATAACACAAAATGCACGAATTGCAAACAATACAACGTAAAAATAAAATGCACAAAATGCACGGAAAAAGAAGAGAATAATATAAATAATGCACAAAAAATGTGAGGCTAAAATATAGAAAAGAGGGAAAAGGAGAAAATACTGTGCAAAAACTTGAAACAATGCAAAGAATATGATAATGTAAATGCATGAAACGAAATGTGCAAATGGTGCAAAAAGGAGGGTAAAAATGAGGCAATTATTTTATAAACAAAAGGAGGGTAAAAATGGGGCGATTATTTTATAAACCAGAAAATGCCTGGGTTGGTGATTTGATTCCATATTATGAAAACGGAACCTATTATGGATTTTATCTTCATGATCCAAGAATACGTGATAAAGAATATGCCGAAGATACTACATGGCATCTGATTGAGACCAAAGATTTTGTTAATCTGGATTATAAAGGTGAATCAATTGCAAGAGGTGGTATTCATGATGCCAACAAGAACGCATATACAGGATCGGTTATCAAATGTGAAAAAGATGGATTGTATCATGTTTTTTATACCGCTTATAATGAGGATTTTAAACTTCGCGGTAAAACAATTCAATCTGTAATGCAGGCCACAGGGAAAAATCTGGAAAATTTGGAGACAGTAAAAGATTTTTTGTTTGTCTCAGATGGAAAACAGTATGAAGAGTTTGACTGGAGAGACCCTTTTGTTTTTTGGAATGACGAAGACCAATGCTATTATATGCTGTTGGCGTCAAGAGTGACGAACAGAGGAGATCTCAGGGGTGGATGCATTGCATTGTGTAAGTCCGAAGATTTAATAAACTGGACTTATGAGAAACCTTTTTATGATCCGAAAATGTATATTACTATGGAATGTCCTGAACTGTTTAAAATGGGCGAATATTGGTATCTGGTATTTTCAACATTTTCAGATCAGTTTACAACACATTATCGTATTTCGAAAAACTGGAATGGCCCATGGGAAATACCTGATGATGATGTTTTTGATACAAGAGCTGATTATGCAATCAAGACTGCTTCTGATGGCAAAAGACGATTTGCTTTCGGATGGATAGCGAGCAAATATGGAAATACTGATTTTGGTCCATGGGAATGGGGCGGAACAATGAATTTTCATGAAATAATTCAGAATTCGAAAAACGGAGAACTTAGAATTAAAGCTATTCCGGAAGTGCTGGATTATTTTTCGAAAGAGATTGAATTGAAAAAAGAAACTTTATATAACTGCAAGATGGTACAGGCGCAGGATGGAGTCAGCGTTGAAAGTGATACGCTGGGGGCTCTTTTATATCCTTTAGAAGGTGATACTTTTGCGTTGGATATGGTAATAAAGCCTGAGAGATACCATGAATTTGGAATTGCGTTACATGTGGATAAAGAACTCGAAACGGGTTATTTCTTACGTATGAACCCTAAAAATCAATTAGTTGCATGGGATATGTGGCCAAGAGGAGAACAGGGAAGATATCAGTGGCAGATAAAGGGAGATGTTCCTTATCAGATAGAAACTGCAAGAAAACTGCCAAAAGCGGAAGAATATCGAGTTCACATCATAAAAGAAAAAGATATCTGCGTAGTGTATATTAATGATGAAATTGTTCTTTCGACCAGGATGTATAATCATAAAGATGGTTATGCAGGTATTTATGTAGTACAAGGCAATGTAAAATTAATTCAATATAAAGAAAAAAGGAGCGAGTAATATGAGGAAAAAGATAATTAGTGCTATGTTGGCATTGTGTATGGCTGGTAGCTTATTAACAGGATGTGGGACGTCTGCTGATGCAGGAAAGAAAAGTAAAGACAGCGGGGACGTTACTACCGTAAAATGGTTTACGTCAAGACCGGTTGACGGAGCAATTGATCAGGTAATGCATGAAATCGCAGATGAATACAGTGAGAAGATGGGTGGAAAATGGAAGATTGAATTTGAAACTACAGCTGATAGACCATCATATTTGCAGAAACTGAAAACATTGATTGCAGGTGGAAATATGCCGGATATCATTGATATTGACGCAGATCCGTATTGCCAGGAACTGGTTGATGCAGGAATGCTTGTAGATGTAAAAAAATTCCTGAAGGATAATGGTAAATATGATAGTTTTTATCCGACTGCTCTGAAATATCAGGAATTTACAGACGGATCCATGTATACACTTCCATTGGAATATCATGTTGAAATGACCTGGTATAATAAGGAAATTTTTGACAAATATGGTTTATCAGTACCGAAAACTATGGATGAGTGGCTGGATGTATGTAAAACGTTGAAGGAAAATGGAGTAACACCAATTTCAGTAGATGGTGTTGACAGATGGCCGGTACAGAGATATCTGGCAATGATGCCGTTTAGAGAATCTGGTAACGATTATATTATCAATCTTCGTGATGGAAAAGAAAAAATGGCCGGAGATGAAGGTAAAGAGGCAGCAACATTCATGAAGAATATGGGACAGTATTTTAATGATGGATTTGCAGCAACGGATTATGCAACTGCACAGTCGATGTTCCTGGATGGAAAATCCGCAATGTACTACATTGGTGATTGGGAGATTGCAGCTATGCAGGACGCTTATAAAGCTGGAAAAATAGATTATTTCTATCTTCCAACTATCGAAAACGGAAAAACAGATGCAAGTGAATTTTGCGTAAACTCTGGAATCGGAATGGCATTCAATGCAAAAACATTTGATGCAAAAACCAAAGACTTTATACTTTACGTACTGGATAACTATGGTAAAAAATATGCAGCAAAACAGCAGATGTCACCAATCAAAACAGAACTTCCGTCAGATGTAGAATTCTCAGATCTGTATCTTAGAATTCGTGATGATATGGATAAAACAGGTGCGCAGTTCCTGAAACCATGGGATACATATCTGGATGCAGATACTAATACAACTATGCAGGATAATTTATTGCTTCTTGCATCCGGGGATATGTCAGTTGATGATTTCTGCAAACTGATAGATGATTCTATTGCAACCAACGCGAAAAACTAAGGATGTTTGATGTCTGGGAGAAGACTCTCCCAGACATCCTGTATTTAAAACCATGGAGGGCAATATGGGCGTAATTAAGAACAAAAAATGGTTTTTTATATTTTTATTACCTGGACTGTTATTTTATATTTTGTCAGTTTTTTATCCAATTGAAGAGTCTATTAGGCTAAGCTTTATGGAATGGAACGGAATTGGTGATAAAACTTTTGCAGGTCTGCAAAATTATGTTACAATGTTTCATGATCCAACATTTTATAAATCATTTTTAAACAATCTGATTTATCTTCTTATTGTGGTAGTTATGCAGCTTGGAATCGGACTTGTTTTTGCTGTATTACTGACTTTTATGAAAAAACATGTGACATTTGTTAAGACTTTATACTATGTTCCTTGTATTATCACAACTGTAGCTATCGCACAGCTGTTCAGAAGTATGTATGCAACAGAACCTATGGGGCTGATTAATCAGTTTTTTCAGGCTATAGGAATGGAAGGAATGGTTACTTCCTGGCTGGCAAATATTCACACTGCACTTATGGCAGTGTCAGTGCCAGAAGGCTGGAGATTTACAGGAATGTATATGGTTATTTTTTATGCAGCGTTAATTTCGCTTGATCCATCTGTATACGAAGCAGCAAAAGTCGATGGTGCAACAGATTTCCAAATTCTGTTAAAAATAAAACTTCCATTGATTAAGGATATTATTCTTCTGACTCTTACTATGTGTTTGACAGGTGCGCTGAGAGGATTTGATATTCCATTTCTTCTTACAAGTGGAGGACCGGGAAATGCAAGCGAGCTGCTCTCTACATACATGTATAAGAAAGCATTTTCCAATAACCAATATGGTTATGGTAGTGCTCTGGCAGTGTTTATCATTATTGAAAGTATGTTGGTGGTATTTATACTTCGTAAAATATTTTCAGAGCGGAAGGAGTGTAAAGAATCATGAAAAAGAAAATTGGAAAAATTGTATTTGCGATAGTTATTCTTGCCTTTCTGCTTATTCAGGTTTATCCTATAATATGGCTTTTTATGGCAAGTGTTAAGCCGACGATAGAATTGTCTACAACGCCGTTTGCTTTGCCGAAAGTGGTGACATTTGAAAACTTTATAAAGGTATTTTCAGATGGAAAAATAGGCATTTATATGTGGAATAGTTTAAAAGTAACGGGAATCTCACTGATTCTAATTATTTTTCTCAGTTCGACAGTAGGCTATGCATTGTCAAAATTCAGAATACGTGGAAAAAAACAAATTTATAAATTTTTTACGTTCGGAATCATGGTGCCAGTACAGATTACATTGATTCCACTGTTTATTTTCTATAGTAAAATGGGAATCTTGAATACAAGTTTTTCACTGATTTTACCACAGGTTGGATTTGCTCTTCCTTTGGCTGTGATGATGTTTGTAAGTTTCTATGATTTTGTTCCGGATGAGCTGGTTGAGGCGGCTATTGTGGATGGATGTAATCCAGGTGTTACATTTATAAAAATTGTGTTTCCATTGGCACGAAATACAATAATTACAATTGCATCCATGTATAGTATTCTTATATGGAATGATTTTATTTTTGCAAATACATTTATCAGTGACAGTAATGCAAAAACAGTTGCAATGGGATTGAAGGATTATGTGGGAGCATTTGGTAATGTAGACTGGGGTTTAACATTTGCAGCTATCGTTATATCTATACTTCCACCACTTATTATTTATTTTGCACTTAATAAATGGGTTACTGCAGGTATGACAATGGGAGCAACTAAAGGTTGATAAATAGAATGATATTAGGAGGATATGAAATGATATTTCCGGGAGATATCTCAAAGATGCCCTATCTGACACATGGGAAAAGCAGAGCAATTAATGCTGAGAACAGGACAGGAGAAAAAGGAAAAGGCGGGATGGCAGCCAGCCCGCTTGGACCTTCACGTAAGGGAAGCCCGTGTTTGAATAATATTCAACCGGGACAGGAAGAATTTTTGGCAGATATTGAGGGACCAGGTGTGATACAGCATATATGGATAACTGTTGACAGTAAGACCTCGGAAGGTGACTGTTTTGTACTGAGGGATCTGATTATGCGAATGTACTGGGATGGAGAAGAGAATCCGTCGGTAGAAGTGCCATTGGGTGATTTCTTCTGTTGTGGATTTGGACAGGAATGTATTGTGAATTCTGCTATTATAACTGTTGTTCCATCGCGAGGACTTAATTCTTATTTTGCAATGCCATTTCATAAACATGCTCGCATTACTATTGAGAATCAGCATAAAAATCCAATACCGGCTTTTTTTTATCAGATTGATTACTGCCTGTATGATTCGCTTCCAGAAGACACTTCTTATTTTCATGCTCAGTGGAGAAGGCAGGCAATCACTGAAATTGGAAAAGATTATGTTATTCTTGATAATGTAAAAGGAAGTGGCCATTATGTAGGTACTTATCTGGGACTTTCAGCTTTGCAGAGGTACTGGTGGGGAGAGGGTGAAGTTAAATTCTACATTGATGGAGATGAAAAATATCCAACAATATGTGGAACAGGAATGGAAGACTATTTCGGAGGTTCCTGGAGTTTCGCATCAAATGAAAATGGCAGAATTGTAGAACAGAATTATTCTACCCCATATTTGGGATATCCATTTTATTCCAGACATGATTCACTTGTTTGGAATCAATATCATAATGATGATTGTCCGCCAATGCGTGGATTTTACAGATGGCATATCCCTGATCCTGTATTTTTTGAGGAAAATCTGAAAGTAACGGTACAGCAAATAGGGGTTAGTCATAATGGATTGTTTGAGCGACAAGACGATCTTTCAAGTGTGGCATACTGGTATCAGAGTGAACCTCATCAGAAGTTTAAAGAACTACTACCGGTAGAGAAGAGATGGCCAAGATAAATGTTATAGGAAAAGTCCTGCATTACTTTTTACGAGTGAGGCGGGACTTTTGTGAGTGTTATTTGATCGGTTCAAAATCAACAGCGAGAGTGTAATATAAAGTGCGGTATCTTTAAGAAAGAAGTTTCAGGATTAAATATGGCAGAAATAAAGAACTCGGAATTAGATATGAGCACTCAGCAGAAAGCTGAGCTGGACAAAGAGAAAAGAAGAGAAGAAAGAAGCAAAAAGACAGCACTACAGGGAACTGAATGAGCCACCAAAACTCACCGTGCTTGAGGAAGTGGGAAATGCAGTCACACATGGAATAGGAGCAGGACTGATTCAACATTGCTGCTGTGAATTGAGATTCCAAAGCGTTTTTGAAGGATATACATTTGACAAATTACAGATTTATTTTCAGCTACGATGGCACCCGTTATCACGGCTGGGAGAGCCAATAAAAGTTATAAAAAAGATGAAACAGACTGATAACTTCAAGTTTGCAGAACTGACCAAAATAAAACCAGTTCGTAAAATGACATTTTTACGAACTGGTTTTTGCGTTGCATTTTCAAATGATATTTATCTATTTTGCAATTAGCCAAAATATCTGTCAAGAAGTCCCTTAAGGGCTCTTCCGTGTCTAGCCTCGTCACGAGCCATCTCATGAACTGTATCATGGATTGCATCGAGGTTATTCTTCTTAGCACATTTAGCAAGGTCAGTCTTTCCTGCTGTAGCACCGAACTCACAGTCAACTCTCCAAGCGAGGTTGTCCTTTGTAGTAGCCTTCATGTTAGGCTCAAGGTCCTCACCGAGCATCTCTGCAAACTTAGCTGCATGCTCAGCCTCTTCGTAAGCTGCCTTCTCCCAGTAGAGACCGATCTCAGGATATCCCTCGCGATGAGCTACACGAGCCATGCAAAGATACATACCTACCTCAGAGCACTCGCCCTCGAAGTTAGCCTTTAACTGCTCGAAGATGTATTTCTTATCTTCATCAGAGATTTCAGGATTGTTCTTAACAGTTGAAGCGTATACTCCAAACTCATGCTCTGCAGCAAGTGTTAAATCTCCCTCAACCTTCTTGAATTTATCTGCGCCAACGTGGCATACCGGACACTCTGCCGGTGGATTCTCTCCCTCATAAACGTATCCACAAACTGTACAAACCCATTTTGCCATAATAATGTTCCTCCTTTTAAAGATAGTAAATAAATGTTTAATTGTTGTAAAAATTGTCAGGCTCTAGGAAAGCTCATTCTTGCAATCCGGACAAAGTCCCGTAAACGAAACTGAGCAGCTCTCAATGGCTAAATCAGTGGATTCCTGCACCTGTGTCATCAGCTCATCGGCGAAGTCCAAATCGATATCCATCACGCGTCCGCAGCCTCTGCATATAAAGTGATAATGAGGCGCTGTGTTGTAATCGTAATGGTCAGGACCGACTCCGGTCGAAATCTTGATGATCTCACCAATTTCCTCAAGCAAGGAAAGGTTTCTGTAAACAGTTCCAAGACTGATGTTGGGAAATTCTTTTTTGATATTCTGATAGATAGTTTCAGCAGTCGGATGATCGGTCCGGCTCGCCAGAAAGTTGACTATCGACTCTCTTTGACGACTATACTTAATCATATGAATCTCCTTTTAAATGAAATCAGGAATTGTTACTGATATCAATATACACGATAGTACTATAATTGTCAAGAGGAAAATAAGAATAATTCCTATTTTATTTTCACAAGATGGCTCGAATAGCTATAAATCAAGTATAAATTAATAACACACATAATATCACTGCTTCACTCATAGAATAGTACAAAACGCGCAGGCGGGTAAATAAGCATGAAGAGATTCGTTACATACCTGTATTTATATGATGGCAGAATGAAAGGAAATAATGCAGGCTTTATAAAAGTAGAAATAAATGGAGAAAAAAGTGCATTTCTCGTACAGATAAAAAATCTCGGAAAATACTCCGGAAAAGGAAAAGTGTATCTGATATATGAAGCGGAGGCGGTCATAGAGGCAGGAGAGCTTACGGTAAAAAACGGTGAAGCGCGAGAGATATATAATGTAGATACCGAAAACGTAAAGGACAGTGGAAAGACATTTTTGCAGGTGCTCGGTGTAAGGATAGAACTGGAAAATGCAGATGAAAAATTTCTGGCAAGCTGCTGGACGGATAACACGGCTGCAGTTATAGGAAAACCACTCAAGGTACAAGCAGATTTATCAAATAAGAAAAAACCTGTATCGACTCCTAAGCCTGAACCGGGCTGTCAGAAAGAGGTTCATAGTCAAAATGTTGATGACAGTCAGGACAAAATCCGGCGCATAGACATATCAGAGCTTCGCACGCTTCCGGCCAAAAACTGGTACATAGTCAACAACAGCTTTCTTACACACGGTTACGCAAACTATAAGCATCTCGTCATCAAAACGGATACAGATGGCAGGCAATATCTCGGAGTGCCGGGCGTGAGCGAGCCGCAGGAGCGCATGCTGGCAGGGATATTCGGCTTCACGGAATTTGAGCCGGCCGCCCCGGCAAATGCAGTGGATGTCGATAGCGGAGTGTTCGGATACTGGTTCTGCCCGCTGTAGTTTTTATAGATTGTAAGAAAATGTCCTTTCCTCTGCACAAAACCACAGAAATTGTGTATAATTAAAGCTAACAAAAGAAAACTGTGGGAGGTGGCATTACATGAAAAATTATTCAAAGGATCCTGACAGACAGTATCATATCCAGGTCGCAAAGGGAGAGGTCGGCAGGTATGTTATCATGCCGGGAGATCCGAAGAGGTGCGTTAAAATAGCGCAGTACCTTGACAATCCGGTTCTGATAGCTGACAACAGGGAGTTTATCACATACACCGGCACATTGGATGGAGTGAAGGTCAGTGTGACATCGACAGGCATTGGCGGACCATCCGCATCCATCGCGATGGAGGAGCTGTACAGATGCGGTGCAGATACCTTCGTGAGGATCGGAACCTGCGGAGGCATGCAGACAGATGTGAAAAGCGGTGACATCGTGATTGCGACAGGCGCCATCCGCATGGAGGGCACATCAAAGGAGTATGCGCCGATAGAGTTTCCGGCTGTGGCAGATTTAGATGTCACAAACGCGCTTGTTGCGGCAGCAAAGCAGAAAAACTATACGCATCATACAGGCGTGGTGCAGTGCAAGGATGCATTTTACGGACAGCACGAGCCTGAAAAAATGCCGGCAGGCTACGAGCTTATCAATAAATGGAATGCATGGAGGATGCTTGGCTGTCTTGCGTCAGAGATGGAGTCAGCCGCGCTTTTTGTCGTTGCGGCAAAGCTTGGAGTCAGGGCAGGCTCATGCTTCCTTGTGGTCGCAAATCAGGAGAGGGAAAAGCTCGGGCTTGAGAATCCTGTGGTACGCGATACGGACATGGCGGTTCAGGTGGCGGTTTCGGCAGTGCGAAACCTCATTCGTGAGGATTGCGCCGGAGAATAAGTCAGACATAAAACACAGAAACGGAGAACAGACATTGGATATAAATGAAATTTTAAAACACGTTGACCATACACTTTTATCCCCACAGGCTACATGGGACGAAATCAGGCAGATATGCGATGATGCGGTAAAATATCACACAGCATCGGTCTGCATACCGCCAAGCTATGTAAAGCAGGCGTCAAAGTATCTGGGTGAAAGGGTAAAGGTCTGTACAGTGATAGGCTTCCCTAACGGATATTCGACCACTGCGGTGAAGGCCTTTGAGACAGAGGATGCCCTTGCAAACGGAGCGAAGGAGATAGATATGGTCATCAATATCGGCTGGCTCAAGGATAAAAGGTATGAGCTGATAGAGGATGAAATAAAGAAGCTCAAGTCCATATGCAAGGATAAGGTGCTTAAAGTCATCATCGAGACCTGCTTTCTCACAGATGATGAGAAAATCAGGATGTGCGATATCGTGACGAGTGCAGGGGCTGATTACATCAAGACATCTACAGGCTTTGGCACGGCAGGTGCGACCTTTGACGATATAAAGCTGTTTTCAGAGCATATCGGAGAGGGTGTGAAGATGAAGGCTGCCGGAGGCATTTCTTCATTAGATGATGCAGAAAGATTTCTTGAGCTTGGCGCTGACAGGCTTGGGACAAGCCGTGTGGTGAAGCTCATTAAGGCTATGGACTGAATTTTCGTATACAATAAATAACCGGGGAATTATATATGGATAAAAAAACAATTGAAAAATTGATTGATACAGCCCTTGCACAGCTTGACTTTTCATATGCGCCGTACTCAGGCTTCAATGTAGGTGCGGCTCTTTTAGCAAAAAATCAGGCAGTCTACACCGGCTGCAATATAGAAAATGCAGCCTACACACCGACAAACTGTGCGGAAAGGACAGCATTTTTCAAGGCGGTGAGTGAAGGCGTGCGGGATTTTGAGGCAATCTGTATCGTGGGCGGAAGGAACCAAAAACCGACAGGTTATACAGCGCCATGCGGAGTGTGCCGCCAGGTTATGATGGAGTTTTGCAATCCGAAGACCTTTAAAATAATGCTGGCGATTGACAGGGAAAATTATAGGATTTACACACTTGAGGATATGCTTCCGCAGGGGTTCGGACCTGCGAACCTTGAGTAGAGCGATCTGTAGCTGTACCTTTAATGGGTTGCATAAAGGGCTGTAATAGTTGTTGATTATATGGTCGTGTGAACATTAGCCACCTCAACAGGAAGTGGAAAACCGGAAATGGGGGAAATATGGAGAGAGAAGAGAATATAAGAGACAATATAATAAAGCTGCCGAAAATTGAGCTTCACTGCCATTTGGATGGCTCATTAAGCCGTGAATTTGTCGAGAAAAGGCTTGGCAGGACGGTGCAGGAGGCAGAGCTTAGCGTGTCGGATGACTGCACAAGTCTGGCACAGTATCTGGAGAAATTTGATTTGCCGGGGCAGTGCATCCAGGATGAAAAAGGGCTTGAGGGAGCCGCCTATGATGTGCTTAAGGGCATGCACCGGGAAAACGTCGTATACGCGGAAATCCGTTTTGCACCGCTGCTTTCAGAGAATGAGCGGATGAGCTGCGAGCGCGTGATAGAGGCGACGATTAAGGGACTTGAGAGAGGAAAAAAGGATTTTGGCATAGAATATGGGCTTATTGTGTGCGCCATGAGGCATCACAGCGAGGAACAAAACAGACGCATGCTGCACACCGCAAGGGAATTTTTAGGCGCGGGTGTGTGCGCGGCAGATCTTGCAGGTGCTGAGGTGCCTTATCCTATGTCCGGCTTCATGGAGCTTTTCAAATATGCAAAGCAGCTCGGGCTGCCTTTTACAATCCATGCGGGAGAGTGTGGAAATGCACAGAATATCATAGATGCAGTGGAGGCCGGCGCAGCCAGGATAGGCCATGGAATAGCCATGAGAGGTCACGGTGATATGGAAAGACAGCTTTCGGCAAAGGGCATAGGCATCGAGCTTTGTCCAATAAGCAACCTGCAGACAAAGGCAGTGGCTTCAGCAGACGAATATCCCATCAGGGAGTTTTTGGACGCCGGATTAAAGGTCACAATAAACACAGACAACCGCACCGTAAGCAATACAACTCTGTCAAAGGAGCTTGAATTCATAGAAAGAACCTATGGCATACGCGATGAAGAGCTGCCGCTTATGATGAAAAATGCACTGGATGTGGCATTTGCGGATGATGCCGTGAAGGAGCGGGTTTTTAGGCAGCTGGTATAGTGCCGTGAGACTTATGGAGATTTAACATTTAACCGCAGCACAAATTTACGGACCGGAAAATGGAGGTATGACACCATGAAGAAATACAACAGAATTTTTGTGATAGTCCTGGATTCTCTGGGAATCGGCGCGATGCCGGACTCGGAAAGGTTTGGAGACACAGATGTAGACACCTTTGGGCATATACTTGAGAGGATGCAGACTCTGGACATCCCAAATCTTACAAGGCTTGGAATGCTCAATCTGCACTGTGACGGTCAGATGCAGCCGGCTGCTGAGCCAATCGGCAGATTTACGCGGCTGGCAGAGGCAAGCAACGGCAAGGACACGATGACAGGCCACTGGGAGATGATGGGCATAAAAACCGAAAAGCCGTTTAAGACCTTCACAGAGCACGGATTTCCACCGGAGCTCATCGCTGAGCTTGAGAAGCAGTGCGGAAAAAAGGTCATAGGCAACAAGAGCGCCAGCGGCACTGAGATAATCGAGGAGCTCGGAGAGGAAGAGATAAAGAACGGTTCGATGATTGTATACACGTCAGCGGATTCGGTGCTTCAGATTTGCGGTAATGAGGAGACCTTTGATTTACAGAATCTCTACCGCTGCTGTGAGATAGCCAGAAAAATAACACTCAAGGACGAGTGGAGAGTAGGGCGCGTCATTGCAAGACCGTATGTGGGAAAGAAAAAGGGTGAGTTCGTGCGAACCTCAAACAGGCATGACTACGCGCTTAAACCGACCGGTCTTACTGCATTAAATGAATTAAAGGACAGTGGACTGGATGTCATTTCAGTCGGCAAAATCAATGATATTTTCTGCGGAGAGGGCATTACAGAGGCATTCCGCTCAAAAAGCTCGGTTCATGGAATGGAGCAGACCATTGATATTTGTGAGAAGGATTTTAAAGGGTTGTGCTTTGTGAATCTGGTCGATTTCGATGCACTGTGGGGACATCGCAGAAATGTGACAGGCTACGGAGAGGAAATTGAGAAATTTGACAAAAATCTGGGCATTTTAATGGAAAAGCTAAGGGATGATGATCTGCTCATACTGACCGCAGACCACGGAAACGACCCTACCTACAAGGGAACGGACCACACACGCGAGTATGTGCCGTTTATCGCGTATTCGAAGAGCATGAAGGGCGGCGGCGCAATTGAGGAGGAAGCCACTTTTGCGGTGATTGGAGCCACAATTGCTGACAACTTCGGCGTAAAAATGCCGGAGGGTACCATCGGACATTCTATTCTTGAAGAGCTTTAAGGGGTAATATCTCAGGAATTTTTTAAACTTAAACAGAAAATATATGGAGAAAAAAATGAACAGTATATATGAAAAACTCACCACATGCCTTGCAAGTGTGTGTGAAAAAACAGATTTTGTACCGGAGACAGCCATAGTTTTGGGCTCGGGACTTGGAGACTATGCAGAGCAGATTAAGATAGAGACAACCATAGATTACAAGGATATCAAGGGCTTTCCCACATCCACAGTTCCCGGACATAAGGGCAGGTTTGTATTTGGATATGTGGATAGTGTGCCTGTTGTCATCATGCAGGGCAGAGTACATTATTATGAGGGGTATCCAATAACAGACGTTGTGCTACCGACACGCCTCATGGGAATGATGGGCACAAAAAAGCTGATACTCACAAATGCGGCAGGCGGTCTCAATACTGATTTTAATCCGGGAGACTTTATGTTGATTTCGGACCATATCGCGACAGCCATACCAAGTCCGCTGATCGGAGCCAATATTGATGAGCTGGGCGAGCGTTTTCCGGATATGAGCGAGGTATACAGCCGCAGAATGAGGGAAATCGTAAAAGAAAAGGCAGATAAGCTGGGCATAAAGCTGAGAGAAGGAGTCTACGTACAGCTCACAGGTCCGCAGTATGAGACACCGGCCGAGGTCAGGATGTGTAAAATCCTCGGAGGAGATGCCGTCGGAATGAGCACAGCCTGTGAGGCACTTGCAGCGCGTCATATGGGACTTGAGGTTTGCGGAATCTCATGTATCACAAACCTTGCAGCAGGACTATCCGACAAAAAGCTCAACCACAAGGAAGTGCAGGAAACCGCAGACCGCGTGGCAAAGCAGTTTACAGAACTGATCACTGCTGTGGTGAGAGCAGTGTAAATGGGCTTATTTATTAACAAGCCCATAAATATAGTGATTACACCACTGTCCATGCAGCATCAGATAATCCCTAAGCAGCCCCTCCTGCACGAAGCCAAGCCCATTAAGAAGCTTCATCGAAGGCACATTCCCCGGGTGGACAACCGCCGTCACTTTGTGCATGCGAAGCTCATTAAAGGCAAGCTTGGTGCAGAAGCCGACTGCCTCAGTGGCATACCCCATGTGGTGAAACTCACTGGAAAATTTATAGCCAATTTCACAGCTTCCGTAGAAAGCCGGAGCGATATTATGTATACACACAGTGCCGATAATCCGGTACGGATTTTCTTTCTCAAAAACATAAAATCTGAAAAGCTGTGATTTGACAGCCATATTGTATTCATATCTGAGCACCTTCTGCAGGTGCTTCACAGTATAAAAGTCCGGTACGCGGTCTATTTCATACATTTCGAAAAGCTCTTTATCCCTATTGTAAAAATCCAAAACCTGCGGGGCACAATCAGCGCGCAATACCTTAAGAAGCAGGCGCGGGGTTTCATATTGAAAAAACATATTTTCCTTCTTTCACATTTGGTGTATCATGTAATTATTCAAAACCACCTCACGCACATTCGCAAAAGCGCACGATACTCCAGTGGTTCTGAATAGTTATTGTATTATAATAGATTATAACACATGGAGCAGACAAATATGACACAAGATGAAAAATATATGAAACAGGCAATAAAACAGGCAAAAAAAGCATATGCACTTGATGAGGTGCCGATAGGTTGCGTAATTGTAGCCGGTGACAAAATCATTGCACGCGGCTACAACCGCAGAAATACCGACAAAAATCCACTCGCTCATGCTGAGCTTTCTGCCATCCGCAAAGCCAGCAAAAAGACCGGAGATTGGCGTCTTGAGGAATGCACTATGTACGTCACCCTTGAGCCCTGTCAGATGTGTGCCGGAGCAATAGTACAGGCACGTATTCCCAGGGTGGTAATAGGAGCAATGAATCCGAAAGCAGGCTGTGCAGGCTCAATCATCAATCTACTGCAGATGCAGCAGTTCAACCATCAGGTGCAGACAGATATAGGCATCTGCGGCGACGAATGCAGCACCATGCTTTCTACCTTCTTCAAGGAGCTGCGAAAGAAGCGCAAGCTTCAAGGACAGTAAAATAAATTGTTGTTAAAACCACAACGTAAGGCAAGGAAGTTGCAATAAATCTTGACAAAACCCCGCATTATAGCGTATACTTAAGACTCCGAGCAGCCGGGGTGGTAGCGGTACCTTGAACCAACAATCCGCTATAGTTGGGGTGATGCTTCGTAGAGGGCTTAAGCGGTGGAGCTGCCCTCCATAAGTGGCGTTGACGTCTGGGTCTTGCGCAATGGAAATCTATGAACCGTGTCAGGGTGGGAACACAGCAGCACTAAGTAGAAGCTTTCATGTGACGCGAGGCAGCCTGGAGGGAGTTAACTGTGGAGGTAACGTCTGTTGTGATGGTTCGAAGCGAGGCGCTCGGATTTTTAGCGTATAAACATCGTATGATAACATAGTTAATCAGCGGAAATTCTATTTCCGGGCTGATTAACTGTGTTATCAGACGGTGCAACGGAAACCGAAAATAAAGAAAATCGAGGCATACAATGATTCAGGACATTGCACCACATACGTGGGACATAACATACAAAAACATACAGCCGGACCCGGACAGCAGGGTCCTTTTTTTTAGCAGGGGACAGCTTCTTGTGCAGCAGGCATCGGACAAGCCTGCTGACGAATCCAATCAGGATATTCATCAGATAAGCTTTCCAAGATATGAGGATATAAAAACAGAATGCCCCGATGCTAAATATCAGTATCTGTTTACACTTGACGATACTGCATTTTTCAGGGTGGCACTGTCACATGCTGACAAAATGCATATACTGAAAGTAACAGGTGGCAAATTCATAAACCGGCACTATATGCGTAGTGCGGCACCGAAGGAGTACGTGCTTGCCGCGATAACGGGATTTCATCTGGATGGCTGGTATGATAAGAACCATTTCTGCGGCAGATGCGCCAATAGGCTGGTAGAGGACGACGTTGAGCGCATGCTCAGATGTCCGGTCTGTGGCAACATGGTTTACCCGCGCATCAATCCGGCAGTGATAGTGGGAGTTACAAATGGAGATAAGCTGCTTTTGACAAAATACAATGGCAGAGAGTATAAAAAGTACGCACTTGTGGCAGGCTTTAACGAGATAGGTGAGTCGCTTGAGGAGACCGTGCGCCGTGAGGTCATGGAGGAAACGGGACTGCGTGTGAAAAACATCAGATACTACAAATCGCAGCCGTGGGGCTTTACCGACAATATACTTGCGGGATATTTTTGTGAAGTTGACGGAACAGATGAGATTGAGGTTGACATGCAGGAACTTTCGGTGGCAAAATGGGTGTCAAGAGAAGAAATACCTACATCCCTAGAGGAATTAAGCCTGACAAATGAAATGATTTCTGTTTTTCGGCTTGACAAAGGCGATTTCTGAATGTATAGTAAAACGGTAGGAAATGAAACAGAGGTGCTATAAATGAAAATTTCAACAAAAGGACGTTATGCTCTTCGCCTCATGATGGATCTTGCAGAGAACAACACTGGTTCACCCATCAGCCTGAAGGATGTAGCGAAGAGACAGGATATTTCAGATAAATATCTTGAACAGATTATATCCATTTTAAACAAGGCGGGCTACGTCAGAAGTGTCAGAGGCGCCCAGGGCGGCTACATGCTTAAGATGGAACCGCAGAACTACACAGTCGGCATGATTCTCAGACAGACAGAGGGCAGCCTTGCGCCGGTAGCATGTATAGAGGATGACGAGATAGTCTGCGACAGACAGCAGCAGTGCGTCACATCTATTGTGTACAAGAAGATCAATGATGCAATCTCAGGTGTGGTTGACAATATCACATTGCAGGATCTGGTAGACTGGCAGAACGAGAAGAATGGAAATTATGTCATATAAAGAAAGAAGGTTATCATAGATGAGCAGATTAATTTATTTGGATAATGCGGCAACCACACAGGTATATCCGGAGGTTGTGGATGCAATGCTTCCTTACTTTACAGAGCATTACGGCAATCCATCAGCTATATACAGCTTTGCAGATGAGGCAGAAAGAGCAGTGGATCATGCCAGGGGAGAGGTCGCAGACCTTATCGGAGCCAAGAAGGATGAAATATATTTCACAGGCGGCGGCAGCGAGTCCGACAACTGGGCATTAAAGGCCACAGCAGAGGCATATGCTGCAAAAGGAAAGCACATCATCACATCAGCCATCGAGCATCATGCAATTCTTCACACAGCACAGTGGCTTGAGAAGCATGGCTTTGAGGTGACATATGTGGGTGTTGATGAGGACGGAAAAATCAAGCTTGATGAGCTAAAGGCAGCCATCAGACCTGACACAATCCTTATCTCAGTGATGGCGGCAAACAACGAGATTGGTACCATCCAGCCGCTTAAGGAGATCGGAGAAATAGCAAAGGAGCATGGCATTTTGTTCCACACAGATGCAGTTCAGGCATTTGGACATATTCCGATTAATGTAGATGATATGCATATCGACATGCTCAGCGCCAGCGGTCACAAGCTCAACGGACCAAAGGGCATCGGTGTGATGTATATCAGAAAGGGCGTAAAAATCCGCTCATTTATCCATGGCGGAGCACAGGAGCGCCAGAGACGTGCGGGAACACACAATGTGCCGGGTATCGTAGGACTCGGCAAGGCAGTAGAGCTTGCAAAGGCCAACATGGCAGAGCGCAGTGCATATGAGACAAAGCTCAGAGACCACCTCATCGAGAGAGTGACAAGCGAGATTCCATATACACGCTTAAATGGACACAGAACAGACAGACTGCCAAACAATGCAAACTTCTGCTTCAGATTTATCGAGGGAGAGTCAATGCTTATCCTGCTTGACCAGGCAGGCATATGCGGCAGCTCAGGTTCAGCATGCACATCAGGCTCACTCGACCCATCACATGTGCTCCTTGCAATAGGACTGCCACATGAGATAGCACACGGCTCACTGCGTCTTACATTATCAGAGAAGACCACTCTTGAGGATATTGACTATACAGTGGACAAGTTAAAGGAAATCATAGCAAGGCTCAGAAGCATGTCACCGTTATACGAGGATTTTGTAAAGAAAAACGGCAAATCCGAGGCATAAATGATCAGGTCAAAAATTATAGTGATTATCACAACATTAATATATACATGAAAATTAGGAGGAACTAAGGACATGGCATACAGTGAAAAGGTAATGGACCATTTTAACCATCCAAGAAACGTAGGAGAGATGGAGAATCCAAGTGGTGTCGGCACAGTAGGAAACGCAAAGTGCGGAGACATCATGAGAATGTATCTGGATATAGATGACAACGGCATTATTCAGGAGGCAAAATTCAAGACCTTCGGATGCGGCGCAGCAGTTGCAACAAGCAGTATGGCAACAGAGCTCGTAAAGGGCAAGACAATCCAGGAGGCGCTTGAGGTTACAAATAAGGCAGTTATGGAGGCACTTGACGGACTTCCACCTGTAAAGGTACACTGCTCACTTCTCGCAGAGGAGGCAATCCATGCAGCACTCTGGGATTATGCAGAGAAAAACGGTATCAAGATCGAGGGACTCGAGAAACCTGTAAACGATATCAGCGAGAAGGAAGAGGCGCCTGAGGAAGACTATTAATGAAAAAGAAGGTTGTAGTAGGAATGTCGGGCGGAGTGGATTCGTCAGTAGCGGCATATTTATTAAAGGAACAGGGATACGATGTCATCGGAGTCACAATGCAGATATGGCAGGATGAGGACGTATTTAAACAATCACAGGAGGGCGGCTGCTGTGGGCTATCTGCAGTGGAGGACGCCAGACGAGTGGCAGCAGTGCTTGATATTCCGTATTATGTGATGAACTTCAAGGCTGATTTCAAGAAATACGTCATAGACTATTTCGTGTCCGAATATGAGCGTGCATACACGCCAAATCCGTGTATCGCCTGCAACCGTTATGTGAAATGGGAGTCGCTGCTTCACCGCTCGCTCGAGATAGGAGCAGACTATATAGCAACAGGCCATTATGCCCGCATAGCACAGCTTCCAAACGGCAGATACACCATAGCCAACTCAGTCACAGCGGAAAAGGACCAGACATATGCACTTTACAATCTGACACAGGAGCAGCTTCGTCGCACGCTGATGCCTGTTGGAGAGTATGAAAAGCCACAAATCCGCCGTATCGCAGAGGAAGCCGGTCTGCCTGTAGCGCACAAGAGCGACAGCCAGGACATATGCTTCGTGCCGGATCACGACTATGCCTCATTCATCGAGAATGAGACAGGCAAAACCTATGAGCCGGGAAATTTCGTGGATGAATCGGGCAATATTCTCGGCCGTCATAAGGGGCTCATCCACTATACTATCGGACAGCGCAAGGGGCTTGGAATTACAGCCGCAACACCTTTATTCGTGAAGGAGCTGCGTCCGGCAACAAATGATGTCGTAATCAGCACAAATGAGTCACTTTTCTCAGACACCTGTTATATCAGCGATATAAACTATATGGCACAGGAGCACATCACACCGGACACCCGCAGTATAGGAAAGGTACGCTACTCTCACAGGGGAGCTGACTGTACACTTACCCCTATGGAAAACGGAATGATAAAATGCGTATTTGACGAGCCGCAGCGCGCCATGACACCGGGGCAGGCAGCGGTATTTTATCAGGATGGGCATGTACTGTGCGGTGGAACAATTGAAAAGATGTAAACCGGCAATGATATCGGTATCAGTATGCAACAGTAGAACTGGGATATAGCAGAAGATGTGAAAAAGAAACGGTAACAGCAGAGGTAAATATACGGGCAATCATCAAAATATAAATGGATGGTTGCCCTCTTTTTTATATTCCTGCTTATCCGGAAGACATCAGTACTCACGAAGTGAGGGGCGCAGTTTTGCATTGAAGATGACATCCTAAGAGGATTGGGGATGTGCCTTCAACAAGCAAAACGCGTTCGTGTACATACGAGGGCACTGCTTGCTGATTTGCGAAGCAACAACGAAATATAAGTTCTCAAGTACAACATTAATTAGGAAAGTAAGATTTTAACTTGTTATAATAGGATAATGTTTTACTTGTGTTTTCTGTAATTACGTCAATGAGCGTTTGGGGTTCGAGAACGGTTATGGACGAACCATAACTTCTTAGCCATCGACGGAAGTCTGGTATGCCTAGTATGTCGTCTTCGTAGTAGTAATACTCATTATCCTTATATAGTTTTCCAGTGTCTCTTCTTAATACAGTATCATTTTTTATTTTTTCTATAATGTTAGTTGTATTTGCTTTAATTTGCAATTTTATATGCGTAGGTTCACCATGCTTTTGATATTCGTTTCCCCAAAAATATTTTTGGTAAGGGCTTGGGGAGTATTGGTTAATATCTGATGGTTCTTCCATTGTTGTAATTTTTGATTTAATTCGATCTATGCGATAGTAGTTGTTTTCAGTATCCTTTACATACAATATGTGAGTTGTTAGATTTTGAATAACTGAAACAGGACTGCAAATAATATCAGTTAAATCAAATTGTGGAGATTTATACTTGAATTTTATTTTTACTCCATGTGATATTGCATTTTGGATATCATCTTGCTTATCTAAAATATGCTTTGGTACAGAGTCTACAGTATCCTTGATTTCGAAAAGTTTAGCACGCTGATTTTGAATCAGATTGGGGTAAATACTGCTAATAAATCCAGCTTCTATGGAAGTAATAGGCAGCAAAATGTAGTCATCAATATAATCATGCATATAAATTAGATAAATTGGTTCCTTATCGGCATTTCCAGATAAGATTGCAGATAAAAAGGTGCTGGCTGTTTCTATAAAATCTTTATCGTCATTTTCATAATCCGCTTCAGGAGTAGGCGAAAGATGTGTCAGTAAGTTTTTATTATCGAATATAACTGAAATGTACTTTCTCATTTGTTGAACAGGTAAATCAAAAACTTCTGCAAGGTTTTCTACAGATGCGAAAAAGTTATCAGAAAGTATAAGCGATATTATTAGCCCGATTGTATCGTAATTATTATTTGTTTTCATCTGTCATTACCTCGTAATTTCTAAGAGTTAACTGGTTTGATTGAATCATAAGAGTCTGTAAACTAGATGGCTCTAAAACAAGGGCACTACTTCCAAAACTACGTAAATATCTAGCAAAAGCAGATACACCTCTTAAATCGTCTTCATACATAATACTGTGCGGTAATTCTTCAGAAAGAGGAGAAATATCATACAGTTTTGAAAATTTTCTTTTATCATATAGAGCAGAAAGACGTTCTTTAATATTTCCAAAGTCTTGAAATATTACTTTTACATGTGTTTTCTCCGGCTCAAAGGAGGCAGAGAACATTTCTTCATATATATTCAAAAATGTATTTGATCTGTACTCTTTATTTTTTTCAGCACCTTCACGAATAGAAGTAATTCTATCCAGGCGAAGTTGCATTATAGACTTGTTATCCATATTGAAGCATAGAAGATAAAAGCAGTTTGTTTCTACACTATAGAATAATAGACCTGAAGAAATTGTTAGTTTCATTGCTTCATCACGTGCTAAATAGTTTATTTTCAAGGTTTTTGTTTTATACGGATATTTAACAAAGTTGTTTAGGTATTTTAATTGGTATTTATCTATGCGATTGGATTTTCCATAAATATGAGTTGATGAATCATAACTGGCCCAGTCGTAGATATTAGCACATTTTTTATATAGAGTTTCTAACGGTTTCGTGTTAGAAAATGAGCCCTTAAATGTGTCATAAAAAGTCATGAAATCAAATAACTCATTTTCAGATTCAAATAAGATAGCAGGGGATTTCTCCGATATAGAGTAGGTTACATGAATGCCATTTTTGTATTGCATTCGTTTTTTCTCTACAAAACCATCCTGAATAAGCGCTTGTAAATCTTTGCGAAATGTTGATAAAGGTAAATTTTGATCTAAATAATATTTGACATCAGGATTATTTTTTTTTAAGTATTCTGAAATATCCGTATCAGAATAATTGTCATCGGTTGTTATTTTCTCGTGCAAATAAAAATTGTCTGCAATTGATAGAATTCCACAGATAAGTTCAATGTAAGTAGCAATTCCTAATTTTGATAATGTGAGAATGATTAACCATTGGCGTACATCTTTGGGCGTAATATCAGTGCTTATATTTTGGGTGGATTCTAGGCGTACTGTACCACTTCTATTTGGGGTGATAATCTCGTATCCATCAGAACGAATAGCATTTATTAGTTCGCTGAGTCGTGATTTTGATATGCCAGTGTTTTGAATAATGGATTCTCTTGATAGGTCTTCACCTGTATTAGCAAACAGATAATTAATCAATACTTCTTTAGCGTTATTTTTTTTCATATTAATCAACTCCTAAATTATAATTTGATAATTTGGTGAATAAATAATTATAGTATATACCTATCAAAAGAAAACAACAAATACATTTTGGAGTTATTAAATTATGACAAATAAGAATGAAGGAAAGACAATGGGTATCGGAGCAGAAATGGCAAGAGAAGGTTACGAGGCATCAGTTATTAGCAGAATGACAGGCAGGGCAGGCGCTTATAGTCCTAAGGGGGGCTGCAGGTCATGTAGTATCGAAAGGAGCAGTGAGTGAGATTACGGATGGTGTATTTGATGATATTGGATCGGCCATTGGTGGAGCTGTTGATAATGTAGTGGATGGTATTTCAGATTTTGTGGGAGGACTTTTTTGCTGGGTATAAGTTTCTTGCCATGAATACTGAAAACAAGAATATAATTCGAAAAAATGGAAAATAAAGACTGGTAATATGTGAACATCAAAAGAAAATACAAAGTATAAAGAAGGAGGAAAGAATCATGAGTTTATTTACAAGAATGGCAGAAGGCGCAGGAATTGGAGGCGTACTGGGAACAGCAATTGGAACTCTTGTAGGAGGGGCAGTAGGTACTTTAACAGGCGCTGGAGCAGGGGCCGTGGCAGATGTTGTAGATAAGAAGAGGAGGTAATCAAAATGGCAAAGAGAACTACAGAAGCATATATTTCTCAGATGGAAAAGACATCAGCATATTGGAAGAAGAAGGCTGATCGTGAGTATGCATATGCGAAGAATTCGAATGATGGTTATCATTATGGATATGCAAAGAAGGCATATACAAAGGCTAAAGAGTTTTCAAAGAGAGCAGAGAACGCGAGACTTTATGGATATTAGCGGAGGTGATTTTAATGAAGGCGCAGAAGTATTATAGGGTGTTGTATTTATATGATCACTTAAAGGGTGGAGAATTGGTAAACTCATTGAACACAGCAAATTTGTTCGAGGTTGATCAGAGAACACTTCAAAGAGATATTAGTGATATTCGCTGTTATTTAGCAAATGGTCTGGCTTTGCACGGAGATTGTGACGAACTCATTGTTTATAACAGAAGTAAGGGCGGATATGAGATGAAGAAGGTAGCTTAAAGTATTGGAGGAAAATGCAATGATGACAATGACAGAAGAACTGGTAATTACAAACATGCTTACACACGTATGAAGGAACGTAATGGCTGGAATGATAATACGGACAGTGAAATAAGGATTTCTGGAATTAATACAGAGTTTAATGATGAGGAAGACTAAATGAAAAAGAACGCTCCTGGCGGTGTGATGCTAGGGGGCGTTCTTTATTGCTGTTTCACATGCTTTTACGGCAGCTTCGATAGATTTTGTTGCTATTAAATATCCACTTGAATGACAGAAAGTCATATCAGAAATACCTGAAATTTTAGTTAACGCATCTGACTGGCCTCTCCATGCTTTTGGAAAATAAAGTTTACATTCGTTTGAGTCAATGCTTTTGGGAATCGCCTGTGCATTAAATCCACCTCTAATTGATGGATAGATGACAAAATATACTGGCTCAGGTATTAAAATCGCTTTCCATGGAACTCCGATAGAAAGAGTTACAATTCCGTTAGTCTGCTTATTTAAAGACTCTCTGACGATTTTTGTTGCACGCTCTGTACTCTTCATGCTTTCAATCTCATTGAGAAGGATGAACTTTGCAATGTCTACGGCTTTGAAGAAACATTCATCAGGATCTTCAGAACTATCCCATTTGGGATTAGCCTGGGTAATGGCACGACAGAGCATATTGTTACCACCATAATTATCTTGAGTGTCAAGTGGCTGAATAAATGATTTATCGAATGTCTTGGCAGCTGATTCTGATACAAGAGTATGACCGTATTCATTCCATAAAAGACCAAAAGAGGCGTATGGTATGCCATTTTCACGACAATTCTTACATCTTTTGATATTTGCTACAACTCCGCTCATTGTAATTTCCTCCTGTTAAAACTTGATAAGATCTAAGTTGCCACGATGGACCTGCTTATGGCATACGTGGCATAAAGTAATAATATTATCTACACTGGCATTACCGCCATACTGATAATCAATGATGTGATGCCCTTCTGGAGAAAGGGTGCTACCGCAAGCCTGACAGATGTTGTGATCACGGATTTTTCCCTGACGCTGAACCGTATAATGTGAATTATCACGCTTGGTCATTTGAACCAACCTCCCTTCTAGAAGTTTACGATGTGCACACCATTTTTAGCAGTGTACTCTTCGGTTTCAGTTTTGTCGCTGCAGGGAATATATCCAATTGTGGTTACGGCATCGATATCGAGCGTAATCTTATTATCAGTCTTAAGAACAGAATAAAGTTCAACTGATCCGTCGTAACGTTCAATTGCTAAAAAATCATTTGTAATAGTCAAAACGCGGTCGCCAGTGTTCATTAAATCGTAAACCATACAATACCTCTCTTCCTAAGCGTTCTTTGCAATACGCTTTGATGAAGTGCTCCCATTCTGGATAAGCACACCTACATTTTCACGAGTGCCAGTAGCAATTGTTCCACGCCCGTTTGGAGCGTATCTGCCCTTGGCAACAACAATCTGCTTCTGAAGTTCTGCAGCCTGGCTGGCTGTCAGATCTCCGATAACAGCAACAACAACGTTGTCCTTTTTGCCTGCCATATATATCACCTCTTTCTACTTGTGAGTAATTACAGTAACAATTACATCCACAACTGCATGTCCAACGATTGATAAAATAGGTCCTAACATATTGGTTACCTCCCTCTTTGTTATTTGTTAAGGTAATGATAATACATCAAGTTCTTCTATATATCGAAATATAGAAACCGTATAGATTAACCATGTATGGGATAGAGACTGATAACCACATCTTGCACCTCTGCAGATAAGAAGTGCAAAAATTGCACCATGTCAAGTTAAAAAGTGCAAATTTACACTTTCAAATTTAACTGAGCATAAATTAGTGAAAACTTCCCACACTGACACTATCTGTCTTTCTGACTTGCTATCATGTAATCACAAAGATAACAAATAACAAGTTCAGAAAGGGTGGTCAATATGAAAAAGAAGAAATTATTACCGGTTATTCTTACATTTGCACTTCTTTTTACAGGGTGCGGAACTGCAAAACCGGCGAGTGTAGTGGAGAGCGCTATCAAGTGTTTGCAGGAAAACAAGCTTGATGAGGCAAGAGAGTATTTTGCCAAGGAAGATACCGATGAAACAGAGGCTGTCGAAAAGGTCACAGATGGCACAGAAGAAGATACCGAAGATGCAGTGGGAAATGCATTTTTGGGTGTTATGAATGACTTTGCCAAGGAGCACGCAAAGGACATTACATATGAGATAAAGGATACAAAAGAGGATGGTGATGAGGCTACAGTTACGGTAAAGGTAACATACAAGGATGCCGGCGCTGTCACAAAGCTCGCTTATCAGGATATGATCGAGCAGTCGGTATCGAACGCACTTACAACCTCACTTGCCGGAGCCGGCGGAGATATTAATGAAAGTGATATGTCTGCAATATTTATAAAATCCTTTGAAAATGCGCAGGATAGTGCAGCTTTTGTGGACAAGTCGGAGAAACTGAAGATATCTTGCAAAAAGGTTGACGGCAAATGGAAGATTAGTGATTCAACAGATCTTTTGAATGTCTACTATGGCAATATTCTTAATACTTTAGAGAAATTGACATCTGATGATTCGGACAGTGATGATGACAGCGAGGCTGATACTGAAGCTGACACTGAGGCTGATACTGAGGCTGACACATCAGAGCAGGAAACAACTGACACAGAACCCTCTGAGGCAGAAAGCGATTCAGCAGCGGATAACAGCAGCGATGTCACTACGTATGATACTCCGACCACAGCATCCTATACCACGTGGGATGATACCAGTGAAGTAATTGTTGATATGACATATACCGGAGAAAATAGCAGTGGACAAATGGTAGGAAATTTTACATTTACAATCAATGACAGTGAGGATTCAAGTGATTCACAGCAGATTAGTGGTTCTTTTATTGAAAATGAAGATGGTACAGGAACAATGACGAAAAGCAATGGTCAGACAATGGATTATAGCATATATTGGAGCACGGATCATAATAATATGACGTTAACCGGAGTGGACGGATCATCTACTATTGATTTAATGGATGCTACATGGGCTTATGCCAATGTGGGTTAGCATCAGGAAGTGAGGCAGGATTTGTGTGATGAAATTTTAGATTATTTGTTTTCCAAAGATGGAGTGTATTCGAAGTCGTATATTCTTGGTGTGGTTGCTCTTTTGATTTCGAGTGCCATGTCGGAAATGTATAGCTACAACACCGCTTTGGCTAAGTGGCTGGCGCTTACTAATCCGGATGTGGAGCTTACCACTAAGATAGTTATTATATTGTCGGTTGCGGGCGCGCTTTTTGCGCTTGCATCAGGTGTGCGCATATGGGGGCATATTATCAATATGATTTTAGACCATTTGGAATCATGAGCTTAAGCTCATTATCTAAGAGAATATTATAACAGGGCATAAAAATAAAATATTAAAAACCCCATAAATTCCTGTTGACAGATAGGGATTCATGGGGTATATTTATATCAACAATTAATTCATACAAATACAGTATGAATATAGGAGATTAAAACAAAGCATTAACATTACAATGACATCAAGGAGGACACAAACATGTCAAACATTTATCAGGGAACATTAGGACTTATTGGAAATACACCGCTCGTAGAGCTTACACACGTAGAGAAGGCATACGGACTTGAGGCAAGACTTCTTGCAAAGCTTGAGTACTTCAACCCGGCCGGATCAGTAAAGGATAGAATCGCAAAAGAGATGATCGAGCAGGCAGAGAGAGACGGAAAACTCAAGCCGGGCTCAACAATTATCGAGCCAACATCAGGAAATACAGGAATCGGACTTGCTGCAATCGCAGCAGCAAAGGGATATAAGATTATCATCGTTCTTCCTGAGACAATGTCCATCGAGAGAAGAAACATCATCAAGGCATATGGCGCAGAGCTCGTGCTTTCAGACGGTACAAAGGGTATGAAGGGAGCCATCGCCAAGGCAGAGGAGCTTCATGAGCAGATTCCTGACAGCTTCATTCCGGAGCAGTTTGAGAACCCTGCAAACCCGGAGGCACACAGAAAGACAACAGGTCCTGAGATCTGGAACGATACAGACGGACAGGTAGATGCATTCGTAGCAGGAGTCGGAACAGGCGGAACAATCACAGGAACAGGTGAGTACTTAAAGAGCAAGAACCCTGATGTAAAGATTGTCGCTGTAGAGCCTGAGACATCAGCAGTGCTTTCAACAGGAAAAGCCGGAGCACACAAGATTCAGGGAATCGGAGCAGGCTTCGTGCCAAACACATTAAATACAGAGGTATATGATGAGATTATCCCTGTATCAAATGAGGCATCATTTGAGTATGGAAAGATTATCGCAAAAGAGGAGGGCGTACTTGTAGGTATTTCTTCAGGAGCAGCTCTCTATGCAGCAATCGAGGTAGCCAAGAGACCTGAGTTCAAGGGCAAGACAGTAGTAGCACTTCTTCCTGACAGCGGAGACAGATACTACTCAACAGATCTTTTCAAGGACTAATATATTATCCATTTTAGGCATTTTTATCAAGATCTTAGCATCAGAAATGATGCTAGGGTCTTTTTGTTGTTGTTCCACTTGGATCAACTTTTATCATTCATTGCCTACTGGCATTATGGCATATGCAAAAAAGTAATTCAATATGCTTTCTGGAATGGTTTTAAGACTGAAAAGGCAATCAAAAATGTCTCTATTTCCGAAATTTTACATATACCACAGATGTGCATGGAAATTCCAGCTCTACAAGCAGTCTTTACATTGACATCAGCAACATATGCATGGTATGGTACAAATAATAAGGTAGAGAGGCAACTATCACGAAGAGCAGTCCTTCATTTCTATTAATTCAAAGAACACAGGAAAGGAAAGAGTAATTTTAGCTATGAAAAAGAGTCTGAGAATGACAG
>UMLQ01070439.1_pt1 | contig 33830 bp, 32 predicted proteins | sample 1966631 | NCBI WGS metagenome assembly UMLQ01 (sample SAMEA4836206, study PRJEB28245) | human gut metagenome | biome: gut microbiome; material: fecal sample | place: Denmark | collected 2008 | reverse complement strand
GTATGTTCTTGACAGTACCCCGGTATATTTTGATGTCGCTGAAGAAAATTCTTCTGACGAAGGTGGTATCACTGTGATTAAGGTGGATAAGCCGAATATGGCACAGAAAGGAACAATCAACATTACAAAGACCGGTGAAGTGTTCTTTGGAGTTAATGTTTTCGGAGAGGAAGGCAAAGATGTTATTTACCAGCCGGAATACAAAGTAAGCGGTCTTGCAGGAGCTACCTATGAAATTACCGCAGCCGAAGATATTTACACTCCCGACGGCACGCTCCGTTACAGTAAGGATGAAGTTGTTGATACCGTAATAACCGATAATGACGGATTTGCAAAGAGTAAGGAACTTTATCTCGGCAAATACACGGTAACGGAAATCAAAGCACCCGAAGGTATGGTTATTAACAAAGAGCCACATTGTGTAGAACTTACCTATGCAGGTCAGGATATTGCTGTGACAGATACTTCCACAAGCTTTGTAAACGAGAGACAGAAGGTGTCCGTAAGTCTTGAAAAGGCATTGGAAAAGGACGATGTTTTCAATATCGGCAATGGCGATGAAATCAAGAACATCAGCTTTGGTCTGTTTGCCGCAGAGGAACTTGTTTCTGCAAGCGGTACTTCTATTCCGGCAGATGGTTTGATTGAGATTATCTCTCTTTCTGAAAACGGAAAAGCAGTCATCAAGACTGACCTTCCTTTCGGTAGCTACTATGTAAAGGAACTTGCAACGGATGAGCATTATATCCTCTCTGACAGCAAATATCCTTTCTCTTTCAGCTATGCAGGACAGGATACCGAAATGGTAGAGATTAAGGTAAATGACGGCAAACCTATCGACAACAAGCTAATCTATGGCTCTGTATCCGGTAAAAAGGTTACTGAGAACAATGAAGCTCTCGGCGGTGCTGTAATCGGTCTCTTTAAGGCTGATGAAACTGAATTTACAAATGAAAATGCTTTGATGACTGCCGTATCACAGAAAGACGGCAGTTTTTCTTTTGCAAAAGTGCCTTATGGTAATTGGATTGTGAGAGAAATTGAAGCACCGACAGGTTTCGTCCTTGACGATACTTCCTACGAAGTGAACATTTCCAAAAATGAACAGGTTATCGAAGTTCAAATTGTCAATGAGTATGTTCACGGCAATATTAAACTCACAAAAGTTGATGCTGATTATTCGGATAACAAACTTTCAGGTGCGGTATTTGAAGTGTATAAAGATAAAAACGGCAATGGCAAACTTGACGATAGCGATGAGCTTATCGGAAATCTTAAAGAAACTTCAATAGGTATCTACGAGATGAAAGAACTTCTCTACGGAAAATATCTTGTGAGAGAAACCAAAGCGCCGGACGGCTTTGAACTTGATAAGGGTGTGTATTCCGTATTCATTGAAGAAGATGGCAAGACCTATGAGGTTGAAAATAAAGCCGGTGTCGGTTTTATCAATCAGGCTCAGAAAGGCAACCTCAAAATCGTTAAGACATCTTCTGACGGAAAAGTGGATGGCTTTACTTTCCGTGTGACTGGCGTAAACGGATATGATCGTAGTTTCACTACGGACAAGAAGGGCGAAATTTTTATTGAGGGACTTCGTATCGGCGAATATACCGTATCGGAAGTCAGCGACAATGTTTCCGCCGGATATGTTTTACCTGCCGATAAAAAAGCAAGCGTAAAGGTTGGCTCTACCACCGTTGTGGAAATGCGTAATGTTCTCAGGGATACACCTAAGACCGGAGATAACAGCAAGGTCGGCTTGTGGACTGTGCTTGCAGGGCTTTCGGCTCTCGGCATTGTGGGAACAGCCTTTGTTGCACTCAGAAAAAAGAAAAAGGAGGACGATGAGTAATGGACGCTAAGACAATCGTAGCAGTTGTATTGGTCGCCTTTATTGTCGGCGGCTTTATCTTCTTGCAGATTAAAAACAAAAAGAAATAAGTAAGTGACCTGTGGGGCGGATGAAATATTCCGCCCCCTATTTTTTGAAAGCGAGGAAACCTATGAATCAACTAAAAACAGTAGATAGCAAGGTTTTGGCGGTTTTGAGGGAATGTCCTGAAACGAGGTATGACGATATGCTTCTCATATTAAAATACTACAACCGTTTCTCTGAAATGCCCGTAGGAGATTTTTCCTTTGAGGATGTGATTTACAATTACAAAGCCTACGGACTTCCGTGCTTTGAATCCATACGCAGAGCAAGGCAAAGAGTACAATCCCTTTTCCCTGAGTTGTCGAGACAATGCAGTGGTTGTGACTGTCAAAGCGTAAGGATTGTTATCGAAGTGAATTGAGGTGTGGAAAATGAACGAAGAAAAAAGAAAAATTGGGGATTATACAGTCCTCTGTGCCGTAAATGTTGGCGAAAAGGAAGTTATATTGGCTTCCAATGAGCAAGGTGCAGAGGGCGAAAAGTTCTTGTGTGGTTTTGCAGAACGCAACGACCTTTTTGAGCAATGCTGTGAGTGTATGGTCAGCGATGACTATATCGAAATCGCCCACTTGTTTGGCAGTCGTGTGGCAAACGAAGCAGAGCTATTCAAAGATCAAGTGGAAAAGCTCAATATCCCTATTTCAGTTATCACAGAGTCGGACTGTATTCCCGACCATTATTCAAAAGACATTAACGGCAAGATTATTGCCATTGACCCCAAGGTATTAAAGCCGGAGTTTCAACGAGCTGACAGACAGCTTTACTATGTGACCGGTGGCTTTGGAGCGTCGGCAAATAGCCGTGGCAGTGCAGTGTTTTGTACCAATCTTCACACCGGCAAATCTACCCGTTACGAAAGAATGGATGTAATGGGCGAAGTAAAGCCGGAGTGTATGCCTGAATGGGCAAAGGAAAAAGCACAGGAACTAAATCGTTCCAAGAAAAATAAAGACAGAGAAAGATAAGGAGGACAATGCGATGAAAGAGAACTTTACTTTTCAGCAGAAAACAAAGCTTCTTGTAAAGCTGTTCGATGCAGGTTGTAATACTGAAAAGAAATTACAGCAGCTTGATATGGAAAGCATTTTGAAGATACCGGGCATTACCATTCCGGATATGAGCCTGATACTGGAACTTCAAAAGCAGACCAAGGCAAATAAGCTGTTCTCTTATTTAGGAGGTGACGCAGATGAGCAAGGAACGTCAGAGTGACCGTCATATCATCTGGAGCAACCTTAATCTCAATGTTGATGACTGGCGAGACGGATATAAGGAACACATTGAAATCAATGAGCTGGACGATGACCCGAATGATGAGTCAAAGTTATATGAGTTTATGGTGGAAACCAATGACGAATATCTTTCTGATGAAAGAATGAATCTCAATGTGCAGCTCTCTCAGCCGATTATCGTTATCGGAGACCTTGGAAGATGGAATGGCAGAGTTATGGGTTACAAGATGATTGATTCAGGTAACATCAAAGACTGTCTGTACTCCGACACCGATTACACCGAATGGTATGTAGATAAATATGGCGACTTCCGTGCCGATGCAGTTCATCACGATGGAACAAACCATTATCTGTACCGTGTTTTCAAGGACGGTGTATCTGAAACACAGATTGAAAACCTACAGGAAAAGATTTACTTCGGAAAAGCTACAAGAGCCGATATTACAAGGGTCACGAAAAGACTTGGCGATGATATTGCGAATGTGTATGGCTTTTCTATCCCAAGGCAAAAACAGAATATAGAACAAGCGAGGTGATGAATATGGATTATAGAGTTTTGACAGGTGCGGAACAGAAATACACTTTCAGCCAAAGCCAGCAGCTATCAATGCAGACCGGTCTTATTGGCTATCTGCGTGGGGACTTTGGTTCTACCGGGACAGAGTTTTGGACTACTTGGAATGATTTCAGGAAAGACCTGAAAACCGATGAGTTCAAGCAGGAGTTCGATAATGTTATAAACGGGTTGAGATTTGGAGATATTCTTTCCGACCGAAAGGCATTAAGCTCCTATTGCTATTCTACCCCGGACAGTGCCTTCAACAATGACAGAGACCAGTATGGCATTCGACTTGATACTGAAAAGTACAGCTACCTTATGAGGTTGAACCCTAACAGGGGCGAATACAATCTGTACTGCTATTGCTATCAGAAAGAATGGCTTGATAATCATTTGCAAAAGGCTGAACGAGGGATTCGATTCATCGATCCTCATTATCACGAGCAGTTCCGTATCCCTGACGGAGATAAAATTATCATCAAGCTCAGCGATGGTAAAACAATGGAAAGGACTTGCAGATATATTGACGACTATCACTTGGAGGTCGGTTCAAACCTTTATCATATCTGTGAGTTTGCCGAGCATTGCGAGAGAAACGGACATACCATTGAACCAGCCGGAAAAGAAAATACGAAATCGACAAAGACAAAAGATAAAGCAAGATAAGGAGGTGCAAAAAGGTGGCAAGAAAATATGACTTGATTTCTGAACTGTACGAGAGAACCTGTCTGATGGTTACGGACAATCCGGTAAACTGGCAGGCATTTCTTAAAACCGCAGGGCGAAATTACAGACTTCGATTTGATGAGCAGCTTTTGATTTTTGCTCAAAGACCTGATGCAACCGCCGTTCTTGAAATTGAGCGTTGGAATGGTACTTTCGGTCGCTGGGTAAATCGTGGAGCTAAAGGTATCGCAGTATTTGAGGATGCTGAAAGAAGCCGTCAAAGACTCATTCACTACTTTGATGTATCTGATACCCACGAAAGCAGATATTCAAGACCTGTTCCGATTTGGAATATGCGTCCTGAATACGAAGCAGAGGTTATTGAAACTCTTGAAAATACTTTCGGTGCAGTTGATGATGCTACAAGCCTTGAAAATGTCATCCGAGAAAGTGTAAGTAATGCCGTAGAGGATAATATTGCTGACTATCTCTCTGACTTTATGAATATGGGAGCCGGCAGCGACATTGAATACCTTTCTGCCGAGGAAGCCAATGTCCTGTATATGGATTTGGTTAAGAACAGCGTTTCATATATGATTATGGAACGCTTGGGAATGGATACAAGCAAGGCATTTACACCTGATGATTTTGCCGGCATTCACCACTTCAATTCGCAGGATACGCTTAACGCAGTGGGCATTGCTACCAGTGATATTGCTGAGATGGCATTACTGCCGGTCAGCAGAACTATCTCAACGCTTATCAAGGAAAATCGCATAATTGATGAGCGAAGCCAAAATGAATACAATATAGACAACAAAGATGAAAGGAGTCAAGGCGATGAGCGAAATCACATACACGATGGTGGGAGATTACAATCTGCCGAACTTGGCACTTCCGCAGCAGAAGGAAGTAACGCTGGGCAGATGGTCGCAGATGAGGAGAACTTATCTGAAGGAGCATCACAGAATCCTGTATTACAATCTTCTGACGAAAGGGATTCTGAACAGTCACTTGGCGGAGGTTCAGGAACGAGCGACCGAACTGGAAGAAACTCTGGTGAAGCAGATGGCAGAGAAAGCCGGAGTGACGGAGCAGATGAAGGCGGAAGATATGATGCAGTGGGTTCGTCTGATGAACAATCTGAGGAACTCGGCACAGGAAATCGTGAAAGCACAGGTAATATTCGCTTAGAATACTACGACCGCAGTAACGAGGACAGAAGCCTTCCGTTCTTCGGTAAAGACGACACAATAAGGGAAATGCTCGGTACGACCCCGCATTTGAAAGCTTCTAAAGAAGAAATCAAAGATTTCTATGAGAGAAATGTTGACGATGCAGTGCGTACCGAGTATGTCAAAGGTATCTTTAACAATGACTACACTCAGTTCACTTTAAGTGATGGTAGAGTTGTGGGATACAAAACTTTTCAGAATGTTCTCCATCTGTGGGAAGGCGAATACGAAAACAGGACAGCTCAGAGCTTCTATGATTGGGGCGTTATTGCCAAACACTTTGAAGCAATGAGACTATTGGGTGAGCTGACCGATACAATGAAACCACTTCCGTCAATGGATGGTCAGTTGACTCTTATAATGGGAAATCAGACAGAGGAACGAAAACCCTCTGTCTTTTCTTTTTCTCAGGAAATCATAGATGCAGTATTAACCCGTGGCAGTGGAGTTTCCGAGGGTAAAATGCGTATTTATGAGCAGTTTGAAAAGAGCTTATCCGCAAAAGAAAATGCTGATTTTCTAAAAAACGAATACGGCTGGGGCGGCTCTTACCCTGTCATTATCGGTGCAGGACTTGATGAAAACCACGATGGAAAAGGTATCACAATTTCCAAAGGTATCGGTAGCGACAAGCCACACATTACTCTCTCTTGGTCTCAGGTGGAAAAGCGAATTGGAGAGCTTATCCGTATGGATAGATACCTGAACCCAAAGGAAAAAGAGAAATATCCTGAGTGGCTTGAAAAACAAGAACTTCGCAGAGCCGAGCTTGCAGAGCAAAGAAGAAACCGTGAGATATTAGCGACTGCTCCACCTATGTCCGAACCGGCAGAGGAAGAAGAACCTACGCAGTACGAGTACCATCTTGGCGACAGCGTGTATATCGGAGCCACTCAGTATGAAATCCTGTCCTTTGATGAAAACCGTGTAATGCTCTATGACTTTGATATGCCCCTGTTCAACAAAGAGTTTACAAGGGATGAATTTGACCGCAAAGTGCGTGAAAATCCAATGAACGACCACTTAAAGGTCAAAGTATTACCAGCAGAAGCAAAGGCTGTTACAGACGATAATATCGCTGAAAACGACACCGAAATCAAACAGGATACCGTTCCCGCTGCGGACTATGAAGATGCGTTCTTTGTGGATAACGAAGCTGAGCGTGTGACTTGGATGTATTACAATCCCGATAGTGTTGCCGGCGGTCAGTATGTTATAAATACACTTTCTTTTGATGAAATCAGAAAAGCGGCACAAGACAATAAGTCGGCAGATGAGTTCTTTGATTACCTCGGCAATATCGCAAATCAAACTCTTGCCGATGTAGGTACAGAATGGTTTGAGGAAGCGGACAAGGAATTTCACAACACACCGAGTCTGACCGACTGTACCCCGGAAACGATGGAAGCACTGATTCAAAGTGTGGAACGAAGCAATATGGTGGCAACCAACATCGGGCAAGTTCCCATTGAAGATTACCGGGAAATCGTTGCAAGCCAGCACGGATTTGACAGCTATGATGAAATGTACCGTGAGGGGTATCGTATCGGAAATGGGTATGATAAAGAACCTGAACCGATTATTCCTGCTTGGGAGCAAAAGAAAAAGTCTAAGGTAAAAAGCTTCGACCTACACCCTGACATTCCAATGGCAGAGAGAAATACCTTTGACCTTCGCTTTAACCCGGTGGAGGTTGTAGGTAAAAAGGAGCGTTTCCGTCGTAACATTATGGCAATCCAGCTCCTGAAGAAATGTCAAGAGGAAAACCGATTTGCTACGCCGGAAGAACAGATTATTCTATCCAAGTATGTGGGTTGGGGTGGTATTCCTGAAGCATTTGATGACCGAAACTCTGCGTGGGCAACCGAGTATTTGGAACTTTCTTCTGTACTCACGCCGGAGGAATATGCGGCTGCAAGAGAAAGTACACTGACAGCCTTTTACACTCCACCGGAAGTTTCCACTGCCATCTATAAGGCTTTGGAACAGATGGGATTTGAAGAAGGAAACCTACTTGAACCCTCTTGTGGTATCGGTAACTTTATCGGTATGCTCCCGAAATCAATGGAAAACACAAAGGTATATGGTGTTGAGCTTGATACCATTTCCGCAGGTATAGCACAGCAGCTCTATCAGAAATCTTCTATTGCGGCACAGGGTTTTGAGGAAGTAAATGTCCCTGACAGCTTCTTTGATGGTGTCATCGGTAATGTGCCTTTTGGAGATTTTAAGGTCTTGGATAAGCGATACGACAAGCACAACTTCCTTATTCACGATTTCTTTTTTGCAAAGTCCCTTGATAAGCTTCGCACAGGCGGTGTGATGGCACTTGTAACCAGTAAGGGTACAATGGACAAGGAAAACTCCAATGTCCGAAAGTATATCGCACAGAGGGCTGAGCTTTTAGGAGCAATCCGATTACCGAATGATACCTTCAAGGGCAATGCCGGAACAGAGGTTGTATCGGATATTCTGTTTCTACAAAAGCGAGACAGACTCATAGATATTGAGCCTGATTGGGTACACCTTGATACTGATGAGAATGGTATCAGAATGAACTCATACTTCGTTCAGCACCCGGAAATGGTGCTTGGCGAAATGAAAATGGTAAGCGGTCGTTTCGGTCCGGAAGCCACCTGTGAGCCGTATGAAAATGCCGAGCTTAGCGAGCTTCTTAACGAAGCAGTAGCCAATATTCACGGAGAAATCTCTGCGTATGAGGTGGCAGATGAGCTGGAGGAAGAAGATAATTCCATTCCTGCTGACCCTGATGTAAGAAACTTTTCCTACACGGTTTTAGACGATAAAATCTATTTCCGTGAAAACTCTCGTATGACCCCTGTTGAGGTTTCGGCAACTGCTGAGAACCGCATTAAGGGTATGATTGGGATTAGAGACTGTGTCCGTAACCTGATTGAATTGCAGACCGAGGACTACCCGGACAGCGAGATTAAACAGGCACAGGACAAACTCAATACACTCTATGACGGATTTACAAAGAAGTACGGACTGATTAACAGCCGTGCAAACACATCGGCTTTTTCCGATGATAGTTCCTATGCTTTGCTTTCTGCCTTGGAGGTCATCAATGAAGATGGCGAACTGGAACGCAAGGCAGATATGTTCTATAAGAGAACCATTAAACCCCACAAGCCGGTAACAGAGGTTGATACCGCAGATGAAGCACTGGCTGTATCTATTGGCGAAAAAGCCACCATTGATATGGCATATATGACAGAGCTTTCCGGCAAAACTGAGGAGGAACTATTTGAGGACTTGAAGGGTGTTATCTTTCTGAATCCGCATTATGAGTATGGCAATTCCTACGAGCCACAGTATCTTATGGCGGACGAATATCTGTCCGGTAATGTAAGAGAAAAGCTTGAAGTGGCAAAGAGGTCTGCGGCACTTTACCCTGAAGAATACACAGTGAATGTGCAGGCTCTTGAAAAGGTGCAGCCGAAAGATTTGACTGCAAGTGAGATTTCCGTAAGGCTTGGTGCTACTTGGATACCTCCTGAAATCGTCAGTCAGTTTATGTTTGAGTTCCTTGATACTCCCCGCTATGCACAGTGGAATATCAAAGTTCACTTCTCGCAGTTTACCGGAGAATGGAACATTGAGGGTAAGAGCTATGACCGTTCTAATGTTAAAGCATACAGCACTTACGGAACTTCCCGAATTAACGCATACAAGATAATTGAGGAAACGCTGAACTTAAAAGATGTCCGTATCTTTGATTATATCGAAGATGAGGACGGTAAGAAAAAAGCCGTTCTCAATAAAAAAGAAACTGCAATCGCACAAGCTAAGCAAGAACTTATTAAACAAGGCTTTCAGGATTGGATATGGGCAGACCCTGCTCGCCGTGAAAAACTTACGAAGATGTATAACGAAAAGTTCAACAGTACAAGACCTCGTGAGTATGATGGAAGTCACATTGTATTCAATGGTATGAACCCTGAAATTGAGCTTCGTGAGCATCAGAAAAATGCAGTTGCACACATTCTTTATGGTGGAAATACGCTCCTTGCACACGCAGTTGGAGCAGGCAAAACCTTTGAAATGGTAGCGGCTGCTATGGAGTCAAAACGACTCGGACTTTGTAATAAATCGCTGTTTGTTGTACCAAATCATCTGACTGAGCAATGGGCGGCAGAGTTCTTACAGCTCTACCCGGCAGCAAATATCCTTGTAGCAACCAAGAGAGATTTTGAAACCAAGAACCGCAAAAAGTTCTGTGGTCGAATTGCTACGGGAGATTATGATGCAGTCATCATCGGTCATTCTCAGTTTGAGAAAATACCGATGTCCATTGAAAGACAGCGAGCAATATTGGAGCAACAGCTTGAAGAACTGACTAACGGTATCATTGATTTGAAAAGAAATCGTGGAGAGAACTTTTCCATAAAACAGCTTGAAAAGTCAAAGAAATCCGTGAAGCAAAAGCTGGAAAAGCTCAATGACCAAAGCCGTAAGGATGATGTTGTAACCTTTGAGGAGCTTGGCGTTGACAGGCTCTTTATTGACGAGAGCCATTACTACAAGAACCTTTACCTCTATACAAAAATGAGAAATGTCGGTGGTATCGCTCAGACAGAAGCTCAGAAATCCTCTGACCTTTTTATGAAATGCAGATACCTTGATGAGATAACCAGTGGACGAGGAACGGTATTCGCAACCGGTACTCCTATCTCAAACAGTATGGTGGAGCTTTACACAATCCAGCGATACTTGCAGTATAACACCCTTGTGCAGAACAATCTGCAACACTTTGATGCTTGGGCAAGTACCTTTGGCGAGACGGTAACAGCCGTTGAGCTTACTCCGGAAGGAACGGGATACAGAGCAAAGACACGCTTTGCAAAGTTCTATAACCTCCCTGAACTTATGGCAATGTTCAAAGAAGTAGCCGATATTAAAACATCGGATATGCTCGACCTGCCAGTGCCGGAAGCACACTTTCATAATGTGGCGGTTAAGCCGTCAGAAATGCAGAAAGAAATGGTTGCTTCCCTTGCTGAACGAGCTGAAAAGGTGCGTGGCGGTGGTGTGGATTCCAGTGTAGATAATATGCTGAAAATCACAAACGATGGCAGAAAGTTAGCACTTGACCAGCGTATGCTCAATGATATGCTACCTGATTTTGAGGGCAGTAAAATCAACGCCTGTGTCGATAACATCTATCGTATATGGGAAGAAACAGCCGATAAGAAATCGGCGCAACTCGTGTTCTGTGACCTTTCAACACCAAAGAACGATGGTACTTTCTCTGTATATAACGACATAAGAAAGAAACTTATAGAGCGTGGTGTTCCTGAAAGTGAGGTTCGCTTCATTCACGAAGCTGATACTGATATGAAAAAGAAAGAGCTGTTCCAAAAGACCCGTAAAGGCGAGGTCAGAGTTCTTCTTGGTTCTACTCAGAAGATGGGAGCCGGCACGAATGTTCAGGACAGACTTATCGCACTTCACGATGTAGATTGCCCTTGGAGACCTTCTGATTTGGAGCAGCGTTCCGGTAGAATTATCCGTCAGGGTAACTCAAACCCTGATGTAGATATTTATCGCTATGTCACAGAGCAGACCTTTGATGCCTACCTCTATCAGCTTGTTGAGGGCAAGCAGAAGTTCGCCAGTCAGATTATGACAAGTAAATCTCCGGTGCGTTCTGCCGAGGATATTGATGAAACAGCACTATCCTATGCGGAGATTAAAATGCTTGCTACCGGCAACCCATATATCAAAGAAAAGATGGATTTGGATATTCAGGTTCAAAAGCTGAAGCTCTTAAAATCCAACTTCTTATCTGAAAAGTATAGCTTGGAGGATAAGGTAATTAAATATTATCCGCAGCGTATCACAGCTTTGGAAAACCGAATTGAAGGCTTAAAAAAAGATGTGGAAACTGCAAAACAGCACCCTAAACCTACGGATGACCGCTTTGTCGGTATGGAGGTTAAGGGTGTATTTTATTCTGAAAAAGCAGACGCCGGTAAAGCAATTATCGAAGCCTGCAAGCAGATGAACAGTCCCGACCCTATTCCGCTCGGTCAGTATCGTGGCTTTGAAACAGAGCTTTTATTCAATACGGTAGAGAGAAATTATGAGGTTCGGCTGAAAGGTGCAACAAGCAGAAATGTTCCTCTTGGCGATGATGCTTTCGGTAATATCATTCGTCTTGACAATGGTATTGAACGATTTGCAGAGAGCTTATCCCTTGCGGAAAATGACCTTGAGAACACCAAGAACCAGTTGGAAACGGCAAAGCTTGAAGTTCAAAAACCTTTCTTGCAAGAGGAAGAATTAAAGACGAAGCTTGCCCGTTTGGATGAGCTGAACATTCTGCTCAATATGGATAAAACCGAAAATGAAATAGTTGGCGGAGAACCTGATGAGGTTGATATGCCCGAAAAACGAAAGGAGAAAACCTATGAACGATAAGAAAACCCCTGAAAAAGAATGTAAGAATCCATTTTGCCATGCGATGGTAAATCCCTTTGATGCAATGATGATGGTCGTTGTAAGACGATTTGACAGAGCCTTGCGAGAACTTGAAAACAAAAAAGCTCCCCTTAATGAGGTTGAGCTTCTCCACCAAAATGCAAAGATTTCTTTCTACAAGGCAATGGTAATGCAGAGCATTGAGACAAAGTTTTCGCCGGAAGAAATCGTTGCATTGTATCAGAACGAGGAGCTTGCGGAAGGTGCGTGGCTTATTTGGAATGATATTAAATGTCCTCTCAATAAGCTTCTGATTATCATTGCAAAGCTCAGCGTTGATGATGAGGTCAAAGAAGCAGTTGTTGATTTCATTATGTAAAAACGGTGGTGATTGTTATGCCATATATCGCACCGGAAGTCATAACCGAAGCGAAACGAATGGACTTGCTTACCTATCTCAGAGACTATGAACCTCACGAGCTTGTAAGATTTTCAAGCAACACCTACACCACAAGAACCCACGACAGCTTAAAGATTTCCAATGGAAAATGGATGTGGTGGTCACGAGGTATCGGGGGCAAATCTGCCCTCGACTACCTTATCAAAGTGCGTGGTATGAGCTTTGTTGAAGCGGTGGAAACCATTATGGGAAGTGGTTCTGTTAATTACCCTACCCGTGAAATTGTAAGCACCTATGAGGAAAGACCTCTCCTGTTACCTGAGAAAAGTAGGACAACCGATAAGGTTTTTGAGTATTTGTTCAGCCGAGGAATTGACTATGAAATCATAAACTACTGCTTGGAAAACGAGCTAATCATTGAGTCGCTGCCATATCACAATGCAGTCTTTATTGGCTATGGTGAGGGCAACGAACCAAAGTATGCAGCATACCGAGCGACAAATCAGCAAAGACTTATGGGCGATTGTACCGGAAGTAAAAAGCAGTATTCCTTCCGTTTGGTCGGTGGCAATAAAGATGAGGTACACCTTTTTGAGTGTGCCATTGATTTACTTTCCTATGCAACACTCTTAAAACTTGATGGCAAAGACTGGCGAGAATACAACCTTGTTTCTCTTGCCGGTGTGTACTCTCCAAAGCAGAATATCGAAGAATCAAAAGTGCCGGTGGCCATCCGAAAGTTTCTTTCGGATAATCCTTCCGTCACTAAAATCGTTCTGCATTTGGACAATGATTATGCAGGAAGAAAAGCAACCAAGGCAATAGAAGTTTTGCTCAAAGAGTACGAAGTCGTTGACGATCCTCCCCAATATGGAAAGGATGTCAACGATTTTCTATGTAAGCGTTTGGGAATCAGTCAGAAAAATGAAAGGAGTTTTGAAAGATGAATGTAGAAAAAATCAGAGATATGTACCCGGAGGGTACACAGATTGAGCTTCAGGAAATGGCTGGCGAAAGTCAGATGCCCTATGGTCTGAAAGGCACAGTCAGGTTTGTTGATGATGCCGGTCAGATTCATATGAGATGGGAAAATGGTAGCTCCCTTGCCCTGAATGTGGATGAGGACACCTTTGAAAAGGTTGAGCCGCCCGAAAAGATTTCGGTCATTCTTGTAGAGCCGGGCAAGTATCCGAAGCTCATTGAAATCGAGGACTCACTTGAAGCAATGCAGTCTCTTGTGGGTGGCGACATTGAGGAATATATGCCTTATGAGGATGAGGTGGCAATCATCTGCAACGAAGAAGGAAAGATGAATGGTATGCCTCTAAACCGTGCCATTTACTCCGAACCTGAAACAGTTGAGATGAGTTATGGAGAGCTTAAAAATCATTTCCGGCAGGCAGAAAAGGATAGAAACCACGCAGTTGGCTATGTTGTTTTCACTGAGGACAGCTTTGACAAGCCTTATACCGAAGAACAGAGAACCTATGTTATCAGCAGTAACAACAAGGCTTTCATTGAGGGTATGGGCGGTTATTCCATCTATGGTTCTTCCCTTGATGGGACAGACAAATGCGTAAGACTGGAAGCATATATGGCAGATGAACACGGCGGTAAGGACGGTTGGAAGATTGAAAAGTGCTATGTGAAGGACGAAAACAATCGTGAAATGCTGGATATTATTGCTGGCAAATTCTTCATCTGCTATGCACCTTTTGAGTCTGAAAAGTTCCTCAGTATGCCCAAAGACCTTGCAAGAAAGTATGAGGACAAGTTCAAATATCCTGAGAGATTTTACAGAACTGCCGATGGCATTGAAGCGAAGCAGTATAAGCCAGTCTCTAAAGATTTTGAACGATAAGAGAAAAATTAGGTCGCACCGAGGTTATTGCATAATCTTAGCGAGCAGACCATTTATGGACAGGAATGTCCAAAACGGTACACTCGTTAGGGTGCGCCCTAATACCCCCAATATGAGAAAGGAGTTTTCAATGTGATTGAGATAGTTTGCATAGCTTCCGGTGTTATCATCGGCAGTTTTTGTGGAGTGACGGTTATGTGCCTACTCCAGATTAACCGAGACAAGGACTATATTTACAGAAAGGACAATGAATAAAATGAGCAAAAGAAATATTGAAAAGCACATTCTGATGAATAAGGCAGAAGCACAGGACTTGCAGAAAAAGGCAAAGCGAGCGTGTCTTTCCGAAGGCGGTCTTATCAGACTTCTCTTAAAGGGATACGAGCCAAAGGAAAAGCCGGACGAAAGATTTTACGATGTAATGCGTGAGCTTTCTTCCATCGGCAACAACATCAATCAGCTTGCTGCAAAAGCAAACACTTTTGGCTTTGTGGATGCACCACAGCTTAAAAAGGAAGCGGAACGCTGGCACAAGTTTCAGGCTGATGTGGAGCGTACTTTCCTCAGACCCGATAAGAGCGATATGAAATGGCAGTAAGTAAATTATGGTCAGTCACTTCAAGGCTCGGTCAGGTAATCGACTATGCCACCAACCCGGAAAAGACAGCGGCAAATGTTTATACCGAAGAACAGTATCAGGCTCTTGCTGATGTGCTTGCCTATGCAAAGGACGAAGAAAAAACAGAGCGAGAGTTTTTCGTTGAGGGTATTAACTGTAATCCTGCCACCGCAAGAGACCAGTTTGTTTCTGTGAAGAAAGCCTACGGAAAAGATGATGGCATCCAAGCCTATCACGGATACCTAAGCTTCAAAGAACAGAACATTTCTCCGGAGCTTGCACAGAAAATCGGAATGGAGTTTGCAAATGAAGTGTGGGGCAAAAGATTTCAGGTTGTGGTTACGACTCATCTGAACACAAAGCATCTGCATTGCCATTATGTTATAAACTCTGTTTCCTTTGTTGATGGCAAGAGATTATGGGGCGATGAAAAAGCGTGGTTCAATTTTCGCTTGGTGGCTGACCGTCTCTGTGAAAAGTATGGGCTGTATTACAATCCAAATCCAAACCGAAGTAAGCAGTCCTCTTATTACTATAAGCAAGAGCAAGCCGGTATGCCCAGCAGATATTCAATGACCCGTGATGCCATTGATGAAGCAATCGCACACAGCACCAACCTCAGAACCTTTGATTATATTCTTACCCAAATGGGATATGAGCATTGTCTCAGCGACAGCCGAAAGTATTGGACGATTGTTCCGAAAGGATACAAGAAACCTATAAGGCTAAAATCCCTCGGAGAAAATTATACCGAGGAAGCTATTAAGCGAAGGCTCACAGAAAATCAAAAGGTTTTAATCGTTCCCTTTGCAAAGGAGACGGTGCGGATAAGACAGTACCGACTTCCTACAAGGGAACACAAAATCAAAAAGGTCGGCGGATTGTATGGGCTTTATCTGCATTACTGCTACAAGCTGGGTTATCTGCCCAAGTATAAAAAACAGAATAGTGCAAGACTTCATTATCTTCTGCGTGAAGATTTACTGAAGCTCGATAAAATCACACAGGAGACAAGGCTGCTTGGACGGGAGAACATTTCAACCGACGAGCAGCTTTTCTCATATAAAGAGTCCGTGTTGTCTGAAATTAAAACTCTGACTGACGATAGAACGCACCTGCGAAAACAATTACGAAGAAATATGAGTGACGATGAGCTATCAAAGGTTAAAGAACAGATTTCGACAATCACGAGCAAGCTCTGGACTTTCCGTAAAGAGGTCAATCTCTGCGATGACATTGCCGAAAGGTCAAAGGTCATTGCAACGAATCTTGAAGCGGTAAGAGTACAGGAAGAAAAATCACAAAGAAAGGAGCAAAACCGAAATGACAAACGGAGGTGATGCGGCTGAACAAGTCGTCAGGTTATCACTTGAAGGCTTTGAAGTAGCCGCAAAATTAAGCGGAGCGGCGGCAAAGAATATTGCCGTTCTCTTGGTTTCCGTTCTGAAAGAGGAACAGAAAACCAAAGGCAAGGCTCGACTTACCAATATGATTAGGTCGGGCAAGGAGTTAAAGGTGTTCTCCATTCCTAATAAGGACTTGAAGAAATTTACCGAGCAGGCAAAACGCTATGGTGTTCTTTATTGTGTACTGAGGGACAAAAACACTAAGGGTGATAATGTTCCGGTGGATATTATCGCACGTGCAGAGGACGCTTCCAAAATTCAGAGAATCGTTGAGAGATTTGAACTTGGCGGTACGGTTGATAAGGCTGCGATTATTACCGAGTCTCAGAAGGCTGTCGAAAGACGAGAAGCTTTGGAAAGAGACAAGCCTGTGAAATCTAAAAACGAAATCATTACTGAGGAAGCTGTAAGAAAACCTATTCAGAAAGAGGGTTATTCGCAGTCAAACCCCACAGTTGCCAAAACGGACAAAAACCCTCCGTCAAGGCAAAACTCAGAGCCGGTAGATATGCAAACTGATAAGGGTACTGTTGTTGACAGACAGAGAAAACCATCGGTCAAGGAAAAGCTCGACCGATATAAGGCTCAGGCGAAACAGCAGAAAGAAGCAGAACGCAAAGAGCCGGAGGTATCAAAGCAGAATGTGTCAAAGCAACCGGCACAGACTGTTCATCAGCAGCCAAAACCCAAATCTAAAAATCCGAAAGAGAGGTAATTACAATGACAAACAACTTTACCCCTGCTAAGGCAGGTCAACCGAGAAACAGACTTTCCAAAGAGGAATATGCCAAAAAGATGAAAGCAGAAAAGAACGCAGTATATCAGATGGCAGATGAAACCGCAAAGGCGATTGTGTCTGACCCTGATAAGTTCAAGAATTTTCTTGATACGCAGAGCCGTCTTGACAGATACTCTGCGGTCAATTCGCTGCTCATTTTCAAACAGCTTCCTGAAGCAAGTCAGCTCAAAAGCTTTGATGACTGGAGCAAGGATAATGTGAAAATCCAAAAGGGTGCAAAAAGCATTTCTATTCTTGAACCGGTTGAGTATGCAAAACGAGACGGCACTACCGGTATTTCCTATAATGTGAAAAAGGTCTTTGATGTATCTCAGACCAATGGTAAAAAGCCGCCTGCTCCGAGTATAAATCGTGACCCGAAAGCACTCATTACTACAATGCTGGATTCTTCCCCTGTGGCAGTCGAAGCAACAAACGAACTTCCTTATCCCAATATGGCAGCGTTCTACAACAACGATGAACAGACTTTGTATGTGAAGCGTGATGTTGGAGACAGTGTTGCTGTTGCTCAGTGCGTAGCACAGGAGCTTGGCCACGCACAGCTTTCTATCAACAGCGATAGTTACAGCCGTGCAAATATGGGGTTTGGTGCAGTATGTATCGGCTATATGCTTTGCAAAAAGTATGGTGTTGATACGCAGAGCTTCGCTATCAATCGTATTCCTGAAAAGCTCGCCGGAATGGAATCAAAGGAGATTCGCTCTGAGCTTTCTAAAATGAGAAACGCAATGGCGGATATTCATTCCCGTGTTTCTGATGAGCTTTATAAGAAGAAACAGGAACGCAGCAAAGATTACGAAAGATAAGGTGGCAATATGGCAAAAGAAGAACTCTATCATATTGCATTGGACGACTACGAACACGGCATTATTATCCGTTCCTTAAATGATGAGAAAACGGACTTAATGAACGAAGGTAAGTCAACTGATGCAGTCGATGACCTTATTATCAAGGTCGGGACAGCCCCAAGAAAAAAATTCAAAGTCATAGAAAAGGAACGCTCCGGTGAATCGAGATAACGAAAGACAGTCAGAGATTATTCTCTCTGTTATCGGAATCATTCCCGTAGTGTGGCTGGCATTACTGATTGCTCCCTCTGTAAAAGGAGGACTGCCTGAAATACTTCCGGCAATGTTGACTGCGTTCAATAACCCATTTCATATAGAACTATGCGAGGACAGCTTAAAAACTGTCCTCGTTTTGCTTCTCTGCTATGGCTTGGGTATCGGAGTGTATTTCTCAACTCAAAAGAATTACAGAAGGCGTGAAGAACACGGCTCTGCAAAATGGGGCAATGCGGGAGCTGTGAATAAGAAGTATCGCCAGTCGCCGGCATCCAATAACAAGCTGATGACACAGAATGTCTGTATAGGACTTAACGCAAAGAAGCACCGAAGAAATCTAAACACTCTTGTGTGTGGTGGTTCGGGTGCCGGTAAGACAAGGTTCTATTGCAAACCAAACCTTATGCAGTGTAATACCTCATTTGTAATCCTTGACCCAAAGGGCGAAATCCTGAGAGATACGGGTAAGCTTCTTGAACAGCAAGGATACGAAGTAAGAGTGCTTGATTTGATTTCAATGGAAAAGAGTCATTGCTACAACCCATTTGTCTATCTTCAGAATGACAACGATGTGCAAAAGCTCGTGACAAACCTTTTCAAGAGTACAACTCCAAAAGGCAGTCAGGCACAAGACCCGTTTTGGGACACCTCTGCATCAATGCTTTTGCTTGCACTTGTCTTTTATCTGCATTATGAAGCACCGGAGGAGGAGCAGAACTTCGCAATGGTTATGGAAATGCTCAGAGCCGGTTCGATTGAGGACGAGGAAGATACAAGACCTTCTCCCCTTGATGAACTGTTTGCTGAACTGGAGATGTCAAATCCTGACCATATCGCTTTGAAGTATTATCGTTCCTATCATTCAGGTGCGGCAAAAACCTTGAAGTCGATACAGATAACCCTTGCTTCAAGACTGGAAAAGTTCAACCTTGAAAGTCTTGCTTCGCTAACAACCACAGACGAGCTTGACCTTCCATCATTGGGAGAGAAAAAGGTCGCTCTGTTTGCTTTGATACCAGATAACGATTCCAGCTTTAACTTCTTGGTATCTATTCTTTACACACAACTCTTTCAGCAGTTGTTCTATGCTGCTGACCATATCCACGGAGGGTCATTGCCTATCCCTGTTCACTTTCTGATGGACGAGTTCGCAAATGTCAGCTTGCCTGACGACTTTGACAAGATACTGTCGGTTATGCGTTCCCGTGGTGTATCTGTAAGTATCATCTTACAGAACTTGGCACAGCTAAAAGCTCTGTTTGAAAAGCAGTGGGAAAGCATTGTCGGTAACTGTGATGAGTTTTTATATCTCGGCGGCAACGAGCAAAGCACCCACAAATATGTGTCCGAGCTTCTCGGTAAAGAAACCATTGATACCAACACCTACGGAAAGAGTTCCGGTCGAAGCGGTAACTACTCCACCAACTATCAGATTAGCGGTAGAGAGCTTCTTACCCCTGACGAGGTTCGTATGCTCGACAACCAATATGCAATTCTGTTTATCCGTGGAGAACGCCCCGTTATGGATTTCAAATACGATATTTTGAAACATCCAAATGTGGCATTTACAACCGATGGAAAAGCTTCTCCATATAAGCACGGCGAAGTTACCATCAAACATTCTTCAATTTCCGTTCTGCCTATCAACCCGGATAAATTGCCGGATGAGGATTACGGAGAAACCAACTACGAACTTCTGTCCGATGAGGATTTTGAAGTAAATAAAAACCTATTTTAATGGAGGAAAACACAATGAATACTATTAAGAAGAACAACGAAAAGAAAACTACTCAGAAGCTGCCTATGACTGGCAAGGTTCAGAAAGGCTTCCGTGCATACTGCGCCGCAGTAGTATGTGCAACTCTTGTTTGCGGTATGAGTGTAACTGCCTTTGCCGCAAATGACCCTATTACAGTGGTCAACAATTTGTCCGACTTCATCTTCGGTCTTATCCGTGCAATCGGTATGATTTTGCTCGGCTTTGGTATTGTACAGGTCGGTCTTTCCCTCAAGTCTCACGACCCTTCTCAGCGAGCTAATGGTTTCCTGACTCTTGCCGGTGGTATCATCATCACCTTTGCAAAGGAAATCCTCACTCTTATTGCAGGTTAATCGAACACAGTTATCAACACAGGGGCGTACCTGGTCTTTCAGGTATGCCCCTAAACTATAAACAGGAGGTGCAAACAGATGAGTGATAACTGGGTAGTTCAGAATCTCCAAAATGCCCTTGATACTTGGAACAGTAAGCTGGCTGAAATATGGCAGCTACTTACCACATCTCCGCAACAGTTCAAAGGCGGCAGTATTTGGTCTGTAATGGTAACAATCAATGGAGCAGTTCAGGCTATCGGACTTGCTTTGCTTGTTCTTTTCTTTGTTGTAGGTGTTGTAAAAACCTGTGGCAGCTTCACAGAAGTTAAGAAACCGGAACACGCATTAAAGCTGTTTATCCGTTTTGCCATTGCAAAGGGTGTTATTACCTACGGACTGGAGCTGATGCTTGCCCTGTTCAATATCGTTCAAGGTACAATTTCTACCATTATGGAATCAGCAGGATTTGGTTCTCCAAACCAAACCACATTACCGGCTGAAATGATAACGACAATAGAAAGCTGTGGCTTTTTTGAAAGTATCCCACTATGGGCAGTAACGCTTATTGGCGGACTGTTTATCACGGTGCTGTCATTCATAATGATTATGACCGTGTACGGAAGATTTTTTAAGCTGTATATGTACACAGCACTTGCTCCGATTCCTCTTTCCACATTTGCCGGCGAACCGTCACAGAATGTTGGTAAGAGCTTCATAAAGAGCTACTGTGCCGTTTTGCTTGAAGGAGCAGTTATCGTACTGGCTTGCATAATCTTCTCTCTGTTCGCTTCTGCGCCGCCGGTAGTCAACCCGGATGCAGCAGCCGTAACTCAGGTGTGGGCATATATCGGAGAACTTGTTTTCAATATGCTTGTGCTTGTAGGTGCAGTGAAGATGAGTGACCGAATTATCAGAGAAATGATGGGCTTATAACAGGAGGTTCTTGATGAAGAAAAACAAGAAGAATAAAGAAAAGTGGCAGGGATTGACCCCTGCCGACTGCGATTGCAGATATTGTGTGTATTACGGTGGACGGAAGAAAAACGAGGTCATCTGCCTCGCAGAAACCTGTGTCTGTACCGATGAAATCCGACACGCAAAAGAAGCATACCGCAGAGAAAGGAGTTTTTGATGGAAGTCAAAATTAACCGTGAGATACGAAACTATACGGAGTCAATGTTTTTTGGACTGTCACTCAGACAGTTCATTTTTTCTGTCCTTGCGTGTGGTGTGGCAGTAGGTCTCTATTTTGTGCTGAAACCTTACCTTGGAACAGAAACCGTATCTTGGGTGTGCGTATTGGGAGCTGCCCCTTTTGCGGCTCTCGGCTTTGTGAAATACAACGGAATGACAGCAGAGAAATTCATTTGGGCGTGGATTAAGTCAGAGTTCCTTATGCCGAAGAAACTGGTTTTTCATTCCACTAACACCTATTACGAATTGATGAAACCAACAATCGAACAAAAGCAGAAGGAGGTTTATAAGAACAATGATTAAAACCCTTACCAACCTGCTTAAGCAGGACAAAGAAAAGTTTGTAGTGCCGAAAGGGGTTCAGGACTGTATCCCTATCACAGCAATCTATGATGACGGCATTTTCCGTGTGGGCAAGGATAAGTATTCCAAGAGCTTTAAGTTCACGGATATTAACTATGCAGTGGCAAGTCGTGAGGACAAGGAAGCGATGTTCCTTGAATATTCCGAGCTTCTCAATTCTCTCGACAGCGGTGCTACTACAAAACTGACAATCAACAACAGACGGCTTAACCGTTTGGATTTTGAAAAAACAATCCTCATTCCCGAAACCGGCGATGACCTTGATGTTTATAGAGAAGAATATAACAAAATGCTTCTTGATAAGGCAACCGGCGCAAACGCCATCGTTCAGGATAAGTATGTAACTATCTCTATCAACAAAAAGAGTGTTGAGGACGCAAGAACATATTTTGCTCGTGTGGGTGCGGATTTGATTGCTCATTTTTCAAGACTCGGCAGCAAGTGCGTGGAAATGGAAACCGATGAAAGACTGAGGATTGTTCACGACTTCTTCCGTGTCGGAGAGGAAACGGCATATCACTTTGACATTAAGGAAACACGCAAAAAAGGACACGACTTTAAGGATTATGTCTGCCCGGATACGATGGAGTTTGAAAAGGACTATTTCAAGATGGGAGACCGTTACGGTAGAGTCCTTTTTCTTCGTGAATACGCTTCCTATATCAAGGACAGTATGGTGGCTGAGCTTACCGACCTGAACCGCAACCTGATGATGTCCATTGACATTGTACCCGTACCTACCGATGAAGCGGTGCGAGAAGCAGAGAGCAGACTACTTGGGGTTGAGACGAACATTACCAACTGGCAGAGAAAGCAGAATCAGAACAATAACTTTTCCGCTACCGTTCCTTATGATATGGAACAGCAGAAAAAGGAAATGAAGGAGTTCCTCGATGACCTTACCACTCGTGATCAGCGAATGATGTTCGCTGTACTCACTATGGTTCATACTGCGGACTCCAAAGAACAGCTTGATAACGACACCGAAGCTCTGCTTACTACCGCAAGAAAGCACTTGTGCCAGTTTGCCGTTCTCAAATATCAGCAGATGGACGGTCTTAATACCGCTATGCCCTTTGGAACACGCAAGATTGACGCATTCAGAACCCTTACCACAGAAAGCCTTGCGGTATTTATCCCGTTCAGAGTTCAGGACATTTACCACGAAAACGGCATTTACTACGGTCAGAATGTTATCAGCAAAAATATGATTATCGCTGACCGCAGACAGCTACTTAATGGTAACTCTTTTATCCTCGGCGTATCCGGCGGAGGTAAATCCTTTGCGGCAAAGGGAGAGATTGAGAACATCATTCTTTCCTCCAACGCAGATGTTATTATCATCGACCCTGAGCGAGAGTATTCGCAGCTTGTCAAGGCTCTTGGCGGCGAAATTATCAATATATCCGCTACTTCGCAGAGCCATATCAACGCAATGGATATGAACAAGGAATATGGCGATGGTGCTAACCCTGTCATTCTGAAATCTGAGTTCATTATGTCTCTATGCGAACAGCTTATCGGTGGCACAAACCTTGGTGCAAAGCAGAAGTCTATCATCGACCGTTGTACCGCAAGTGTATATCGTGATTATCAGCAGAGAGGTTATACCGGTACAGTACCTACTTTGCAGGATTTCCGTGCTGAGCTTTTGAAACAGGACGAACCGGAAGCAAAGGAAATCGCACTTGCGATTGAGTTGTTTACCCACGGCTCTCTTAACACCTTTGCAAAGCCTACCAATGTTGATACAGATAATCGTCTTATCTGCTATGACATTCTTGACCTTGGCAAACAGCTTATGCCTATCGGAATGCTCGTTGTCCTTGACTCTATCCTGAACAGAATTACGCAGAACCGAGCAAAAGGAAAGCAGACTTTCATTTTCATTGATGAAATCTATCTGTTGTTCCAGCACGAGTATTCTGCAAACTTCCTGTTCACACTTTGGAAGCGAGTAAGAAAGTACGGTGCGTATGCAACCGGCATTACTCAGAATGTGGATGACCTTTTGCAGAGCCACACAGCAAGAACTATGCTTGCCAATAGTGAGTTTCTGATTATGCTCAATCAGGCATCGACCGACAGACTGGAACTTGCAAAGCTCCTTAACATTTCCGACCTTCAGCTTTCCTATATCACGAATGTGGATGCCGGTCACGGATTGATTAAGGTGGGCAGTTCTCTTGTGCCTTTTGCTAACAAGTTCCCGAAGAATACGAAACTCTATAAGCTGATGACAACCAAGCCGGGCGAGGGTGCGTAACCCTTGCCCCTATTCTTAAATGAGAAAGGATACGACTATGAAAAATAAAGTATTTATTGCACTTATCTGTGCTTTCAGCGTTATGCTTGCGGTCAGCTCCGGCTTTCTTATCAAGCACCATTTTGACTCTGCAAAACAGGCAGAGATTTACGAGGAATTGGTGGAAGCAGTTGAGACCGAACCGGAAGAAACCAAAGAGCCTATGAACTATTCTGAGGAAAAGACCTTTATCCCGGAATATCAGGAGCTTTATATGCAGAACAACGATATGGTCGGTTGGATTAAAGTTGAGGACACTAAAATCAACTACCCTGTAATGCAGTCACTTGATGAGCCTAACTTCTATCTGAAGCACGGCTTTGATAAGAAGTACACTGATTATGGTTGCCCTTATGTTCAGGAGAACTGCGATATGGAACTGCCTTCTGACAATATCGTTATCTACGGTCATCATATGAACGATGGCTCTATGTTTGCCGGCTTGATGAAGTATGCCGATAAAGGCTTTTGGGAAAAGCATAAAACCATTGCCTTTGATACCCTAACCGACCGTCAGAACTATGAAGTGGTGGCGGCATTTAAGACTGTGGTATATACCGACAGTCCTGAAAGCTTCAAATACTATCAGTTTGTGAATGCAGAGACCGAAGAAGATTTCGATGCCTATATTGATAAGTGCAAAGAGCTTGCACTTTATGACACAGGTGTTGATGCGGAATATGGCGACAAGTTGATTACGCTTTCTACCTGTGAGTATTCCCGTACCAACGGTAGAATGGTTGTTGTTGCGAAACTTGTAACTGAATAAAGAGCAAATAGAGGTGTGAATCGTGTATGAGTAGTATTTTATACTTGGCTGCGTTATTCATTGCGAAAGTGGTGGATAACGCACTGAGTACAAGCAAAACCATAATGATACAAAGAAGTCGATGGGTACTTGCGGGATTTGCAGTTGTCCTTTCTGACTTCATCTATTTTTGGATTACTAAGCGAGTAGTGTCTGCGGAAAGTGAGCTTGCAATACTTGTGGTTGCAATCGCCGGCGGTGTAGGCTGCTCCCTTGCCTGTTTCGTGAACGAGAAGCTATCAAAGGACAGAACCTATGTCAATGTGATTATGTCCGATGACCTCGAAGAAATGAAACGACTCAGAGATTTTTTGGCTTTGCACCACATAACCAATGTGGCGACCGACAGCTACACTCTCGATTGGGATGCCAAAACAATCACTATTACAGCTTATCCCGAAACCAAAGCCGAAAGCAGGCTGATTAACAACTTTATTGAGGAAAGCGAAACCAAATTCAAGAGAGTAATTCAGCCTGCGTAGGAAGGAGGTGCGATATGGCTGGAATTAAGACAAAGGATAGTGCCAAGGGTACGATACGAACCATTGATAAGGCGGCTGTTGCTTCACAGAGAATGAAACAGGCATATATCACTACCAAAGAAAAAGCAGAGCGTTCTGTTAATGCCAACAGTAGCTCTGCTGAGGAATATGCTTCTGATAAAATGGAGCGTGGTATTGATGAAGTGGTTCACGATGGTGCTTATGTGTTTGACAAAGCCGGACGAAAAGGTCTTGAGACCACCAAAGAAAACTACCGAACCGCAAAGGATGGTGTAGAACATTTTAAGCAGAGACGAGCAGAACAATCCCTGAGAAAGCAGACTTCGCAGAACACAAGCTCTGCGATTAAAACTCTTGATAAGGGAGAAAAGACAATCAAACAGTCTGTTTCTTCTGCCGGTAATAAGTCTATTAAATTTGCCGGTAAGGAAGCTGCAAAGACTACGCAGAAATCTGTAAAAACTGCTGAGCGTACTGCGAAAACCGCAATTAAGACAAGTAAACAGACTGCAAAAGCGGCACAGAAAACTGCACAAGCTACGGCAAAAGCTTCGCAGAAAGCGGCACAAGTAGCCAAAGCTACCGCAAAGGCCACAGTTGCTACTGTGAAAGCCGCAGCTAAAGCAACTGTCGCAGCGATTAAGGCAATCATAGCGGCAGTAAAAGGACTGGTGGCTGCCATTGCTGCCGGTGGTTGGGTGGCTGTGGTCGTAATCATTGTTCTGTGTCTTGTAGCTCTAATTGCAGGCTCGGTATTTGGTATTTTCTTCTCAGGAGAGGATTCAGGAAACGGAATGTCAATGCCGGCAGTTGTTCAGGAAATCAACCAAGACTATGACAACAGACTGGAACAGGAAAAGAACTCGGTAAGCTACGATGTGCTTGAAATGAGCGGTAGCAGAGCTGTTTGGAAAGATGTTCTTGCGGTTTATTCAGTAAAAGTTAATACTGACCCGGATAATCCGATGGAGGTTGCTACCGTTGATGAAACGAAAAAACAACTACTGTCGGATATTTTTTGGGAAATGAACGATATATCTTCCCGAACAGAAACCAAAAGCCACACCGAGATTGTGGAAACCGATGATGGACACGGAAATATTGTGCAGACGGAAACGACTGTAACAGAGACCTTTTTGTATATTACGGTCTCCCATAAAACCGTAGATGAAATGGCATCTAAATATGGTTTCAATCAAGAGCAAATAGATTATCTTGCCGAGCTTTTGAAAGATGAAAACAATCAGCTATGGTCGCAAGTCCTTTACGGTATCGGTTACAGCGATGACCGAATTGTATCTGTTGCCTTGTCGCAGGTCGGAAATGTCGGAGGTCAGCCTTACTGGTCTTGGTACGGATTTGACTCCCGTGTGGAATGGTGTGCTTGCTTTGTTTCTTGGTGTGCCAATGAGTGCGGATATATTGACACCGGTATTATTCCGAAATATGCCGGTTGTGTGAACGGCGCTCAATGGTTCAAAGACCGAGGACAATGGGCAGACCGTAATTATGAGCCTGCACCCGGAACAATTATTTTCTTTGACTGGGAGGGTGACGGAGAAACCGACCACACAGGCATTGTTCAAAAATGCGAGAACGGAATTGTTTATACCGTTGAGGGCAATTCCGGCGACACTTGCAGGCAAAGACAATACACAGTCGGTAGCAGCAGTATCTACGGATACGGTATCCCGGCATATTAAAAAAGATGGCTGCTCGTTTGAGTAGCCATCGAGTACATATTAACTTTCAAAATCATAATTTCCGAAATTGATGATATCCAAGCCTTTTTTCTTCGCTCTTTCATAAGTCTTTGCGGCTCCGCCCCATCCGTGATTAACATAGCATATAGCGTAGTTTGCGTTGTCCACCATAAATTTGTTTCTTGCAGGAATGGCGGCTTTGAAGTGATATTTTTCAAAGCCATCGGGATATATTATCGAGTCGAACAACTCTTGATTATATACATTGAAAGACAAGTAAGGGATAACGAGATAGTTATTTATGTTAGGATATTGCTTTTTGACTTCATAAACACAACGACCACATAAACGGTCAAACCCGCCTTGTCCTCCACTTAAAAAATCAGTAACGCCTTTATCTATAAGTGAAACAATGGCTTCTTTAATCTGTTTGCTTGTTACTCCGTAGCATTCATTATGCCCTATGAATACAGCCGTATTTTCTTTACTCATACTATACCATCACCCCGTGTTTAATACAGTATAGCATAAAAAAGTTAAAAAATCATCACTAATAGTTATTATAACTTCCGAATAGTGTGTGTATGTTTGACTGAACACAATCTATACTATTAGTGATAGAGACACACCAAGGGGGTGATGAGATGAAGCTCGCTACAATCGGCAAGAACATCAGAAAATATCGACTGATGAAAAAATTACGCCAAGAAGATTTAGCGGAGAAAGCAGGGTTGACTACTAACTATATCGGTATGGTAGAAAGAGGCGAGAAAATCCCATCACTTGAAACTTTCATAAATATACTCAACGCATTGGGCGTATCTTCTGATATGATTTTGAGTGAAGTTTTGGATACCGGATACACCGTTAAAAACTCAATGCTGAATGAGAAACTTGAAAAGCTCACTCCTGAAGATAGAAACAGAATTTATGAGGTGTTAGATACGCTCATAAAACAATCAAAGCAAATACTTCCGTAAATTACAAGGCTCGCCGTTATCGGCGGGCTTTTTCCTTTTTGTGTAAGAAATATGCACAATCGACACGGATTTCGAGACTTCGACAATTACATTGTGTTATAACTATAACTATAAGTGATAGACAACAACTAATAATCACGGAGGATAATAAAAATGAAAGACATTTTAGAAAAAGTGGCTGAAAAGAACGGCATTACAAGAGATGAGGTTGAAAGCGAAATCCAAAAAGCAATTAAGGAAGCAATGAAAAGCAGGCAGCCGAAAGCTCAACAATTTTGGAAAGAAGTTGCACCCGATGGACAAACTCCATCGGCGGAAACCGTTATAGCTTTGATTACTAAAAAAGTTAATGAGCGGATGTGTAGTTGAGGTGCTTATGCACCTCATTTTTTTGTATTACTGATAGTTGGTTTTGAGAATGCTAAAAAGCACAAAAGTGCGAAATAGCAGTATTTATATTGAAAGTTTGAGCCGTTTATGCTATAATATTCAATGAGTTATTCTATTCTTGTTTGAATTCTTGGAAAGGAAGTAAATAGATGGCGGTTACATATAAAAAACTGTGGCATATTCTGTTGGACAGGGATATGAAAAAGAAAGATTTACAGGAAACAGCAGAGCTTACAAAGTACATAATGCGTAAGCTTGGTAATGACGAAGCAGTAACAACGGATACTCTTGCCAAGATATGCAGAGCTTTGAACTGTACTGTTGATGATATTATGGAAGTTCTACCCGAAGATAAAGAGTGAAGTCCATTTTATAGGACAGTAGCTTTGATATAATGCAGAATGGATAGAAATAAGTAATCATATTCGCTATTATGATACTATAAAAAAGAAAGGACATATTTCTATGGCTAACGGAAATAACGCCAATATCGGCTTTGAAAAACAAATTTGGGACGCAGCGTGCGTACTTTGGGGACATATCCCTGCGGCAGAATACAGAAAGGTTATCGTAGGTCTTATTTTCCTGCGTTACATATCAAGTGCATTTGAAAAGCGTTATCAAGAGCTTGTTGCAGATGGCGATGGCTTTGAGGACGACAGAGACGCTTATGTAGAAGATAATATCTTCTTTGTACCGGAGGACGCTCGCTGGAGCAAGATTGCTTCTGCAGCTCATACTCCTGAAATCGGGACTGTCATTGACGATGCGATGAGAGCTATCGAGAAGGAAAACACAACGCTTAAAAATGTTTTGCCTAAGAACTACGCAAGTCCTGATTTGGACAAGCGTGTTTTGGGCGATGTTGTTGACCTCTTTACCAATATGGATATGGGAGATACTGAGGAAAGCAAAGACCTTCTCGGAAGAACTTACGAGTATTGTATTCAGCAGTTTGCCGCATACGAAGGTGTCAAGGGTGGCGAGTTCTACACCCCTGCAAGTATTGTTAAGACAATCGTTGCTATCTTAAAACCATTCAAGAACTGCCGTGTATATGACCCTTGCTGTGGCTCAGGCGGTATGTTCGTTCAGAGTGCAAAATTCATTCAGGCTCACAGCGGTAAGCGTGGCGAAATCGCCGTTTACGGACAAGAGTCCAATGCCGACACTTGGAAAATGGCAAAAATGAATATGGCTATTCGTGGTATCGACGCCGATTTCGGCCCGTATCAGGCAGATACATTTTTCAACGACTTGCATAAGACCTTGAAAGCCGATTTCATTATGGCAAATCCACCTTTCAATCTTTCCAACTGGGGACAGGAAAAGCTCAAAGACGATGTGCGTTGGAAATACGGCACACCGCCTGCCGGCAATGCCAACTATGCTTGGATTCAGCATATGATACACCACCTTGCCCCTAACGGAAAAATCGGTCTTGTGCTTGCAAACGGTGCTTTGTCCTCTCAGTCAAGCGGCGAGGGTGAAATCAGAAAGAATATTATTCAGGCTGACCTTGTAGAAGGTATTGTCGCCCTGCCTACACAGCTTTTTTACAGCGTAACTATTCCGGTAACACTTTGGTTTATTTCAAAGAACAAGAAACAAAAAGGTAAAACTCTGTTTATCGACGCTCGTAAAATGGGATATATGGTTGACCGTAAGCACAGAGATTTTACGGACGAGGATATTCAGAAGTTGGCGGATACATTTACCGCTTTCCAAGAAGGAACGCTTGAAGATGTAAAAGGTTTCTGCGCAGTTGCCGATTTACAAGAAATCGAAAAGCAGGACTTCATCTTGACACCGGGCAGATATGTCGGAATTGAGGAAGTAGAAGACGACGGCGAACCTTTTGAAGAAAAGATGACTCGCCTCACATCTGAATTATCCGAGATGTTTGCTAAGTCTCACGAACTGGAAGAAGAAATTCGTGCGAAGTTGGGGGCGATTGGATATGAAGTGTAAGTTATCTGATATTTGTGCATTTCGCAAAGGAAAAGTTGAAGTCGATGGATTGACCATAAGCACCTATGTATCCACGGAAAATATGTTGCCTAATAAGGGTGGAATTACAGAAGCAACTTCTTTACCTACTACTGCCTTAACACAGGAATATAAAAGCGGCGATGTTCTTGTATCAAACATAAGACCCTACTTTAAGAAAATATGGAAGGCAAAGCATAACGGAGGGTGTTCAAATGATGTTTTAGTATTTGAAGCAAAAGAGAACACTGATAAAGATTTTCTTTATTACATTCTCGCAAATGATGAGTTTTTCAATTACTCTATGGCAACATCAAAAGGTACGAAAATGCCAAGAGGAGACAAGACCTCTATAATGCAATATGAAGTCACTGTTTTTGAACTCAACTATCAAAAGAAAATAGCAAGCGTATTAAGGTCTTTGGACGAAAAAATCGAACTCAATAATAGCATAAACAATAATTTAGAGCAGCAAGCAGACGCTTTGTATCAGACATTCTTTTCACCAAAGTCTGGAACTCAGGGCAAAATTGTCACGCTCGATGAGTATTGCTCTATTTTTACCGGAAAAAAGAATGCCAATGCTTCTGTTAATGGAGGTAAGTACAAATTTTTTACTTGCGCACCCGAAGCACTTCAAATTGATAGTTATATTTTTGATGGAAATGCTATCATCGTATCAGGAAATGGAGCTTATACTGGTCGAACTCGTTTTTATAGTGGAAAGTTTGACCTTTACCAAAGAACTTATGCTTGTACTCTGCTCGATAATGTGAACCCCGATTTCATATTTCCACTTTATTGGTTCGTAAAGTTAGAACTCAGTAAAAAAATTATGGGAGGAACTCGTGGCTCTGCAATTCCATATATCGTAATGAACGATTTGGCAAAATTTGAGTTCATTTACAATGAAGAAATGTTTGCTAATTATGCGCCACTATTTAAAAGCCTTACTGAATCAATCCAAGCAAATGAATTTGAAAACGAAAATCTTGCACAAATTCGAGATTCATTATTACCTAAACTAATGTCGGGCGAGCTTGATGTCTCTGACACCAACATTTAAGCCGCTAAATTATTGTTTATTCTCTCATTTTCTTCGATTTTATCATCAATAGAACCGAGCATAGAGGATATTCTCTCTTGCACTTTCTTATCTGTTGGAACAGAAACAACAATATTTTTCATTGTGTTTCCTGATACCTCTTTGAATGTTGTTCCGCTTCCCATACCTTCGATTTTGTCCTTGTTGTATTTAAGCAAATAATATAGAAAAAGCGGGTCAGTATTTTCATTCGGGACAACGCTCTTGAATCCCTGATTAGTACACACCTCGTTTGCGGCGATAGCCACATATCCAATAGGTGCTCTTGAAGAAAACAATACGGTATCCTTTGGAAGCAACTGCGTAGAACAGCTTTTCAATCCTATTTCGGTAATGTTTCTTTCGCCACGCTGAATATAGCGTCCTGTAAATGCAGATAAATCTTTCGGTGTTATCCAAGCAATAGTTCCGTTTTCATAATTCACCGGTTTCTTCGTCGAGGGAGTAGCTCCGCCAATAACCGTACCAATGTCAGAAATTTTACACTCAATCCATTCAGCCATATTCGTTTCCTCTCTATCCAATATATTTTCGATGAGCAATTTTTACATTGCTTTGTTTTACCATTGCGTACTGCAAGGTCGTATCTATCTTTCTATGTCCCAAGAGCTGTTGCAGTTGCTCAATGGGCATTCCTTTATCTATTGCCATAGTTGCAAGTGTACGCCTGAATTTGTGCGGGTGTACCTTGTGCAATCCTAATTGTTTTCCAAACTCTCTGAGTCTTGTTTCTATACCGCCGATTTTCAGCCTTTCGTGCGGTGTTTTCAGCGATACAAAAAGTGCCGGGTTATCGTCGTTTCTGCTGTTTAAGTAGTTTTGCAAATGTATCTTTGTTCTTGCGTCAAAATAGACCACTCGTTCCTTGTTACCTTTACCAAACACAATACATTCTCTCTCGTTGAAGTCAATGTCGTTTCGGTTAAGCAGCACCATTTCTCCTACACGCATACCGGTGGAAGCCAGCATATCAATGATAGCCAAATCTCTTGGCTCGGTGCAGTTATCTCTCATAAGCTCCAATGCTTCATCGGAATATGTTTCTTTAATGTTTGTACCGGTTTTGACTTTATGTATTCGCCTAACGGGACTTTTCAATATGTAGTCCTCGTCCTCAAGCCACGAGAAGAAGCTTGAAAGAATACGGCGGATATTATCAATCGTAACCTTGCTTGATTTCTTCTTTTCCTGATACTCGGTCAGGTATCGCCTTATGTCGTCGGTTTCAATATGTTTTACACTTTTGCCGATGGTCGCAATCATCATTTCGATAGTTGCTTTGTAGTATTTAAGAGATTTCTCGGAACAGCCCTCAATTCGTTTTGCCGACAGAAACAGCTCCACATAGTTCTGCTCCGAGTCATTCTCTTGTTGCTTGTTTTCCGTTACCTCATACCTTGCAAGGGTGTATTGCAGCACCTCTTGCAACCTTTCGCATTGTGCATTGTTCAAGTACGGTAACATTCCTTGAACAACATCTTTGATTAAATCTTGTTTCACAGTCAATTCTCCTTTTTATTTTTAGAGAACGACTATGGGGCGGAAGTCCCCCGATATTAACTTCCGCCACCCACGGAAGTTATGGGTATGTTATATGCTAAACAATAATTTAGAGCAGCAAGCTCAGGCTATATTTGGTAATATGTTTCCTGACATTTCAAATGGTTCTTGCACTATTGGTGACTACATCACTCCAAAGCGCGGGAAAAGCTTGCTTTCTAAAAATGCGGTTTTTGGCGATGTACCCGTAATTGCCGGAGGATTAGAACCCTCTACCTATCATAATGTCGCAAACACTCAATCGCCTGTACTTGCAATTTCGGCATCAGGTGCTAATGCAGGTTATGTGAGCTTATGGAATATTCCTATTTGGTCGTCTGACTCATCATTTATTGATAGAACAATGACAGATGATGTTTATTTTTGGTATGCACTTCTAAAAAAACGACAAAAAGAAATATTCGACGCACAAACAGGTTCTGCTCAGCCACACATTTATCCTCAACACATTGCTTCTCTGTCTATTTCAAGTTTAGATACTGAAAAAGCACATAGTTTCAACTCTGTTGTCACGCCTATTTTTGAAATGATAGGACACAACAAAGAGGAAAATGTGAGATTAGTTTTAACTCGTGACACTCTTTTGCCCAAACTGATGTCCGGCGAGCTTGA
>UMLQ01050011.1_pt1 | contig 34097 bp, 30 predicted proteins | sample 1966631 | NCBI WGS metagenome assembly UMLQ01 (sample SAMEA4836206, study PRJEB28245) | human gut metagenome | biome: gut microbiome; material: fecal sample | place: Denmark | collected 2008 | reverse complement strand
ATGAATATAAGATATTCTGGGTATATTGATGGAAAAGCAGATGGTATGGTAGAAGGCGAGGCTAAAGGTAAGGTTGCAGGCAAAAATGAGAGAAACATAGAAATAGCCCAAAAAATGTTAAAAAAGAGTATGAAGATTGAAGATATAATTGAATTAACAGGTCTTAGCCAAGAAGAAATTGAAAAACTAAAATAATGGTAGGAATATATAAAAGTACAATTAAAAAACAAATTGCAAAAATGTTTGCAATTTGTTTTTTTACAGCAATAAATATCTAACAGAAATCAAGGTTCTATTTTGCTTTATAAAATTATATACTTAATTAAAAAATGTACAAATTTTACCAAAAACCTATACAAATTTGAAAAAAGATATTATAATAGATAATGGTAAAATGAATTATTGGGAGGAATAAAGATGGAGTTAAAATCTATTATTTCAGGTATAGAAGGTTTAAAAGCTAGAGGTAACCTTGATTTAGACATTCAAGCAATAGAAAGTGATTCAAGAAAAGTAAGTAAAAATACTATGTTCATTGCAATAAGTGGTTTTGCAACAGATGGACATAAATATATAAAACAAGCAATAGAAAACGGAGCTTCTGCTATTATGGTACAAGAAGGTGCTAAAATAAGCAAAGAAGATGTAACAGATGATGTAACAATTATTATGGCACCAGATACAAGAATTGCAGCAGCAAAAGTAGCATGTAATTTTTACAAGAACCCATCAAAAAAGCTTAAACTAATAGGTGTAACAGGAACAAAAGGTAAAACAACAACAACATTTATGATTAAAGAAATATTAGAAGCACAAGGAAAAAAAGTAGGGCTAATTGGAACAGTTGCAAACTATATATGTGGTAAAAACTTAGGTGAAAGTTCACGTACTACGCCAGATAGCTTAGAACTACAAAAGTTATTTAGTGATATGGTAGAAGCAGGTGCAGAATATGCCATTATGGAAGTTTCTTCACAAGCATTAAAATTACATAGAGTAGATGGTTGTGACTTTGATATAGGTGTATTTACAAACTTTTCAGAAGACCATATAAGCGACCACGAACACCCAGATATGGAAGATTATTTTAATTCAAAATTAAAACTAATAGAAAGAAGTAAAGCAAGCTTTATTAATGCAGATGATTTTAGAGTATCAAAAATAAAAAAATTATTACCAGAAAAGAACATAAAATCTTATGGTATAGATAACGAAGCAGACCTAATTGCAAAAGATATAACAATAACAAACTCAAGTGTAGATTTTAAGGTTAAAATAAATGGAAAAAATGAAAGAGTAAAAACAGGAATTCCAGGAAGATTTAGTGTTTATAATTCTTTAGCAGCAATAAGTGTTGTAAGTAAATTAGGAGTAGATGCAGAAACAATAAAAGAAGCTTTATTAAATGTTAGAGTTCCAGGAAGAAGCGAACTTGTTGATAACAAAAAAGGTTTAACAATAATGATTGATTATGCACATTCACCAGAAAGTCTACAAAGCATATTAAGTGCTGTAAAAAGCTATACAAGAGGAAAAGTAATATCAGTATTTGGTTGTGGTGGAGATAGAGATAAAACGAAAAGACCAATAATGGGAAAAATTTCAACAAGCATCGCAGACTTTACAATAATAACTTCAGATAATCCAAGAACAGAAGATCCAGATACAATAGTAAATGAAATAGAAGTTGGAGCTAAAAAAGCAAAAGGAAAATACAAAAAAATAGTTAATAGAACAGAAGCAATAAAATATGCAATTAACATGGCAAGCAAAAATGATATAATAGTACTTGCTGGAAAAGGACATGAAACATATCAAGAAATAAATGGAATAAAACATCATTATGACGAAAGAGAAATTATAAAGGAGGTAATATAAATTGTATTTCCAAACAAGAATACTGTTTGTTTCATTTGCCGCAACAGTAATTCTAGCAATATTTATAATACCTATACTTAGAAAATTCAAAATAGGACAAATAGAAAGAGATGATGGACCAGAAAGCCATTTAGGTAAAAAAGGAACACCAACAATGGGAGGAATAATTATAGCAGCAGGAATAATTATAGGCACAATAGGTGGATATATTTATTATTCTAAAACAGACCCAGAAGTTGGAAAAAGACTGTTCCCATTATTGCTTATATCAATAGGCTTTGGACTTATTGGCTTTATAGACGATTATAAAAAACTAGTACTTAAAAATACTAAAGGATTAAAACCATCAGAAAAAATGCTTGGACTACTTATAATAGCCGTGCTATTTACACTATACTTACTAAAAGGTGTAAACTTAGGAACAACAACAATAATTCCTTTCTCAAAAAAGGAAATAGTATTGCCTGTTCTTGCATATATTCCATTTGCAATTTTTGTAATGCTTGGAACAACAAATGCAGTAAATTTAACAGATGGAATAGATGGACTAAGTACAAGCGTTTCAGCGATTATAACAACTTGCTTAACAGTAATTGCAATTATCTTAGATGTTAAGGAAATTGTAGTATTTGGAAGCATTATAGTTGGAGCATGTTTAGGCTTTTTAATATTTAACCTAAACACTGCACAAGTATTTATGGGAGACACAGGTTCGTTATTATTACGGAGGTGTAATCTCAGCAATGGCCTTGTATTTACAAATGCCACTAATACTTCTAATAATAGCAGCAATACCAGTTGTAGAAACACTATCAGTAGTATTGCAAGTTATATATTTCAAAAAAACCGGAGGAAAAAGATTATTCAAAATGGCACCATTGCATCACCATTTTGAATTATCAGGCTGGAACGAGAACAAAGTAGTATCAATATTTTGTATATTTACACTAATGCTTTGCATTATAGGTCTTTGTTCTATATAAACAAAAGAAACATAGTATATAAATAAGAGAGGTATTTATGAAAACAAAAACAAATGCAGTAGCGAGTAATGTTCGCAAACAAAGCGATAAAAACAAACCATTTGATTTTATATTGTTTCTAGATGTATTAATACTTTTAGGCATGGGAATAACAATGGTACTTTCTGCAAGTTCACCAATGTCGCTTTCATCTACATCTAGCAGTTACACATATGCATACAAACAAGCAATAGCAGCAGGGCTTGGCCTATTTGTTATGTATGTAATATCAAAAATCGATTATAAAATACTTGCAAAATTTTATAAACCAATTTGGGTAATTTCAATAGTAGGGCTTGCAGCAGTTTTAATTCCTGGGATAGGTGTTAATGTAAATGGTGCATTAAGATGGATAAAATTCCCGGTTTTTGGAACAATACAGCCATCAGAGATTACAAAACTTGGGTTAATAATCTTTTTTGCAGCATATCTTACAATACATAGAGGAGAACTAAAAAGCTTAGGAAAAGGCTTTTTTAAACCATTATTACTTTTTGCAGCACCAGCAATAGGTATACTTTTAGTTGTACAGTCACACTTAAGTGCTTCAGCAATAATAATTATTACAATATCAGTTATGATGATTATGGCAGGTTGCAAAATATCTCATTTTGCAATTTTTGGAGGAACAGGAGCAGTAATTGGCTCAACAGGATTATATGTTCTTGCAAAGGAATTTGGAATAGGTGCATATAGATTAAAAAGATTAATAGCATTTGCAAACCCATGGGCAGATCCATTAGATACAGGTTGGCAAATAATACAAGGACTATATGCAATTGGTTCTGGAGGACTTTTTGGAGTAGGCCTTGGAAACAGTAGACAAAAATACTTATACATATCAGAACCACATAACGACTACATATTTGCAGTTTTAGCAGAAGAACTAGGGTTTGTTGGATGTATATTAGTTATAGCGTTATTTGCAATATTTATTTGGAGAGGAATACTAATCTCTATGAAAGCACCAGATATGTTTGGAAGTTTACTAGCATGTGGAATAACAGCATTAATAGGGTTCCAAGCAATAATGAACATTGCAGTTGTAACATCATCAATACCAGTAACAGGAATAGCTTTGCCATTCTTTAGTTATGGAGGAACGTCACTTATAATTCTACTTGCAGCAGTCCGGAGTGCTTCTGAATATCTCAAGGCAAGGAAGCAAAATTTAGGAGGAAATATTTTATGAAAGTAATTATTGCAGCAGCTGGAACAGGTGGGCATATTAACCCAGGAATAGCAATAGCAAATGAAATAAAAAAGCATTATCCAAATGCTGATATAACTTTTATTGGTACTCCAAGAGGGCTAGAAAATGATTTAGTCCCAAGAAGCGGATATAAATTAAAAACTATTGAAGCATATGGAATTAGAAGAAAGATAAGCTTAAGCAATTTTAAAAATGCATGCAAAACTTTGAAAAGCTACAAGACAGCTAAAAATATAATAAAAGAAATAAAACCAGATATTGTAATAGGAACAGGTGGATATATTTGTGGACCTGTATTTTCAGGAGCATTCAAATATAAAATACCTACAGTAATACATGAAAGCAACGCTTTTCCAGGGGTTGCAGTAAAGGTTTTATCTAAAAAAACAGATACGGTTTTAGTTGGTTTTGAAGATGCAAAAAAACGCCTTCCAAAGGCAAAAAATGTTGTAGTTACAGGAACTCCAACAAAAGTTAATAAAATAGATTTAACAGAAGAACAAAAACAAACCATTAAAAAGCAATTTAAAATAAATAATAATTTGCCAGTGGTTACTGTATTTGGAGGAAGCCAAGGAGCAGAATCAATAAACAAATGCTTTATAGATATAATAAATAACAAATTAAATAGCGATTACCAAATAATCTGGGCAGTTGGACAAAAGAAATATGAAGAAGTAAGAAACAGCATAAAAGAGCTATATAACGCAGCAGTAGTGCCATACATATACAATATGGAAGAGGTCTTAAATTTGGCAGATTTAGTGGTTAGCAGAAGCGGAGCAATGACAATAACCGAAGTTGCAAAATGTGGCAAACCTGCAATATTTATACCATATCCATATGCAACAGAGAATCATCAAGAGTACAATGCAAGAGTACTAGCAAACGTAGATGCAGCAAGAATTGTATTGGATAAAGAATTATCATCAGAAAAACTAAATAATGAAATAAAAAATATAATAACAGATAAACAAAAGCAAGTTCAAATGGCAAAAAATGCAGAAAAAATTGCAATAAAAGATGTAAATGAAAAGATTTATAAAGAAATAGAAAAACTAATAAAAAAGAGCACATAGAGTTTTTAAGCTTTATGTGCTTTTTAGTTACAATCGTAACTGCTAGGAAAGATTAACCAATTTTGTGGTTAGAGTCTTTGTGTTCATGCCTTTTTTCTGATTCATTACCATGAATGGTGAAAACATGACCGGAACTAGCATGAATAAAGTAGAACCCATGGTGATTTCTTTCAATTTGAAAGTGGTTACCTAAAATGGGTGTCAAGAGTTCATCTAGTTCCTTGCCTAAATTTTCAGGTATGGTATAGTCCATAAAATAAATTCCTCTCTCCATCAAATATAAAATAATAGCTAAAAGCTACATCTATAGATATTATACCACTATTTAACATAGAATACAAATTTCTCTTAAAATAAACTCAAAACGGTCAGGCACTTTTATTTACCTTAAACATATAATGAAAATAGGTAAATGGAGGTGCTTTTTTTGTTAGTTTTTTTAACAAGCTTCATTGAATTTTGCAAAACAGCTTTTTTTGTTCTAGGCTATATATCTAATAATAGCCTGTTTCCAGAGCCATTATCACAAGAAGAAGAAAAAGTATATTTAGAGAGATATATGCGGGGGAGATGAAGAGGCAAGAAATGTACTAATAGAGCGAAACTTAAGGCTTGTTGCACACATATGCAAAAAATATAATGTACCAAATTTGGAATTAGATGATTTAATCTCAATAGGAACAATAGGCCTTATAAAAGGAATAAATACATTTAACCTAGATAAAAACGTAAGGCTTGCTACATATGCTTCAAGATGTATTGAAAATGAAATATTAATGTATTTAAGAAGTACTAAGAAATTAGGTGCAGAAGTATATTTAAATGAACCTATTGGAAAAGATAAAGATGATAATGAAATATCGTTAATTGATATTTTAGAAAATGATGAAAAAAATATAGAAGAAGAGATAGATTTTAAATTAAAAATGAAACAAATTTATGAAAAGATAAAATCAGTTTTGAAGAAAAGGGAACAAATAATAATAGAACTGCGTTTCGGACTTCGGAGGTAAAAAGCCAAAAACACAAAATGAAGTAGCAAAAATACTTGGGATATCACGTTCATATGTTTCAAGAATAGAAACAAAAGCAATAAAAAGATTAAATGAAGAATTAATAGAGGAGAAAAATTAAAAAGTCTTGCTAAAACAGCAAGACTTTTAATTAAAATTTATCAATAATATTATTCTCTATAAAACGGTTGATATTCTTAGCTGAAACGCCTGTATTGTAAGATAAACTATCAACAGAAGGTATATCAGTAGAATTAACAATATAATTATTTAAAGCATAAATATCATGTTTATCCTTAGAAGCACAATTACAGCAAACATCACCATTTGTAGCAAAGAAACAGCCACATCTAACACATTTTTTTAGTTCCATAAACATCAAACCTCACTTATTAATTAACTTATCACATTTTATCACAAAAACTCGAAAAAAGGAAGAGAATATGGAAAAAAATTTCCACATTTCTATTGACATAAAGCAAGATTAAATGTAAAATATATACGTACAGAAAATTAAATATATTAGAAAATAGATATATATAATAAATCTGAACATTGAAAATTTAATAAGTAAAGAGGTGTTTTTATGAATGTAACTATAGTAGCCATAATCACCTTTCTTATCTCAGCAGCTATTTTTATTCCAGTTGGAATAATGGTTAGAAAAAAATCAGCTGAATCTAAAATTAAAAGCGCAGAAAGTGAAGCAAATAGAATTTTATCAAATGCTAGAAAAGAAGCAGAAAACGCTAGAAAAGAAGAAATTCTAAAAGCTAAAGAGGAAGTTTTACAGTCAAAAAATGAATTAGATAAGGAGATTAAAGAAAGAAGAGGCGAAGTTCAACAACAAGAAAAAAGATTATTCCAAAGAGAGGAAGCGTTAGAGAGACGTTCTGATAACTTTGAGAGAAGGGAAAAGGAGCTTGAAAGAAACATTCAAGACTTAGACAAGAAAAAGAAATCTCTTGATGAAATGTATGATAAGCAACTTACAGAATTGCAAAGAATTGCAGGCTTATCAAGAGAAGAAGCAAAAAAGATATTGCTTGAACAGTTAGATAGAACCTTAAGCGACGAAAAAGCAGCATTAATAAAAGCAGCAGAGCAAGCAACAAAGGAAACTGCAAATAAAAAAGCTAAGGAACTTATAGGTTATGCTATACAAAAATGTGCAGCAGACCATACATCAGAAACAACAGTATCTGTTGTAGCACTTCCAAATGATGACATGAAAGGAAGAATAATAGGAAGAGAAGGTCGTAACATTAAAATGCTTGAAACTTTAACAGGAATTGACTTAATAATAGACGACACTCCAGAAGCAGTTATTCTTTCAGGATTTGATCCATTAAGAAGAGAAGTTGCAAGAATAGCCTTAGAAAACTTAATTGAAGATGGAAGAATTCATCCAGCTAAAATTGAGGAAATGGTTGAAAAGGCTAAAGAGGAAGTAGAAGAAATTATTAAGGAAGAAGGAGAAAGAGCAGTACTAGAAACAGGAGTACATGGCTTACACCCAGACTTAGTAAAATTACTTGGAAAATTAAAATACAGAACAAGTTATGGACAAAATGTATTAAACCACTCAATAGAAGTTTCAAACCTAGCTAGAATAATGGCAGAAGAATTAGGACTAGACCCTAGAATAGCAAGAAGAGCAGGCTTATTACATGATATAGGAAAAGCTTTAGACCACGACATGGAAGGAACACACGTACAAATTGGTGTAGATGTACTTAAAAAATACAAAGAAAATGATATAATCATAAATGCTGTAGAAGCACACCATGGAGACGTTGAACCAAAAACAATAGAAGCTGTTTTAATACAAGCAGCAGATGCAATATCAGCATCAAGACCTGGGGCAAGAAGAGAAACTTTAGAAACATATATCAAGAGACTAGAAAAACTAGAATCAATAGCAGATTCTTTTGAAGGAGTAGAAAAATCTTATGCGATCCAAGCAGGACGTGAAATAAGATTAGTAGTAAAACCAGAAAAAGTATCAGACAGTCAAATGGTAACAATGGCAAGAGAAGTTGCACAAAAAGTAGAAAGCGAAATGGAATATCCAGGACAAATAAAAGTAAATGTAATAAGAGAAACAAGAGCAGTAGATTATGCAAAATAAGATAAGAAAGACTTACCTAAAAAGGTAGGTCTTTTTGCTTTAAAATGAAAAAATGAGCAAAAAGTGTCGAAAAAAACCAAAGTTTTTGCTCAAATGAGCAAAAACTTGACAAAACAGTTTTCATGTAATATAATTAAAGTGGTGATGAAAATGAAAACAATATATCGTAAAGAGTACATGGAAAAACTAGAAAATTTAAAGGATAAAAAAATAATCAAAGTTTTAACAGGAATTAGAAGGTGCGGAAAGTCAACTATATTAAATGAATTCAGGAAAAAATTAATATCTGAGGGAGTTAGTGAAAAGAATATTATATCAATTAACTTTGATGATAATAGTTATAATAATTTATTAGATTCAAATACTTTGCATGAATATATTATGCAAAAGGTTGATCCTAAAAAAATGAATTATATATTCTTAGATGAAATACAAAATGTAAATGAATTTCAAAAATGTGTAGATAGCTTATTTCTAAGAGATTATTTAGATATATATATAACTGGCTCAAATTCATATATGTTATCAGGAGAGCTTGCTACATATCTTACAGGCAGATACATTCAAATTCATGTTTTGCCACTATCATTTAAAGAGTATATTAGTTATTATGGCGAAAGTGATGAACTTAAAAAATATAATGATTATGTTTTATATGGTGGTTTTCCATATTTAATAAATTTAGAAAACTCCACTGATAAAATAGCTTATTTGGAAAGTATTTATAATACTGTTATAATGAAAGATGTAATAAATAGAAAAAAAGTAAACGACCCATTAATTTTAGAAAGTATGTGTAGATTTTTATTTGATAACATTGGATCAAATGTTTCAACAAAAAAAATAAGCGATACATTATCATCAGCAGGAAGAAAGAATTCTGTTCACACAATTGAAGAATACCTAAATAGCTTGTTAGAAAGCTATATATTATACAAAGTAAATAGATACGATATAAAAGGAAAACAACTATTAAAAACACAAGAAAAATACTACTTATCAGATTTGGGCTTAAAAACATATCTATTAGGTAAATCATACAACAGAGACTTAGGACATATTTTAGAAAATGTTATTTTCTTGGAGTTGAAACGTAGAGGATATAGAATATACATTGGCAAGAATGATGTAAATGAAATAGACTTTGTAGTAGAAACAGAAGATGACTTTATGTATATACAAGTAGCACTTTCTGTAAGAGACGAAAAAACTTTAGAAAGAGAATTAAAACCATTAGAAAATATATCAGACCACTACAGAAAATATATTATAACATTAGATTATGAAACAAATAACTATAACGGAATAAAGCAAATATGCGCTTTGGACTTTTTACTTGGAAGAGTGGAAATATAAAAAATCAAAAGACTTACCTAAAAAAGGTAGGTCTTTTTGTTTGCCATCAAATTTGACTTCCAGAAGAAAAAGTAGTATAATAATAAAAGTGGTGCCGTTTTAGGCCAATTTGAGATTTATAGATGTTTAATAAAAGTAGTATTCGGGTAAAATAAAATATGTAAAAAAGAACAAGGGAGAGACTTTTGTTCTATTGTGTTTGATGCGGAAATTAATTTTTAGAAAGGAGCTTTTAGGAGCATACGAGTAAATCAAAGAAAAAATAGGAGGAGAGAAAGAATAAAATGGAAGAGATTACAAAACAAACGAAAACAAGAATAAAAACAAAACCAAACAAAAGAGAGGAAAAAGGAATATTTAAAAAATCAAATTTAAAAATAATTCCACTTGGTGGGTTATTAGAAATTGGAAAAAACATTACAGTTATTGAATATGAAGACGATATAATAATTGTGGACTGTGGGCTTGGTTTCCCAGAGGACGACATGCTAGGTGTAGACTTAGTTATACCAGATATAACATACTTAGAGAAAAACAAAGATAAAATTAGAGGACTAGTTATTACACACGGACATGAGGACCATATAGGTGGCATACCATATTTATTAAAACAAATAAATGTGCCAATATATGCAACAAAATTAACAGCAGGTTTAATATCAAATAAACTAGAAGAACACAATTTATTAAGAAGTACAAGGCTAAAAGAAGTAAGACCAGGTCAAACAATTACTTTGGGTTCAATGAAAGTTGAATTTATAAGAATAACACACAGTATTCCAGATGCATGTGCACTTGCAATTCATACACCAGTAGGAACTATAGTACACACAGGAGACTTTAAAATAGATTATACACCAATAGATGGAGAAATAATCGATTTAGGAAGACTTGCAGCACTTGGAAATAAAGGTGTATTAGCACTTATGTCTGATAGTACAAATGCTGAAAGAAAAGGATATACAATGTCTGAAAGCACAGTAGGAGATATACTAGACAAGCTATTTGTAAATTGTACAAAAAGAATTGTTGTAGCAACATTCTCATCAAATGTGCACAGAGTTCAACAAATTGTAAATTCAGCAGTAAAATATAAAAGAAAAGTTGCAGTATGTGGAAGAAGTATGTGCAACATGATAGAAACTGCAAGAAAATTTGGATATATCAAAGTGCCAGATAATGTGTTTATAGATATAGATAGTATAAAATCATACCCAGATGATAGCTTGGTTATAATAACAACAGGTAGCCAAGGAGAACCAATGTCTGCATTAACAAGAATGGCATCAGGAGAACATAGAAAGGTTCAAATAACACCAAATGACTTAATAATAATATCTGCAAACCCAATACCAGGAAACGAAAAATATATTTCAAAAGTTATAGATGATTTAATGAGCATTGGAGCAGAAGTTATTTACAATGCACTTCAAGACATACACGTTTCAGGACATGCATGCCAAGAAGAACAAAAACTAATGCTAACACTTGTAAAACCAAAATTCTTCATACCAGTTCATGGAGAATACAGACAATTAATAGCACATGCCGAAACAGCAAAATTACTTGGAATACCACATGAAAACATATTCTTAACAGAAAATGGAAAAGTACTAGAACTAAACGAAAACGAAGCTAAATTTACAGGACATGTAACATCAGGAAAAGTATTAGTAGATGGATTAGGTGTAGGAGACGTTGGAAACATAGTACTAAAAGATAGACAAAAATTATCTCAAGATGGCTTAATAGTTGTAGTAATAACAATGGACTCAAGAAGCGGAAAAATCGTCTCAGGACCAGACGTAATAAGCCGTGGCTTTGTATATGTAAGAGAATCAGAAAACTTAATGGAAGAAATAAAACACTTACTAAGAGAAGAACTATCAAAATGCGAAGAAAAACACATAACAGATTGGGCAACACTAAAACTAGTAGTAAGAGAAGAATTAGGAAATTATATTTACAAAAAAACAAAGAGAGAGCCAATGTTAATACCAATAATAATGGAAGTTTAATCTTAAAATACAAATTGCAAAAATACTTGCAGTTTGTATTTTTTTATTGTAAATAAAAATGATTTGCAAAAATGTGATAAAAAGATTAAAAATGCTTGCAAAAACGTGATAAAATCTTGCAAAAATATTGCAAAAACGTGGAAATGGTATTAAAATAGGGAGATTTTCACAAGAGTAGAAAAGTTTTATAGAACAATAAAATTTCTACACCACCATTGACATTTTTTCTATTTCGATATATACTGTGGACATAGAAATTTCTTAAAGGAGGTTTGTTTTAATGAACGAATTAATCGAAATTAGATGGCATGGACGTGGAGGACAGGGTGCTAAAACGGCATCATTACTGTTGGCTGATGCAGCTTTTAATACAGGAAAATATATTCAAGGCTTCCCGGAATATGGACCAGAAAGAATGGGAGCTCCAATTACTGCATATAACAGAATTAGCACAAAACCTATAACAATACACAGTAATATTTATGAACCAGACTATGTTGTAGTTGTTGATGATACTTTATTAGAAAGTGTTGATGTAACAGCAGGTTTAAAGCCTACTGGAGCAATTGTAATTAATACAACAAAAGATAGTGAGTTCTTAAAAGAACATTTAAAAGGATATGAAGGAGAAATATATAAAATAGATGCAAGAAAAATATCTATGGAAACTTTAGGTAAATATTTCCCAAATACTCCAATGCTTGCAGCAATTGTAAAGGTAAGCAAAATTATGACAGATGAAGAATTTTTAAATGATATGCAAGGTTCATTTAAACACAAATTTGCTAAAAAACCAGAAGTTATAGAAGGAAATATGAAAGCACTAGAAATGGCTTTGAAGGAGGTTGAAAAGGTATGACAGAAATAAACACAAAAACACCAATGGAAAAATTAACAGAAGGTGGAACAATTTATACAGCAGGAAATGCAAGAGAATTTAAAACAGGAGATTGGAGAAGTACAAAGCCAGTTTTCTTAAGTGAAAAATGTAAGCAATGTGGATTATGCTTCCCAGTATGCCCAGATGACGCAATACCAGTAGGAGAAGACCAAAAAAGAACAGACTTTAATTATGATTACTGCAAAGGCTGTGGAGTATGTGCAAAAGTATGCCCATTTGGTGCAATTGAAATGAAATAAAGGAGGAAATAGAAATGTCAATTAGAGAACGTTTAAGTGGTAATGAAGCAGCAGCAACAGCTATGAAACAAATAAATCCAGATGTAGTTGCAGCATTTCCAATAACACCATCAACAGAAATACCACAATATTTTTCAACATTTGTTAGTAACGGAACAGTAGATACAGAATTTGTTGCAGTAGAAAGTGAACATAGTGCAATGAGTGCCTGTATAGGAGCAGAAGCTGCAGGAGCAAGAGCTATGACAGCTACATCTGCAAATGGTTTATCTTTAATGTGGGAGATGATATATATTGCTTCAAGTTTAAGATTACCTATAGTAATGTCACTTGTAAACAGAGCAGTATCAGGACCATTAAATATCCATAACGACCATTCAGATGCAATGGGAGTAAGAGATGCAGGCTGGGTAATGTTATTTTCAGAAAATAACCAAGAAGCATATGATAATCTTCTTATGGCTCATAGAATAGCTGAAAACCCAAATGTAATGCTACCTTTAATGGTATGCCAAGATGGATTTATAACATCACATTCAATAGAAAATATTGAATTAGAAGATGATGAATTTGTTAAAAACTTTGTAGGAACATATAAACCAGAACATTACTTGTTAAATGATAAAGAGCCAATAGCTATAGGACCTTTAGACTTACAAGCATATTTATTTGAGCACAAAGCACAACAAGCAGAAGCAATGAAAAACGCAAAACAAGTTATATTAGATGTTGCAAAAGATTTTGAAAAAGCAACAGGTAGAAAATATGGCTTTGTTGAAGAATATAGAATGGAAGATGCAGAATATGTTATAGTATGTATGAATTCAACAGCAGGAACAGCAAAGTTCACAGCAGATAAATTAAGAGAAGAAGGCATAAAAGCTGGAGTTCTAAAAATAAGAGTATTTAGACCATTTCCAGCAGAAGAAATTGCTAAGAGCTTATCAAAAGCAAAAGCAGTGGCAGTTCTAGATAAGGCAGATGGGTTAAATGCTTGTGGGGGACCATTATTTACTGATGTAACATCTGGAATGTATATAGCTAATGTTAATGTTCCAACACTAAGCTATATCTATGGAATAGGTGGAAGAGATACAAAGTCTGATGATATAGAAAAAGTATATAGAGACTTACAAGCAGTTGCAGAAACAGGAAAAGTAGAAAATCCATATAGATACCTTGGATTAAGGAGGGAAGACTAATGGCATATAATTTAAAAGAAGTAGTAGCAAATAAAAAATCAAGATTTACAGCAGGTCACAGAATGTGCGCAGGTTGTGGAGCACCAGTAGTTGGAAGAATGGTTTTAAGAGCATTAAAAAATGATGACCATGCAGTTGTATGTACCGCTACAGGATGTATGGAAGTTTCAACATTTATTTATCCATACACATCTTGGACAGATTCTTTTATACACACAGCATTTGAATGTGCAGGAGCAACTCTATCAGGAGCAGAAGCTGCATATAAATCAATGAAAAAGCAGGGAAAACTATCAGATAAAGATACAAAATTTATAGCATTTGGAGGAGATGGAGGAACTTATGATATAGGGCTTCAAAGCTTATCAGGAGCAATGGAAAGAGGACACGACATGGTATATGTATGCTACGATAATGGAGCATATATGAACACAGGTATACAACGTTCATCAGCAACACCAAAATTTGCAGATACAACAACATCTCCAGCAGGTACAGTAATTCCAGGAAAGATGCAATCAAGAAAAGACTTAACAGAAATAATGGCATCACACCATTTACCATATGTAGCACAAACAATAGCTGTAAACAATTTTAAAGACCTATATGAAAAATCTGAAAAAGCAATATATACAGAAGGACCATGTTTCCTAAATGTATTAACACCATGTCCAAGAGGTTGGGGATATCCAACAGAAGACTTAATGAAAATTAATAAACTAGCAGTAGAAACATGCTATTGGCCACTATATGAAGTAATAGACGGAAAATACATTGTAAATTACAAACCAGCAAATAAACTTCCAATAGAAGAATTTTTAAGACCACAAAAAAGATTTAAACATATGTTTAAACCAGGTAATGAGTGGATGATAGAAGAATTCCAAAAAGAAGTTGATAAGAGATGGGATGAACTGTTAAAGTTAGAAGAAATAACAAATAGATAATAAAAAGGGGCAATGCCTCTTTTTATTATCTAATGCAAATATATTGCTTTTAACATAAATATATAATATAATATGAAACGAAAAGGGTGATAAAATGAAGTTAAGAAAACTATTAGCAATGTTTATTATAATAATAGCATTGGTACTGTTAGGTGAAACAAAGTCACAAGCTAGTTTACATTTAAAAAACTTAGATTTTCAGGTACAAATTAATGATGATGGAAGTATGAATGTTGTTGAAACATGGGATATTAAAGTTTCAGATACTAATACTTTATACAAAACATTTATTAAAGATGACACAAAATATTCTAGCATTATGGATGTTTCTGTAAAGGATATCACAAAAGGAGAAAACAATATATTCAATAGTGCAAGTAAATGGGAATATCATTTACCAAAAGGATATTTCTTTGCGGGAACAAATAATAAAGGAGAAAATGAAATCGCTTGGGGAGTAAGTATAGAATCTACTACACGAAAGCAATATTTAATAAGTTACAGAGTAAATGATGTTATAACAAAATATAATGATTGCGCTGAACTATATTGGCAGTTTCTAGGAAATGAGTTTGAAATTTCAGCAAACAAAATTACTGGCACAATTAAACTACCAGCAAATGTTCAACATTTAGAAGATCTGAAAGTGTGGGGACATACAAAATACCTAAATGGAGAAGTAAAAGTTGTTTCATCAGATACAGTTGAATTTAATCTTAATAATTATAAATCAAAGAATTATGTTGAAGTAAGACTAGCAATGCCAACATATTTATTTGAAAAAGTATCCTCTGAAAACATATCACAAGAAGAAAAACTAGATGATATTATAAAAGAAGAAACTGAATGGGCAAATGAGGCAAATGCAAGAAGAGATAGGAGAAATAAAAATTTCAAACTGTTAATTCTAGCAACAATTTTAGTAAATACTAGTATTGGAATAATGTTTTCTAAAAAAATAAAGAAAAACAAGCAATTCCTTGAGAAAAACCCAAACATTTTACCAGAACAACAATTAGAATATTATAGGGAACTACCAGATAAAGAAGAAACACCATTAGAGGCAGTATTTATTCTAAAAACTGGATATAAGCAAAGTTGCTTACCAAATGTTTTTTCTGCAACTATCTTAAATTTTGCCCTGAAAGGATATATAAGGATAGAGCAAGAGGGAAAAACAATAAAAATTCTATTAAACAAAATAAAAACGGATGAGTTAACGGGGGATGAAAAAAAGGTATTAGAAATATTAAGAGCTGCAAGTAATAATAATGAACTTACAATGGCAGAACTGGAAAAATACATCAAAAATTATCCATCAAAATTAATGAATTTGAATTCAACTTTTGAAAAGGTATCAAAAACACAAGCAAGTGAAAAAGGAAAATTTGATACAAATAGGTTCAATAAGCAAATAGTTTATGCAGAAAAAAATGTTGGATATATTTTTATATTAATTATAATTATAATTGCTTCAATATTTACAATAGGGTATGCTTATAAAAACGTTCAAGGTATGCTTATCACATGCACTATAATCTCATTAGCATTTTTTATAGTAGTAACTATTATAAATTTAATATTGAATATGAAAATAACCACCAGCTTTAATGGCTTTACTCAGAAAGGGATTAATGAACAAGAACAGTGGAAAGCTTTTAAAAAATACATGGAAGACTTTTCATACTTAGATGAAAAGGAAGTTCCAGAATTAGTATTATGGGAAAAATATTTAGTATATGCTACAGCATTTGGAATAGCCGACAAAGTGTTAAAACAATTAAAAGTAAAATATCCAGAACTAAATAATCAAGATACAATTAGCAACATGGTATTGTTTAATGCTATGTACAATGCAAATGGACTTAATGCAAACTTTATAAATTCAATAAGTACATCAACTTCAAGAATGTATTCAAGTACATATTCATCAGGATCAGGTTCTGGTGGTGGCTTCTCTGGAGGAGGAGGCTTTGGCGGCCGGTGGAGGTGGCCGGAGGCGGAAGATAACAAAATATACCTTAAAAAGGCGAGTTTATCAAACTCACCTTTTTGTACTACAAGGATAAAAAATATATTTCCAAAAACTACTTGACAAGAAAATACAAAATGATATATATTAGTTGTGTAAATTATTCTAATTAAAAATAAAGCACATTGAAAAGTAAATAGAAAAGTAAAAAGCAAAGTCTGTTTGCAAAAGCTGTTATTCCAATGTGCGAAAAGAAAACAGAATAATTTGCAAGAGAACAAAGCAAAATAACAATAGGAAAAAAACAAAAAAACATAAGAAGGAGGAAATAAGAAAATGCAAAATAGAAACAAAGGTATAACACTAGTTGCACTAATAATAACAATAGTAGTAATGCTAATATTAGTAGCAGTAAGTGTGAATGTAATAATAAAAAGTAACTTAATAGGTACAGCTGAAAAAACGGTAGATAAATACAAAACCGCATCAGAAGAAGAAGCAAATGGCGGAACAATAGAAATAAATGGTAAGGAATATGCTTCAATAGAGGATTATATAGAATCAACCAAACCATTACCAAATATAGAAGCAGGAGTAAGAGCAGAAACAAATTCTAATTATAAGGGTGCAACTATACCAAAAGGATTTACAGTATCTGGAATAAAATCAGAACAAACAATAGAAGGTGGGTTAGTAATATACGATATTCCAGAAGGAACAACACCAGACTGGTCAAACCCAGATAGTGTAAAAACAAAATATAACCAATTTGTATGGATACCAGTAGAAGTAAAATCAACAGATACTGAAAACAGTATAGCAAGTTTTTATAGGTCAGAATGGACTGCAAATGAATCAACTGGGGGAGAAAGAACAAATGGACTTAGTACGGATTATACAGAACCAGATTCAACTAATGATACAGCTGATAAAACTGGAATTGCAAACCAAATAGCAAATTTAACAAAAAGTATATATAAATATGGAGGATTCTATATAGGTAGATACGAAGCTGGAAGTGAAACAGAAAGAACTAGTTCATCAGGAGTTACAACATTAGGAATAAAACAAGATATGTACCCATATAACTATGTAAAATGGGGAGATAGTATGAGTAGCATAGGAACAACAGGAGCAGTATATTTATCAAATAGTTTATATAATACAAAAGAATATGGAGCAACTAGTATGCTATGTACAGGAGCCTGTTGGGATAGTATGCTAGATTTTATAAAAGATTCAAAACATAGTGTAACAGATAGCACTAAATGGGGAAATTATAAAAATTCAGAAACATTTGAAATTACTAGAGGGTCTTACGCAGTTTATGACACAAGCAATTATACTCTTGGAAGTTTTAACAATGTTGGAAGTAAATATTCAAAAATGAAAGATACATCTATTTTACTAACCACAGGAGCAACAGAAAGAAACTGCAGTAAAAACATATATGATGTAGCAGGAAATTGCTGGGAATGGACCACAGAGTCTGTTTCTTCAGGCTATCGAGTTAGCAGGGGCCGGCCTTTGCTACGACCTTGGTTCTCGCTTTCCAGCGAGCACTCGTCGCGGCATCCTCTCTCCTTCGGACAGCGGCAATAGCTTTTCTTTCCGTTCTGCACTTTATGTATCACTGTAGGCTTGCAGGCGATAAAATAATTAAATATGTAAATTGAGTGTTAAAAATCTAACTATGTAAATTGTATTAATCTAACTGTGCAATTCAAATATTTTTGAATTGCACAGTTTTTTGCTTAAGTTATTATCACATTTCTTTCAAACTCACCTTTTTGTACTTTAAATGGACTTGAAAAGTATATAAATTTAATGTATAATAATAAGGTATGAAAAAGAGGTGCTTTTATGGGAAAAGATAATAACAATGAAAATGAAAACAAAGAATTAATTAAAAAATTAAAGGAATTATTTAAAGATAAAGAAATTGATGATGAAGATTTTAAAAGCATGAAGAAAGTTAATGCAAAAAAAAGATTACATAAATGTGATAAATTTGCAAATTTAAAGGAAATGATTAATCTATCTGCTCAAAAACATGGCGACAAACCAGCATTTAGATTTAAAACAGATAAACCAGGAGAGTTTAGAAACATTACATTTAATGATTTCTTAAACGATATTAATGCGCTTGGAACTAAACTTATTAACATGGGACTATCAGATAAAAGAATAGCAATTATATCTGATAATAGATATGAATGGGCTTTAGCATATATGGCTATAGCTTGTGGAACAGGTGTAGTTGTTCCATTAGACAAAATGCTACCAGCAAATGAATTAGAAGCTTTGATAATTCGTTCAGGAGTTGAAGCAATATTTTATTCAAGTAAATATGATGAAGTAATGCAAGATATTAGAAATAGAAAAACTACAGACTTAAGATATTATATATCAATGGACTTAGAAAAAAGAGAAAATGGAGTGTATTCACAAAAAGAACTTGTAAAGGCTGGTAAAGAATTAATAGAAAAAGGAAATAGAAAGTTTTTAGATGCTAAAATAAACAATGAAGCAATGGGCTTCATGTTATTTACATCAGGAACAACAGCTATGTCAAAAGCCGTAATGCTATCACACAAAAATATTGCATCAAATCTTATGGATATTGCAAAAGTTTTAAACTTAGATGAAAGAGATACTTTGCTTTCATTCTTACCTTTACACCATACATTTGAGTGTACAGTTGGTTTCCTATATCCAATATCAAGAGGTGCAAGTATAGCATACTGTGAAGGAATAAGACATATTGCAAATAATATAAAAGAGTATCAAATAACAGCAATGATTTCAGTACCAGCATTATATGAAAGCATATATAAAAGACTTATGAAAAATATTGAGAAAAAAGGAAAACTTCCAGAAGTAGAAAAGATGATTAAACTTACAAATATGTTTTCAAAAGTTGGAATTGATATAAAAAGAGTTGTATTTAAAGATATAATTGATGGACTTGGAGGAAAAATAAGACTACTTGTAAATGGAGCAGCAGCACTTTCTCCAGAAGTTGAAAAAGGATTTAACGACTTAGGAATAACAACAGTACAAGGTTACGGTTTAACAGAAACATCACCAGTTATTTCAGCAGGAACAGATTTTGAACAAAGAATTGGCTCAGTTGGAAAAGTATTTCCAAGTGTAAAACTTAAAATAATAAATAAAGATGAAAATGGAATAGGGGAAATATATGTAAAAGGCCCAACAGTAATGCTTGGATATTACCAAAATGAAGAAGCTACAAAAGAGGTATTAGATAAAGGTTGGTTTAATACTGGTGATTTAGGCTATGTAGATAAAAAAGGATTTCTATTCCTTTGTGGAAGAAAGAAGAGTGTAATAGTTTTAAAAAATGGAAAAAATGTATTTCCAGAAGAAATTGAAACAGTTATAAATAAAATTGAAGGTGTAAAAGAAAGCTTTGTTTATGGCCAAGCAGAAGAAGATGATAAGATTGATTTAAAAGTTTGCGCAAAAATAGTTTATGATAAAGATCTTATGAAAGAAATTTATAATGTTGAAACCGAAGAAGAAATTTATGATGTGTTATGGGATAAGATTAAAGAAATTAATAAAACAATGCCAGAATACAAATACGTTAAAAAGATTATTGTAACAGATGAAGAACTAGTAAAAACAACAACTCAGAAGATAAAAAGACACGAGGAAATGAAAAAAATACAAAAAAATGCATAAATTTCAACAAAAAGTCTTGATTTTTTTGCAAAAATGTAGTATAAATATAAGTGATGTATTTAATAATATGAAGTATAAGGGGAAGTAATAATGAAATTAGGAAAGAAAGAATTAATAATTAGTATAGTTATGTTAATTGTATTTATAATAATTGGATTGAATTTTTCTGTTTTTGCAACAAGCACATCAATTCATTTTAATTTAGCAGGAAATAATTCAAATAATAATAGTAATACTATACCACAAAATAACGTTATACCACAAAACAATACTATTGAGAAAGATCAAGAAAGACCACAAAATAATACAGTAATACCAACAAATAATACAACTAATACAAACAATTCGTCAACAAAGGATGTACCAAACACAGGTCTAGAGGATGCACCTTGGTTAATAATTGCAGTATGTGGAGTTTCAGCAATATTTGCATATAAAAAGATTAAAGAATATAATCAAATTTAATAAATTTAAATAGATAGCTTTTAGCTATCTATTTTTTTGCCTTAATTACTAACCTTTTTTTATTCTTATTATTACAAGTAAGTAGAGTGATTTCTTTTATTTTTTTGTTTTGCCTTGTGCAAGATGTATCTGATGGAACAATTTCAAATTTATCATAAACCGTGTATAAAACACTGTTTCCACTTAAATTATAAAGCCTGATAGTATCTCCAATTTCCAAGAGATTTAAATTACTAAATAGTGTATCATTATCAAAGTTGTGCCCAGCAATACACAAGTTTCCATAGCCATTTAAAGTATTTCCAGCAAATTTACATGGAGCAATTTCTAGAAATTCATCAGTAATTTTAGAAAGAATAGGGTATCTTAAGTTAATTTTATCAATTTCTATAATACCCAAAATATCAGCAGTATCACCAGTTTCAGAGATTACACTGGGTACCGCTATAGGTTTGTTTTCTGCATACAATTTTTGAATGTCATACACTGTTAATATTTTATTTGCAACATTTTCTTTCTTAGAAATTTTAAAGTAACGCCACAAATAGTAACCAATAAAAGCCATAAGAAAAAAGAGAGCAAGTATAAAAATATATTTGTAAACTTTCTTTTTACTTTTTATATATTCATCATATTTTTTAAAGTTATCACTTAAATTTTCAGGATATATTATCTGGTTCATATAAATAAGTATGTGTAAAACATTGCAAAACATGCTTGCAATATTTTTCCAACAAAATATGGTTTTATAGATATTTTTGCTTTAGAGCTAATACTTAAAACTTGTAACAGTACCGAAAAACCGCCAAAACCAAGTACAAAAGAACAAAGCATTGCTTTTAATTTAAAGCTACAAACATTAAGTGTTGTAATATAAAATAGACCATTTGTAACTTCTAAAAAACCAGCAAGAAAGCTCATACTAAGGTAATCTGGAATATGAAAAATACTCAAAAAATTTGCAATAATGTGTAACACATTGCTTGTGCTAAGCATTGAAATTATAATTGAAAATAGTACAACAAAACCACCTATCATTAAAACAGTATTTATTGAACTTATAATACTTTTAGACAAAACTTCTCCAAGATTTGAAAATGATAGAGTAGAAGGAGAGGAGATGCACTCAGAATTTCTATATTTTCGTTCTTTAGATTTTCCCCACCATCTAAATAAAAAGCCAACGGTAAGTGTACTTAAAACATGTATACCAAATAAAATTATGCCTAATGAAAAGTCATAAAACATACCAACGCCAACAGTTCCGACAATAAATAGGGGACCTGAGTTATTTGTAAAGGCAAGTAACCTTTCGGCTTCAATATTTGTGCATAATTTTTGCTCTTTTAAATTTGAAACGATTTTTGCACCAACAGGGTAACCACTAATTATTCCCATCATCAAAGCAAATGCTCCAGCACCAGGTACATTAAAGATTGGGCGCATAAGTTTGTTTAAAGCTTTTCCTAAAACAGTAACAATATTTGTATACCCTAAAAGTTCTGTGGCAATAAAAAAAGGAAGAAGAGAGGGTAATACCGAATTCGCCCAAAGACTAAGCCCAGATTTGGCAGCTGCTAAGTTACTTTTGGAAAACAAAAGCAAGCATAATATAAAAACACAAATAAAAGTAGGTAAGATTAATGATTTTATTTTAATAATCATACATTTAAACATAAAAGAGCTCCTTTGTCTAATATATATTAGACAAACTTAAAAAAATGCATTTTAGGAATTAAATTCCTAAAATGCGTTTTGCTCTTTCAATATCTTCAGTGTTGGCTTGGCGAACACCCTTTAAAGGATATTCTAAGCCTAAATCTTCCCATTTATAAACTCCTAGAGTATGGTAAGGGTTAAGTTCAATTTTTTCTACAGTTTTTAGCGTTTGCAAAAATTCTTTTAAACGAATTAAGTCATTTTCATCATCAGTAATTCCTGGTATTATAACTTGTCTTATCCACATTTTTATACCATTTTCGCTTAAATAGTTTGCAAATTCTAATTCTAATTTATTAGAAAAACCAACTAAGTCTTTACATTTTTCATCATCAATATGTTTTATATCTAATAAAACTAAATCTGTTAAACTTAAAACTTGTTTTACTTCAGGTGTTAAAGGAAACATACCTGAAGTATCAAGTGCTGTGTGGTATCCTAGTTTTTTTAGCTCTGTAAATAGTGCTATTAAAAATTTTGGCTGTAATAAAGGTTCACCACCTGTTACTGTAACTCCACCTTTAGAAAATTTAATATAATCACTATATTTTTGTATATCTTGAACTAGCTCTGAAACCTTTTTAGGTGTGCCAATTGTAGTATCCCAAGTATCTCTATTATGGCAATACTTGCATCTCAAATGGCAACCTTGAAGAAATATTACATATCTAATTCCTGGGCCATCAACAGTTCCAAAGGTTTCAATTGAATGAATTTTTCCAGTTAAATCCTCCATAAAAACTCCTTTATATTCTATCTTGAATTGTACGGTTTATTACATCTAATTGTTGTTCACGTGTTAATTTTACAAAGTTTACAGCATATCCAGAAACTCTTATTGTAAGCTGAGGATAGTTTTCTGGGTGTTCCATAGCATCTAAAAGTAAAGCTCTATCAAAAACATTAACATTTATGTGTTGGCTACGTTTTTCAAAATATCCATCAAGTAAGGCTGTTAAGTTTGTAATTCTTGTATCTTCATCTCCACCTAATGCACGAGGAGTTATAGCAAATGTGTAAGATATACCATCTTCTGCATATACATAAGGTAATTTTGCTATTGTATTTAAAACTGCAAGTGCACCATGTGTGTCTCTACCATGTAGAGGGTTTGCACCAGGTCCAAATGGAGCGCCACTACGTCTTCCATCAGGTGTGTTACCAGTGCTTTTTCCATAAACTACGTTAGATGTTATTGTTAAGATTGATAGAGTAGGTTTAGAATCTCTGTATGTTTTTTGCTTTCTTAATTTGTTAATAAATCTTTTCATAATATCAATTGCAATGTCATCAACTCTATTATCATCATTACCATATTTAGGGAAGTCGCCTTCAACTTGGTAATCAACAGCTAAACCAGTTTCATCTCTAATAACTTTTACTTTAGCATATTTAATAGCTGAAAGTGAATCTGCAACAACAGAAAGACCAGCAATTCCACATGCCATTGTTCTTAAAATATTTTGGTCATGTAAAGCCATTTCTAGTTTCTCATAAGAATATTTATCATGCATAAAGTGAATGATGTTTAGAGCATTTATATATACTCTTGCAACCCAATCCATCATGTTATCAAATTTTTCCATAACTTCGTCATAATCTAGATATTCAGAACGTATTGGTTCAAATTTTGAAGCAACTTGTTTACCTGTTAATTCATCTCTACCACCATTTATTGCATATAATAATGTTTTGGCTAAGTTACATCTAGCACCAAAGAATTGCATTTGTTTACCAGTTCTCATAGCTGAAACACAGCATGCAATAGAGTAGTCGTCTCCCCAGAATTCTCTCATTAAATCATCATTTTCGTATTGAATAGAAGATGTTTCAATAGAAAGCTTTGTACAATATCTTTTAAATCCTTCAGGTAATCTTGTAGACCATAAAACTGTCATATTTGGTTCTGGAGCAGGTCCTAAGTTTACTAAAGAATGTAACATTCTAAATGAGTTCTTTGTAACTAATGTTCTTCCATCAATTCCCATACCACCAATACCTTCAGTAACCCAAACAGGGTCTCCACTGAATAGTTCGTTATATTCAGGTGTTCTTAAAAATCTTATTAATCTTAATTTCATAACAAAGTGATCCATAAGTTCTTGAGCTTCTTCTTCTGTTAGTGTTCCGTTTTTTAAGTCTCTCTCAATATAAATATCTAAGAAAGTAGAAGTTCTACCTAAACTCATTGCAGCACCATTTTGTTCTTTGGTTGAACCTAAGTAACCAAAGTATAGCCATTGTATAGCTTCTTTAGCATTTGAAGCAGGGCGAGAGATATCAAAACCATAAGATGCAGCCATTTCTTTTAATTCGTTTAATGCATCTATTTGGTCATGAACTTCTTCTCTGTCTCTAACAGTTTCAGTATATATTGAAGGAACTTCTAAAGATTGCATAACTTCTTGTTTTTCTTGAATTAAAGCATCAATACCATATAGGGCAATTCTTCTGTAATCTCCAATAATTCTTCCTCTACCATATCCATCAGGTAGACCAGTAATAATATGTGAACTTCTTGCAGCTCTAATTTCTGGTGTGTATGCTGCGAAAACACCATCATTATGTGTTCTTCTAAAGTGTTTGAATATTTTCTCAACTTCATCAGATAATTTGACATCAATAGCAGCACAAGATTTTTCTACAATACGTATACCACCATTTGGCATAATAGCCCTTTTAAGAGGTTCATCAGTTTGTAGACCTACTATTTGCTCTAAATCTTTATCAATATATCCTGCAGGGTGACTTGTAATTGTAGAAACAGTAGAAGCATCAACAGCAAGAACGCCACCTTTAGATTCTTTTTCCTTTTTATATAAATCTAAAATAATATTCCATAGTTTCTGTGTTCTTTCAGTTGGACCTGCTAAGAAACTAGCATCTCCTTCATAAGGTGTGTAGTTGTTTTGAATAAAACTTCTAACATTAATACAATGTCTCCATTCGCCACCTGTAAAATCTTTCCATTCATCAAAATTCATAAATACATCAACTCCTTTTTTCAATTACATATAATATCACACATATAATTTCAATACAATAATTTTTTGCAAAATTTGAAAGAATATGCAAAGTTTTAAATAATAAGATAAAACATAAGAACTTAACATAAAATAATTATAAAACAACACAAATTGCCATAAAAAACTTGTCAAATTAATGAAAAAATAGTATAATAGAATTGATGTTTAATTTTTAAAGAATAAAGGGGTAGTAAAAAATGGAAGATTTATCTAATTTAAAAGTTTTAATTAGTGAAGAAGAATTAAATAAAAGGGCACAAGAATTAGCTGATCAAATCTACAAAGATTATAATGGACAAGAAGTTACTTTTATTTGTATTCTAAAAGGTTCAATTTTCTTCACAGTTGAATTATCAAAGAGAATGAAAAGTGATGTTAACTTTGAATTTATTAGGGTTTCAAGTTATCATGGACAAAACAGCACAGGTGTTATTGAGATGAAAGTTGAATTGCAAGGAGATATAAAAGATAAAGATGTAATTATTATTGAAGACATTATAGACACAGGTAGAACTTTATCTTATTTAACAGAATACTTAAAGAGCAAAGGACCAAGAAGCTTAAAAATATGCTCATTACTAGATAAAAAAGAAAGAAGAGAATGTAAAATGGAAGCTGATTATGTTGGCTTTGATATTCCAGATGTATTTGTTCTAGGATATGGCTTAGATGTTGATGAAAAATATAGAAATCTTCCATATATAGGATATTTTGAAAATGTTTAATATAGAAGCAGAAATTAAAAAACTCCCATCAAAACCGGGAGTTTATATTATGAGAGACAAAAACGATGCTATTATTTATGTAGGTAAAGCTGTGTCACTTAAAAATAGGGTGTCGCAGTACTTTAGAAAAACAAATAAAACAGTAAGAATACAAAGAATGGTTTCATTAATAGATCATTTTGAGTATATTGTTGTAGATAATGAGGCAGAGGCTTTAATACTAGAATGTAATCTTATAAAAAAGAACATGCCAAAGTTTAATGTACTTTTAAAGGATGATAAAGCTTATCCATATATAAAAATAGATGTAAAATCAGATTACCCAAATGTGTTTTACACAAGAAGCATAAAAAACGACGGAGCAAAGTATTTTGGACCATATGCAAATCCATATGCTGCAAAAGAAATGATAAACTTTATAAAAGAGAGATTTCAAATACGTCAATGCAAAGTGTTTAAATCTAATAAAAGAGCATGTTTGAATTATCATATAAAAAGATGCTTAGCACCATGTGTTAATTATGTTTCAAAAGAAGAATATAGAAAGCAAATAGATCAAATTATAATGCTATTAGAAGGAAAAACCGAAAGCATTATAAAAAACTTGGAAAATGAAATGAAAAAGGCAGCTGAAAAACAAGATTATGAAACGGCTGCAAAGCTAAGAGATAGAATTTCAGCAATTGAACATTTCTCACAAGAGCAAAAGGTTTCAAACATTAATGAAAAATCAATAGATGTAATTGGTGTATTCAAAAATGAAATTTATTGTGTAGTAGAAATTTTCTTTGTAAGAAATAGCAAAATGATAGGAAGAGAGCATTACTTCTTAAGTAATATGGCTGATGAGAATATTAGCAATATACTTTCAGATTTTGTAAAACAATATTATCTTCAAAAAGAAGAACTTCCAAGTAAAATAATGATGCAAGAAGATATTGAAGATAAAGAAATTATAGAAAGAATATTAACAGAAAAATCAGGCAAAAAAGTAGAATTTAAAACACCACAAAAAGGTGAAAAACTAAGATTTGTAGAGATGGCAGTTAATAATGCAAAAATAACTCTAGAAAACAAAACAAAGGAAAAACATGACTTGGTTTTAGGCTTAAAACAAGCATTAAATTTAGAAAAATTACCAAGAAAAATTGAATGCTTTGACATTTCAAACTTGGCAGGAGACTACATGGTAGCAGGTATGTGTGTGGCAATAGATGGTTTGATAAAAAAGAATTTAAGCAGAAGGTTTAAAATTAAAACAGTGTTTACACAAGATGACCCAAGGTGTACAGAAGAAGTTGTAACAAGAAGATTAAAACATTCTATTGAAAACCCAAAAGGTGGCTTTGGAGAATTACCAAATGTGATTTTTGCAGATGGTGGAATAACTCAAATAAGAGCAATTAAAAGAGCTATAGCAAAGTATAACTTGCAAATTCCAGTTTTTGGAATGGTGAAGGACGATAAACATTCAACTAAAAATTTAATAGATGAAGAAAGGCATGTTATAACTTTAACAGAAGAGCAAATGAATTTTGTAACAAGAATGCAAGACGAGGTTCATAATGTTGCAATAGAATATAACAGAAAGTTAAGAGAAAAAGAAGCAACAAAATCTGAATTAGATAATATTCCAGGAATTGGAGAAAAGAAAAAACAAGAGTTATTAAAAGCATTTGGAAGCATTCAAGGAATAAAAAAGGCGAGCATAGAAGAAATAACAAAAATAAAAGGAATAAATGCTGATTTAGCAAGAAATATCAAAGAATTTTTAGATTAAAAATTATCATATTTGTACTATTTTAAGAATATATTTTTAATATGGGACAAGGAGGTACAAATATGATAGATGTTGCAGATACAAATTTTTGGAATGAAAAATTCGAGGAGAAAGAAGAGAAACATAAATTAACTTTTGCAAACAAAATAATAATGGTAGGTTTAATTTTATTTGGAGTTTGTACAACAATAAATACAGTACTAATATATACATTTTTTAATCTACTAAATAAATTATAAGGGAGAGATTGTAATTGAACATAGCAACAAATTGGAAAGATTATGAAATATTAGATATGGCAAATGGAGAAAAACTAGAACGTTGGGGAGGTTATACATTAATTAGACCAGATCCACAAATAATTTGGAAAAATCAAAGTTTTCCAGCTAAATGGAAGAAAGCGAATGCTACATATACAAGAAGTAAAACAGGTGGAGGCGCATGGAGTTATAAAACAAAATTACCTTCAGCTTGGCAAGTTAAATACAAAAATTTAGTATTTAATATAAAACCAATGGGATTTAAACATACAGGGCTATTCCCAGAGCAAGCTGTTAATTGGGACTGGATGATTGATAAAATAAAATCTGCAAAGCGTCCAATAAAGGCTTTAAACCTATTTGCATATACAGGTGGAGCAACGGTAGCATGCCTTTCAGCAGGTGCTGCTGTATGCCATGTAGATAGCTCAAAAGGAATGGTTGCATGGGCAAAGGAAAATGTAAATTCATCTGGCTTACAAGATAAACAAATTCGTTATATTGTAGATGATGTTGTAAAATTTGTTCAAAGAGAAATAAGAAGGGGCAACACTTATGATGCAATTATAATGGACCCACCATCTTATGGTAGAGGAACATCAGGCGAAGTATGGCAATTTGAAAGTAACATTTCAGATTTAGTTGAACTATGTACAAAAGTAATAAGTAAAGATCCATTATTTTTCTTAATAAATTCATACACAACTGGTATATCAGGAGAGGTATTAAGCAATATTCTAAAGCTTAATATGAAGAAATATAAAGGCAAAATATCAGCAGGAGAGATAGGTTTGCCAATGAGCAACTCAAACCTAGTTTTACCTTGTGGAATTTATGGAAGATGGGAAAAGTAATATTATGTAAATTTGTGAAAGGGTCGAAATCCTATATGAAAATTTTTTTCAAAGTTTTCATATAGGATTTTTTGCGTTTCATATAATTTTTAAACTTTTTCTAAAAATCTAGTGTAAAATAACATCATAGAAACCGAAGCGAGTTAAGAGGTGGTTAAATGGTAGAAACAATTTGTAATAAATTGACTTCAAGAATTAGAAAAGAAATGCCAGATATTAATGATGAAAGAGCAGAAGTAATAAATTATGGTTTGCAATTAATAATTGGAGAAATACCAAAATTAATTATAATAATAACAATTGCATACATACTGAAGGTGCTAGACTTATCAATTTTAGTATTAATTCTATTGCTTCCATATAGGACAGTTTCGGGAGGAGTTCATTTGCAAAGTCATCTAGGATGCATAGTTGCAACATCTGTTTTCTATATAGGAAATGCAGTATTAAGTAAATATATTGTACTAACAAAAACAGTTGAATATATAATAACAGGAATTGTGTGGATGTTTTCAATGATAATGATTAAATTATATGCGCCAGCAGATACAGAAGAGGTTCCAATTTTGAGAAAAAAAGAGCGAACAACAAAAAAGATATTATCATATATAGTTATGACATTATCTCTAATAGCTTCATTAATAATTAAAAATACTGTAATTTCAAATTTATTACTATTTGGTGTATTATTTCAAACAGTTGCAATAACAAGGTTAATGTATAAAATAACAGGAAATAAATATGGTTATGAAGAGTATATAAAAATTAATGGCGCAAAATAAAATCGCATAAATATTTGAAAGAAAAGGGGGGATTATCTATGACAAAATTATTAGCAAAATTAGCAGAAAAATATGCTAAAAGTACAAATACAGCATGTTTTGTATGGCTAGCTTGGCATCAACCTAAAATGCCAGCATCTTTAGTAAAAAAAGATTAATTTAAATAAAATATGGCCTAGAGGTAGGAATCTAGGCTATATTTTAATTATAAATCTCGAATTGTTGTGTAAAGAACATATCGTTTTTAGTGGTGTATAAATCTAAGTTGGTATTTTTCTTTAAATATTTTCTGACTTCCCACAAACCTAAACCATGGTTTTGATGATTTTCACCATCAGTTTTAGAAGTGTAACCTTTTTCAAAAATTCTATCTACATTAACATCTTTATTGGTATATGTATTTTGTATAATAACTAAAGTTCTATTTCTATGATTTTTATCAGCTCTAAAAGATACATTTACAATTTTCTTATCACATTTAGAGGCAGCTTCCAAAGCATTATCAAAAAGAATACCTAAGATTCTAGTAAGCTCATATGTTTTAATATTTAGGTTACTTAAATCTGTCATTACTTCATAGTTAAGCTTAATATGGTCTTTTTCAGCCTTTCCAAGTTTATCAGCAAGAAGGCTGTATATAGCTGGATTATTAACAAGTTCAGGGTTAAGAACAGCTAAGTTATTATTAATTTGGCATTCTTCTAGTAGGTCTTTATAATATGTTTTTAAACCATCAATGTTATTTGTTGAAAGATAACCACCAATTGCTTGAACAATATTATTAAAGTCATGTTTAAAACCTCTAATGTTATCATGCAAAGTATTTAATGTTTTATTATACATTTTTTCTTCTTCTAATTCTTGAGTTGTTTTTTCAAGTTTATTTGTTCTATATAAACTGTACAAACTAATAAGAAAATATAGAAGTAGTAAAGCTAAAGACATAAATATTAGATTATTAGGTATATAGTCTGTGTATAAGTATTCAATATATGCCTGAATAGCAATTGCAACTATTCCGACTAGGAAATTAATTATTAATGTATTATAAGTATATGAATCAAATCTATCTAGTAAGGTAATATGCCAATCTAATTTCTTGAAAATTTGATATATAGCAAATAATAAAATATATAAATTAAATGAATAAATTATCTTATATATTGGAATGACAAATAGAACTGTAGAATGTAGTTTCAAAATACTAGAGTACAATAAAACTAAAGGAGTTCCAGTACAAAACATTATTATATAGAAGGTGATTTCTGAAAAAATTGCTTTTAAAGCATTTGTTTTTAATATAAAATATACTAAAACTGGAAAAAGCATTAAGTTTATAAAAGTATTATAGGGATTAGGAATAAAATATGATGTTAAAATCGCAAGTAAAGAATTACATAAAACATATTGAATTCTTTGAGTTTTTGAGCACGAAATATTCAATATTGTTGTAAACAATAAAAAGGTCAAATATATTTCAAGAAAAATCATTGGTACACTTATAATATTCATTAATATTTCATTTTCATTTGTTAACGCATTCCAAATTGTTTGTAAAAGTTCCATATTTAAAAACCTCCAAAAGTTTATTTTTATATTTAGCACCTATAAAACAGGTTACATTATGGTCAAAAAAAATTGTGTTTTCGTTAGCAGTTAAATTAGCAATATTATTAACATTTATAATATAACTTTTATGACATCTAATAAAATTGTCTGGCAGGCAACTTTCGATTTTTGAAAAAGAACTATATATTTCATAGTTCCTGTTTGCAGTACAGAAAATAAGCTTCATACCATCTTTTTTTATATAATTAATATCATTCTCATTAATAATAGTATTACGATCAATTTTTACAAATTTTTTTCCAATACTTTTTCTATCTTCAACTAAACGGAGGATAGTTTCTTCCAGACGCTCATCACAAACAGGCTTAGAAAGATAATCAAATGTTTTATATTTATAAGCCATTAGAGCATACTCTAGATGACCAGTTGAAAAGATAATATAAACATCTTTATTCTTTTTTCGAACAGCATTTGCAATATCAAAACCGGTTATTGAAGCTTTTAGATTTATATCAAGAATTAAAACATCAACTTTATTCGTACTTACATAATTTAAAACGTCATTAGCAACTGTTGACTGGAACGATATTTCAGCAGAAATATCATTCCTAAAAAAAATTCCTTCTAATGATTTTGCTAGCCTATTTAAAATTTGAAGATTATCATCACATAATACAAAACTTATCATATGAAAACTCCTTATTAACAATTTTAAATACAATTTTTAAATATTCTAGACTAAACACTAAAAAAATTCAATTACCAAGTATAATATACTCCATCATTTCCAAAATGTCAACAAAAAAACACTAAATTTTTATAAAATGAAATCTATAAGTAAATATCAACAAAAAGACGTGAAACACTGTATTTCAAAAGGAAACAGGAACATCGATGCAAGACAAAAAACGACATTATTAGACAAAATGTATCCATAAAGACAATACAGAAGAAGAAAATATGTATAATTTTTAAAAATAATTCATATTTATAATTATAATAAAAAATTAAGGAGAGTGAATATGAAAAAGAAACCTTTACTTATTTTAAGTGGAATTATAATTTTATTAGTACTAATTTTATTCTTAGTGAATAAAACAAATGAAGGAAAAATTATTCAAACAAGTAATGGAACTGTACTTAGCAACAAAAAGATAGGCTGGGGAATAAGGAGAAACGATAATCATGAACAACCAGATTTAGGCTCAACTAATAAGAAACTTATAGATGAAAACGACGATATAGCAATGGGAAATAACAATGAAAAATATGTTTATTTAACATTTGATGAAGGCTATGAAGCCCGGATACACACCACAAATTTTAGACACTTTAAAATCAAACAACGTAAAAGCAGCATTCTTCATAACAGGTCACTATTTAAACACTCAAAGTGACTTAGTAAAAAGAATGATAGACGAAGGGCATATTGTTGGAAACCACACAGTAAACCACCCAAGCATGCCAGATTTAACAAATGATAAATTAAAAGAAGAAATAACAAAACTACATATGGCAGTATTTGAAAAATTCAATTATGAAATGAAATATCTAAGACCACCCAAAGGAGAATTTAGCCAAAGAACACTAGAACTTACAAAATCTCTTGGTTATACAACAGTTATGTGGAGCTTTGCATATGATGATTGGGACGAAAACAAACAAGGCAGAGAAGAATATGCAAAAACAAAAATCCTATCAAACACACACAATGGTGCAGTAATACTACTGCACGCAAACTCAAAAGACAATGCAAATATATTAGATGAAGTTATTAAAGAAATACAAAAGCAAGGGTATGAGTTTAAAACATTAGATGAATTTAAAAGATAAAATATTTGTTATGGCTCAAACATAATTTAATAAAATAGAGATTATATAAATTTAAAAATCGTTTGTCGAAAAAAGTAAAAATTTGACGAACGATTTTTGTTGCAATTTATGGGTTTGTGTGGTATATTAGTTACATTGTAATTATAATCTTTGACCAAATTTCTAGAAGGTCAAACCAAAGTTCAAAATATGATTTTATCTAAAAATTTTTTATCGAAAAAATAATCTCAAAATATTGAAGAACTAAAAAATATATGTTACAATAGAAAGGAAATAAAATATGCCAAAAAAACAAAATGAAGCAGAAGAAAGAATGAAACTAACAGTAGACTATGCATTTAAAAGGGTATTTGGAAAGAATGGCAATGAATCAATATTGAAAGATTTATTAGAATCTATTTTGAA